>OOAF01001276.1_pt1 | contig 22618 bp, 17 predicted proteins | sample 1671251 | NCBI WGS metagenome assembly OOAF01 (sample SAMN06348137, study PRJEB24527) | human gut metagenome | biome: human gut; feature: ankylosing spondylitis patient; material: feces | host: Homo sapiens | place: China | collected 2015-10 | reverse complement strand
ACATTCAAGAATGTGAAGAAAGGAACCTACTATGCAGGTCTCCACGCATTCAACAGAACTTCTGAAGACGGCAAGAAAGTATTCAGCCAGTGGTCAAACGTTAAAAAAGTAAATGTAAAATAATCCATTTGGGTAATTAAATACAGATTCCTAAAAAGAAAGAAAGCTCCAGTCATTTCGGCTGGAGTCTTTCTTTTTAGGAAAGTTTGAGATTTAAAGCATTTTTTACTTGATTGTTTGGACTTTAGCAAACATTTTCTCAATATGAATATTTCGTGTTTCTGATAAATCACATAATTTATATTGACCGTATAGTTCTTTTAAATATCTCAAAAAGTCAGAGCCTTCTTTCAATTTTCTAAATTTCTTTTTATCTCTATCACAAAATGGAATAATAAAAACAAATATTTGATCTGCAATCCTAAGTTCTCCATAACAATATGGCATTGAGTAGTTAGCAACTTCTTTACGTTCAAAAATATATAGTTCTGGTTCTTCTGATAATTTTTTTGACGTAATTCTTGCAACTTCTGGTAACTTATGATAACTATTATCATATCTTAACCAATTAATTGTCTCTTTAAACATGTACAATTTTTCATTTCCAATTAAACCTATGACACATTTTACCATAGTCTTATAGGCATGCATTGGACAGAAATCCTTTATGTTTGCTACCGATATTTGATTATCAATTTCACCACCACCTATATCAACTATAACAGGACATTTTATTTTATTTTGTTTTACTAGATTCTTTGATGCTTCAAAATATCCCCAATTTTTATCATAATCTTCTTCCTTCCAATTAAAATATCGTGCATATTTTTGGGGCCCGATTTGAAAAATAGGATATCCATTTTTTCCGCGTATACCGTATTTCAAACGATTAAACATGAGCATATTACTTAAGTCTTCTTCTGTATTTTGGGCAAAAAAAGAATTACAAGAGTCGCATTCTTCATTTTGAATAAATTTCTTATTTCCTAATGCCTCTGGTATTGCGTGAGCTTTTTCCTTAAATGTAGTTCTCTTATTATCACCAAGAAATCCTCCGCAATAGATGCAACGTCTTTTATTTTTATCACTTTCTCCTACAACAATTTTTTGTGTTGGCACAAATAAGAATAATTCGTATGGCAAATCATTAAACATTTTTTTTTCTGCTTCAATCTTATGTATATACTCTTTCATTTTGATAAGAATTGTTTCTTTGTTACATCCTGAATTATAATATTCCAAAGATTTCTTAAAATAATCATATATCTCATCAGCCTGTTCCTTATATGGATAAAAATAAATATATTTTCCTTCTTCTATCGTTGAAAAGAATTGTATTAATTTATTTATTTTTTTATGCACAAAATAATTTTCTTTTAAAAAAGATGTGACATGTAATTTGACATCATTTGAAATAAAAAACGGCTGTTCTTTGAAATGATATTCTTCTGTTAGAAGTCTAAATATTCTGCAAACAATATTTCCTTCTGTGAACTATCCATTTGAATAATTAAAGACCTATCACTTTTTATAAAAATATATTTCTTTTCTACATCCATAAAAATTACCCTCCTCATATAATCTCTGTTTTTCTTTTGTTAACTCGCTTTTTATTATATTTGAGTATGCCTTTTTTCTTAAAATAAATATAAACCTGAATTATTCACAGCTGTGCCGTGAAAGTGCTTGAAATCCGCATAGTTACTACGTTTTAGCTGAATATTACTTTTCATCTATCAAATGAATGAAAAAAGAGCATCCATTTGTGGTAAAATTAAGGTGTTCAAAGTCTTAACAATCCCAAACAAAGGAGCCCTTTATGAGTATTGTAAACACCTTAGCATTAAAAAGCAATAGACAGATTAAAATAAATTTTGATGGAGGAGATCTCTCCTCCGATGCAGGTCTGCTTCTTATCAAAGAATTCATAAGCAAGCTTGGTATTGATAAGCTTTTAGACACAACTTTCAAGACCAATGATCCTGCATTATTCAGATATCACACAGATCAGGAAAATCTGCTCCAGATGATATATATGATCATTGCCGGTTATTTCGAAGATGATGCTTCCGATGAACTTACCAATGATCCAGTATTCAAGTCTGTACTTGAAAAAAACGCTCTCGCATCACAGCCTACGGTATCGAGATTCTTTAACCGTATGGATGAAGATACCTTAAACCAGTTCCTTGTGATTGGCCGAGTGCTTCGGAAGGAAATTTACAGCATTCAGATGCCACCGGCTGTTATTCTGGATCTGGATTCCACCCTCCTTGATGCATACGGCAGACAGGAAGGCAGAGCCTTTAACTTTCATTATCAAAGCAATGGTTATCATCCGCTTGTTTGTTATGACGGAATGACTGGAGATATGATAAAAATACAGCTTCGTGATGGAACACAGTATTCCTGTACCGGAGTGGTTGACTTCCTGCAGCCGATACTGGATGAATATCAGAATGATTATCCTGCAATCCGTATTCTGCTTTGTGGTGATAGTGGTTTTGCTACTCCTGATCTTTATAAGCAGTGCGAAGAAAACGGCACAAGCTATGTGATCCGGCTGAAGGAGAATGGCCTTCTCCGTGAAAAAGCATCCTATTTTATGGATGAACTTAATGAAATCACCAGAAATAACAAAGTGGATTATGCGGTAGTTTATGGTGAGTTCATGTACAAAGCAAAGTCATGGCCTTATGAAAGGCGTGTGGTATGCAAGGTTGAAAAGCCGGAAAACCAGATCGTTTACATGTACACATTTGTTGTCACAAACATGGATTCCGCACCAGAGTATCTTATCAAATTTTACTGCAAGCGAGGTCTGATGGAAAACTTTATCAAAGAAAGCAAATCCGGTTTTGATTTTGCTTCCGTAAGCAGTCATACCAGAATCGTAAATGCAAACAGACTTCAGGTACACGCGCTTGCTTATAACATATTTAATTGGTTTAGACGATTAGTGTTATCAGCAAATATGCGAAAACAACGCATTGATACCGTCCGTTTAAAACTGCTGAAGATTGCTGCAAAAGTAGTTCGTTCAGCAAGATATATCACATTCAAGCTGTGTAGCAGCTGCCCTTATAAAAATGAATTCTATGAGACACTTTCAAATATCGGTAAGCTGAATGTACAGCTGGAATAGCAACTATTAACGAACCTTGACAGCTTAATAACCGCTCAGAACTCTGCCACAGGGATTTTATACCCTTTTTGGAGATTGATTGAGCGATGTTTAGGCTACATGGGTCAATTTTCGGATTCATGGTACAGTTCTCAGTTCAGATACTGTTCCGTGATTCATAAGCAACAATATCATTCATAAATTGTAAAGTGGTGATTTTTAATGCTTTTCTGAATATTACGGTACGGCAGAAGCTCCCGGAATAATCACTTTTCCTTATTTATGTTTCTTTCCTTTATTTTTTTGCTATACTCTGCATCAAATTCGGCAAGAAATTCACTTGCTTCCCGGGCATCAAAGTCTGCCTGCTCTTTGGTTCTGGCTAATAATAAACTATCATAATTATCTTCTAAATTTTCAGCATACATAACAGCTTCGAGCAATATTCTACTAGGATGTTTTAATATCATTACCGATTCTTCCACATCAGGCGTGCCATATACTTTAATATGTATTTGCTCTAACCGCTGATTAATGCGTTCATTTACAATGTTATAAGCTTTAAGTTTGTTCTTGACAAAATTATGTTCACCAATAATTTTATTTCTCTGTTCAAACCATTTGGAGAGTTCTTCATCCTGGGAAATCATTTCACTTTTTTTTAAGTCCCTAATAATATCTTCCCTAGAGAGAGTTTTACACTCTTTTAATGCGAGTTTATATATTTCCTCGGATCTTATATCAGAAAAAGTTGTGTAAACTGTCGCTAAATAATTACTAAGCCCCTTTATACTGCTTGCCATAAAAGATAAAAAACATGTCTGATCAGCGTTGTTTAAACTAAAATCAAGTTCAGTGTATTTATTTGCTTGTTCTATTATTTGCTCGCAGGCCTCCTCAATATCATCAATAGCAAGATGAATTTTTAAATTACAGTGTTTTTCCATTATAAGTTTTTGTTGCATTACTATATAAGAAGGATAACCGAGCCCCTTCAAAAGTTTCGTAATTCCTTCAATTAGCCACTGTAATTCCTCAGCAGAAGCTTGTGAAAAATCACCTTTCCTAATTTTTTTGAAGTCAGAAGATGTATGTTTTTTCAGAAGTTCTACCACAAATTCAACAGAATCATCCGGAAAAATATAGGCAGTAACATTGGATACACTTTTAAGTTTAGTAACTACATCATCACCTTTCTCAATAGTTATTTTTAACATACGGCAATCTATTCCCATTGCTGTTATTATTTCTGTATACTTCTCACGCACCTGCCCTGGTTTATGAAAAGTATCCTTGTTTTTAGTCTTTACTACTTCTGAATATAATTTGTAGATATCGTCAAATGCTTTCATATCAGTCAAGCACCTCCCTGTTTTTGATAATCTTATTCTACTCCTCTTAATATCATTTGTATGTCCCTAAAACAATTTTGTTTTTAGGGGTTTTCTTAGTGTTAGCCACTTTACAACTTTTTTCATAAGAAATATCGTATAGGACTTTGGGTGGTGTACAGGTTCATAAGTGAGAACTGACATTGAGGGCACATTGGGGTCTGACACCAATGTTGGGAACTTAGCGTCAACTTAAGGACTTTAAATCGATTTACTTGTTCTTTGAAAATCAAATAGTAAAAATATACAATTTCGAGCGTAAAATATCAGCACTATGTCTACTTGACAAATTGGTCAAAATTTGCGGCGCAGCCTCTTGAATATATACTTTTTTAGGAGGTAATGCCATGAATTATTATGATTTAATTTCTTTGATTTTGACGCAGCTACATGAACGGATTAATTCCGATGAATTTCTTGAACGATTTCGACGTCCAAATTCTTTTGTGCGATATCGTAAACTGACATTGAAACAGGTTGTTGCTTATCTTGTCCATTCAAAAAAACGTTCCATGGATATTGAATTGTCTGATCTTCAGCGCCAGCTTCCGGACATTGATTTTCCTGATGTTTCCAGGCAGGCTGTTTCAAAAGCCAGAAAAGGAATTCTGCCGGATCTTTTCAAAGAACTTTTGGATAAACAGGTTGAAATGGTTTATACACACCTTGACTGTCCAAAAAACTGGTTTGGATACCGTGTTTTTGCTGTTGATGGGTCTACACTGGAGATTCCCTTGTCCAATGATACCTCTGCGGAATTTGGGGCTATTACCAGCTGCAACAATCATGATGTTTTCTGGGTTGAAGGTCTGCTCTCAACTATTTATGATGTCTTTCTCGACCAGATAATTGATGGACAGATATATACGAAAGCGGCCGGCGAACGTGATCCGGCAAGAGAGCACTGGACCCGGCTGCAGGAACTGAACCTTGCCGACAATGCCCTGCTCATTTTTGACCGTGGATATTACTCAAAAGAATTATATGAGGACCTGGTTTCCAATGGATGCAACGTTTTGATGCGTTTAAGAAAAGACAATAAATTTTGCAAATTAGGTTCCGATGATTTTTCATGGACAGCTACTTCCGCAAATGGCAAACCGATCCTTTACCGGGTTGTAAAAGTTCCTCTGCCCCAAAAGTCCAAGGAAGCAAATGAGTATCTGGTAACTAATATTATAAATCCATCTATCTCTCCATCCTTGTTATATAACCTTTATTTTGAACGCTGGCTGATTATGCCGATATCGGCATAACCGGCCATATGCCGATATTTTAGAAATGCCGACTTTTGACTTTCTGAAATATTAGATTTATAGGACTTTATAAATATATCGGCATTTCTTACTATAGAGATGTAACCAGTTATCGCTGTACTAGTCCATCTGCATTCACATCTTTTCAGAAGAACGAGGGCAATGCACCTGTATCAGGCAGGAGTGCCACTTCCTACTATATCTGAATGGCTTGGTCATTCGAACATAGAAATGACTCGTTTCTATGCAAAGGTTACTGAAGCAATGAAGAAGGAAGCACCACATAAGCTTAGCAATAGTGATAGTTCCGTCTTTAAGGATGATGTGGTGTTCAAGTATGCCAATGACGAAGATACTATCAAACGGCTTTGTGGATTGAAATAAATGCCGATAGTTTATTACCGTGCCTGACATCGGGTCAGGCATGGAATCTTATAGAAAATTTATCGGCATTTCTAAAATATCGGCATATGGAATATCGAAACAAAATACAGGGAACTAAAAGACTGGTGGGAACTGGAAGAATTTACAGGGACAAGCTGTAATTCTATTGAGCAGGAATTATATATAAACCTGTTATTCTCCAATATTGCAGCGCTTGTCAAAACAGAAGCTGACAACATTGTAAGGGAAAAAGCATTTGTAAAAAACAAATGGGCATATCAGGCAAAAAGGACTTTTATCATAGGCGAAGTCAAAGTTCTTATGCCCAAGTTCCTTTTTATGTCCATGGAAATACTGCCAGTTATCATGAATTTAATCATAAAAGCATCAAAAAAGCGTTCACAGATTCACCCTGGCAGATGCTATGAACGCTCTAAAAAGAACAGAGACCGGAAACACATTCACACAAGAAAATCCGTTCTCTAAACACATACACAAGATATAGCCATTTTGAAAGGCCTATCCTGTATAGGTCTATTAAACTATACCATAAATTCTGCAATAAGGCGATATAATTTTTTACTATTTAATTTTTAAAGAACATATTTTAATACATACAGGTATAATTCATTTAAGTTGACGCTAAGTTCCCAACATTGGGGTCTGACGCTCTGAAGGATAAATAAAAAGAATGAAGCAATTCTAAAAGAACTATAAAAGAAATATAAAATCAGGATGTTGCTGACTTCTTAGTTTGTCATTAACCAGCTTCTCTCCTTTGTCACTGGATTGCCCGAGTCTTCTTGGACAGTTATAATGACTTTATTCTTCTTAAATTTGAAATATTTGCTGAAGCAAGGACCCTTGAATATATTGACCAAATGACACATTCCGACAAATTCTCTTACAGTGATAAGCCTGAAGGGTCTGACAATCTAATTTCCAGATAAAATAATTCTGAATTTTTCATAAAGGCAATTTCCTTAAAAAGGAAATACCATTTCAAAAGAAAGGCTCCGGTCATTGCGGCTGGAGTCTTTCTGAATACCAATATTACAATTGTATAATTTTTTCAGTACGTCCCTGCGTATGCAGTTCTTCCAAAATCAGTTCGCTTTGTAATTCATAACTATCAATAACGATAATATTTGGTGGAATATTCTTATGCAGAAACTGTTGCTGTTCATCTGTATGTGTACGGACAAGTATCATGAAGCAACATTTCTTTGCAGTCCCTGATTTTATCGTTTTATTGAAAGCCTCTTCAAAACTTTCTTCTTCTTTTTGAATCTTAATACTGACAGGCCTGCCATTAATATACTCTTTCAGAAATCCATCAATTCCGCTGTTTCTCTGTACCGGGATGGCCTGGAAGTGTTTCAGAGACCCGAAGGGTCTGACCATCTAATTTTCAAATAAAATAATTCTAAATTTTTCATAAAGGCAATTTCCTTAAAAAATAAAATAATATTTCCAAAAGAAAGTTTTAAATATACCTGCCAACTGACAGATTCATGCGTAAAATTTCGACTAATTCTTTTATAGAAATAAAAATGAGAGTATGATATAGTGATAGTAACAAAACAAAGGGAGGCAGTTATGGGCGTTTATTTAAATCCAGGGAATGATGCTTTTGCGGAATCTTTAAATTCTGAAATTTATGTAGACAAATCAAATATGATCCATTACACAAATCGTGTATTGGGTACAAAACAGAAATTCATCTGCATTAGCCGTCCGCGCAGATTTGGAAAGTCCATAACGGCCGAAATGCTTTCTGCATATTATGACAGCAGTGTAGATTCTCATCCTCTATTTTCTAAATTAAAGATCGCAGTAGATTCTTCTTTTGAACAAAATATAAATAAATATGATGTCCTTTTCTTTAATATCCAGAGTTTTCTAAGTCGTTCAGATTGTGCCTTGAATATGGTGGAATATCTGGAATTCAGGGTTATTCAGGAACTGGCAGAGAGGTATCCTGATCTAGGATTAGAAAGTGAACCCCATCTCACCAGCGCATTGGAAAAAATCTACAGCGTACATCGAAAGGGTTTTGTATTTATCATTGATGAATGGGACTGTGTTTTCAGAGAAAAGAAATCAGATGTTGATGCTCAGACAAAGTATCTGGATTTCTTGAGGGATCTTCTTAAAGATAAGGTATATGTTAAGCTTGCATATATGACAGGTATTCTTCCGATAAAAAAATATGGCACACATTCAGCTTTGAATATGTTTGATGAATTTTCTATGACAAACCCGAAGTATCTGGCATCTTATGTCGGATTTACAGAAGAAGAAGTCAGGGATCTCTGTCAAAAATACAATATGGATTTTGAAGAAACCAGACGATGGTATGACGGCTACAGATTTCGCAAAGCGGAACATATATACAGTCCTAAATCCGTAGTAGATGCCATGAGAAATGAAGCTTTTGACAGTTACTGGACACAGACCGAAACTTATGAAGCTTTAAAAACATATATCGATATGAATTTTGACGGGTTGAAAGATACCGTGATCGCCATGCTTGGCGGAGGCCACTGTCTGATTGATACCGGAACTTTTCAAAATGATATGACAACTTTTCACAGCAAAGATGATGCATTGACACTTCTGATCCATTTGGGGTATCTGGCATACGACATGGATTTACAGGAAGTATTCATCCCTAATGAAGAGGTACGTGCTGAATTTGCCCGTGCGATAAAAGCAAGTGGATGGCATGAAGTCATCCATGCTATCTCTATATCTGAAGAACTTTTAGGAAATACTCTAGCATGCAATAACGAAAAAGTCGCTCGGATAATTGATAATATTCATGAAGAATTTACTTCTATTCTCAACTATAACAATGAAATTTCATTGAGCTGTGTGATATCCATTGCTTATTACAGCGCCCGGCGCTATTATTCCATATATCGGGAGCTTCCATCTGGAAAAGGGTTTGCAGATCTTGTTTATTTACCTCGGATTCAATATCCGGAAAAGCCGGCAATGATAATAGAATTGAAATGGGATAAAACAGCCACTGGTGCTATCAGACAGATAAAAGATAAAAACTATATTAAAGGATTAAAAAATTATTCTGGAACTGTGCTGCTTGTTGGAATTAATTATAATAAATCTGATAAACATCATGAATGTCTGATAGAAACGATACAGATTTGAACCAATGGGAGATGACAATATATGGGATTTTATCTGAACAGTGCGGCACCATGTTCTTTATATCGAAGTGAAGAACACATTGGGGTCTGACACTCTGAAGGATAAATAAAAAGAATGAAGCGTTCCTAAAAGATCCATAAAAGAAATATAAAATTAGGGTGTGAACTTCCAGAAGAAAGCTCCAGTCATTTCGGCTGGAGTCTTTCTTTTGGGAAATTATAAGGAGACACATTTTTACCAGCATGTGCGAGCTGCTAAAAGTCCCTGATTGATTTTACCTTCTATTTTTGCCCTGTTATAAATTTACTTTGTTCCTCTTCTGGCAAAGTATTAGTTAATGAATGAAGGCGAGAGGGACGGTTAGAGGGTATCCAGGCAACAATCAGTACCTGTAAAAGTTTTAACGCCAGTAAAGATGTTACAGTAAAAAACCTAATGAAGGTATTTTCATTATCAGAAGAAGATGCGGCTGGCTATGTGGAGAAATATTGGTAAACGCTATTTGGCAACGATATAAATAATAAATATGTTGAAATCAAGAGTGAATATACTCCCAGATTTTTCCGGGCGTTCTTGACGTAGGATATTAGTGCCAGACCACAATATTTCTACCACATCTTTCCAGTGTAAGCAAAACAAAGTAAGTACACGGGACGGACTGCATATGCACCTTAAATATCCAGACCACGCAGATAAGTTTCTGTCCAGTCTGGATATTTTTTATGTTTTTGATTATATAGCTAACCGTTCAATCAGACATTCATGTACTTTCGTTTTCGGGTTATAATTAATTCCTACCATCAGCAGATTCCCCTGGTAGTCTTTTAAAGTATGTGGATAATTACGCTCTTTTATCTGATTGATAGCACTTTCTGCATCCTTATTCCATTTCAATTCAATGATCATAGCTGGTTTATCCAGATGCTCTTTTCGCGGAAGATATACAATATCTGCAAAACCCTTTCCGGACGGCAGCTCTCTTATTTCAGTGTAATAAGTCCGTGCGCTATAATATGCAAGAGAAATTACGCATGCCAGTGCATTTTCGTCATTATATGTCAGTATAGACGTTTCAAAATGTGCTTCCTGGATTTTCTCTGCGACTGTCTCATTTTCCCTTTTCCATGTTGCCTGAAGCAATTCTTCAGAATTCTTTATCGCCAGAATTACTTCCTGCCATCCTGCATCCCGTATGGAGGTAACGAACTCTGTTGTAATCTCACTATTCGGAATAAATACTTCTTTTTTTGAAAAATCATATCCAAGATATCCAAGATGGATAAATAATGTCAATATGTCATCGGCGCTCGAAAAGGTCGTCATGTCATTACTGAACGAGCTGACATCAACAGGCTGTCTTTTACCGGCCAGCAATTCAATGATATTTTCTTTCAGCCCTTTATAGTTCATAATAATATAATCCCGAAGTGCCTCGAAGGTTTCTGTTTTATTCCAATAATTATCAAAGGAACGGTTCAGCATTGCACTTACAACTGAACGTGGATTATAGATATGTCCCATTTCTTTGAAATAATAACCATCATACCAGCGTCTGGTCTCATCAAAATCCATATCAAACCGTTTGCACAGACCTTTTACTTCTTTCTCTGTAAAACCAACATATTCAGCAAGAGTGCCCGGATTTGTCATGGAAAATTCATCAAACATGTTTAATGCAGAATGAGAGCCATATTTCTTGATTGGAAGTATTCCCGTCATATAGGTTAGTCCTACATAGTTTCTGTCTTTTAAGAGATTACGCAGAAAATCAAGATATTTTTTCTGCGCTTCCGTATCCTTCTTGTTTTCTCTGAAAATGCAGTCCCATTCATCAATAATAAAGACAAACGGAATCCTGCTTTCACTGTAGATCTCCTGCAGTACATCAATAATGTCCGTCCGATTTAAATAGTCCAGATCAGGATATTCACGTAAAAGATCACGAAGCACATATTTACTAAGAAGGGTACACATTTTATCTATATTGTGGGTACGGCTGAAAAAATCCTGCATATTCAGAAAAATAGTATTGTACTTATTTAAATGGATTAAAAACGAAGAATCCGACGATATGTCCTTATCCGCAAATAATTCCCTGGAATTACAATTTCGTTGATAATACGCTGCCAGCATTTCCGCCGCCATAGATTTTCCAAACCGTCGTGGACGGCTTACACAGATAAATTTCTGCCGGGTGCGAAATACTCTATTTGTATACCGAATAAGTCCTGTTTTGTCTATATAAATCTCTGATGAGACCGATTCAAAAAATCCATCATTACCTGGATTCAGATATAATCCCATAACACAAAATCACCCCTTCTTAAAATAGTATTATATTAGATCTTGTCATGATTCAGATATCCTTCATGCCATTATCATTCTCTTTAAGAACCATATATTACTGATACAAAATATTATAACAAATCATGATTATACTTGCCAGATTAAGTTTTCGACAAAGCACATCCCAGCTTTGATTAAACGCTTCTTTCTGGCATCTTAATATTTCGAATCAAAGAAGCAAAAAGCATTATAACTGTGTGAATTACTCGGCAACTGAGTTATCTGAGCATCTGAATTAAGGCATGATACTGCCTTTTTTCGGGGTGCATCCATGACACCACTACTGTTTGCTCTTTAGAGCTATACAGCTACTTTTATTATTTCCGGTGTTTTCAGTCCGGTTACGGACAGTTCTTTTTTTACTCCGGATACGGAGTGATATTTTCTCAGGATATTATATACGCCTACGGCATCTGCGTTATAAACTCTGTTTCCATCCCTGTACAGTCCTCTCTCTTTCCGGTTGGACGGTTCAAGAGGCATTGGGGTCTGACACTCTGAACATCACCAAATACGAATTAAAATAAATAAAAACAGATTACATGCTTTTGGATAAACTGTACCAATTTCTCAATTATTAGATTTGGAAATCCAATTTTAAAGGGCTGTCTCAAAAGCTGTAATCTGTTTTTATTTTGTTTTATTTCACTTCAACCAGTTCGATTCTGAAATTCAGTTCTTTTCCAGCCATTTCATGGTTGGCGTCAAAGGTGATATTCTTTTCGTCCTTGGCGGTTACTTTAACCGGGAATGGCTGTCCGTACTGGTTGGACAGGTATACCTGCTGGCCTACAGTAAGGTCTTCTGAACCTGGAAGCTGTGCGATTTCCATGGTAAAGATTGCATTCGGATCAGCCATGCCATAAGCTTCTTCCGGCATCAGATGAACATCTACGATCTGTCCAACTTCCATATCTGCTACAGCAGCATCAAAACCTTTGATCATCTGACCAGCACCGCAGATGAATTCCAGCGGTTCTCCGCGGTCATAGGAAGAATCAAACTGTGTTCCGTCATTAAAGGTTCCTCTGTAATGTGTACGGCAGGTTTTACCCACGTTGCGTCCGGTGATGGTGCTCTGTGCTCCACAGCTTCCACCACAGCCACTGCCGCAGCTCTCTCCACAGGAATGTCCTTCTTCGTGAGAACCGCAGGAATGACCATCCTCATGGTGATGATCACAATTTGCACCAGAAGAAATTAATTCACCTTTCAGATAAAAATCTACCGCCTCATCCGCATCTCCCTGAACACCTGAGTATAATTCGATTCCGGCATCTGCAAGAGCAGCCTGAGCTCCGCCTCCGATGCCGCCACAGATCAGCACTTCAACATTCTGTCCGGCAAGTAATCCAGCTAAAGCACCGTGACCGCTGCCGTTAGATTCAATGATCTCGCTTGAAACGATCTGATCGTTTTCTACCTCATACACCTTAAAAGTCTCAGTTTTTCCAAAATGCTGAAAAATAGTTCCATTGTCATAAGTTACTGCAATTTTCATGTGAAAAATCCTCCAAATTTATTACAAATATCGTTCAGACCAGTATAGCCTGTGGGCGCAATAAAATCAAGTAATATAAGACTTTTTGTACTGGTATGTATGCTTTGCGTCTGATAAAATAAAACTACATAACAAAGTAGTAGAAAGAAGGGAATGAAATTTATGAAAAGAAAAAAGAAAACATGGATAGTTTGGCTGATGTGCCTCTTACTTTGTGTCACGTCTTTGCAAGCTGGAAGCTTTAAAGACGTTCAGGCGGCTTCTGTGAGCAGTGAATTTACAGGATGGAAAACGGTGAATGGAAAGAAATATTATTACCAAAATGGTACAAAGCTCACTGGCCTGCACAAAATCGGTAAATATTATTATGGCTTTGCATCTGACGGAACGATGCTGACAGGATGGAATTATATCAAAAAACATTATCGTTATTTTGCAAAGCTGTCCGGAAGAATGCGTACCAGCCAGACGATTCAGGGAAGAAAAATCGACAGTAAAGGTGTCTGGACACCGGTTATCGTTTTGGATCCCGGACATTCCGGAATTGTTGTAGGCGGTTATGAGCCCCTCGGACCTGGTTCCAGTCAGACGAAGTCAAAAGACACTTCCGGAACGCAGGGCGTTGCGACTGGTGTGGAGGAATATAAGCTGACATTAAACATCGGACTTCAGCTACGCTCTTTACTTCGGAACAGGGGCTGTAAAGTAGTCATGACTCGCACGAACAGTAAGGTTGCATTAAGCTGCATCGACCGTGCCAGGATAGCAAATAAAGCAAAAGCAGATGCATATATCAGACTGCATGCCAATGGAAGTGACAATTCCTATGTAACCGGAGCGATGACTATCTGCACCACCAAAAACAGCCCTTATATTGCGTCCATGTACAAAAATAATAAATCCCTGTCTAACGCCGTTTTGAATGCTTACGTGTCTGCCACAGGATGCCGGAAAGAGTATATCTGGGAAACAGATTCCATGTCTGGAAATAACTGGAGCAAAGTTCCGACAACACTGATTGAAATGGGATATATGAGCAACCCATCCGAAGACCGACTCATGCAACAGACTTCCTACCAGAAAAAGATGGTCAGGGGAATTGCAAAAGGAATTGAGAATTATCTGACAGATTTGTCGAAATCTTTAAGCTGACAAATATTCCTAAACAATGTTATAATCCATTTAAGGGAACATTTTATCCATTATCAATATGAAGAAGGTGAGTGCAGATATGGCAATGTTTTTGAATAATTCATACTCATATAAAAGGTATAAAAAGATATCCAACACAACATATTTTATAGATAAGTCCTGCATATTAGACGATATATTAAGATGTATGGAAGAAGAAACTCAGTATATCTGTATCACCAGACCGCGCAGGTTTGGAAAAACAGTTATGGCCAATATGCTTGGTGCATTCCTTGGAAGATCCTGGAATTCTTCAGATATCTTTGACCACTTAAAGATCTCCTCTTCTGAAAGATATTCCAGATATCGAAATCAATACGATATTATCTATATCGATTTCAGCAGACTTCCAGAAAATTGTGTATCTTATCAGCAGTATATAGACCGTATCATTAGTGGACTGAAAAAAGATCTGCTAAATGCTTATCCGGAATCTGCTTTAGATTCTGATCTTTCCGTATGGGACATGCTCTCAATGATCTCGGATCAGTCGGATTGCTCTTTTGTATTTATTATGGATGAGTGGGATGCGGTATTCCATATGCCGTTTATTACCGAAAAAGATAAGGCAGAATACATTCTTTTTCTGAAAGCTTTATTAAAAGATCAGGATTATGTTGCACTGGCATATATCACAGGTATTCTTCCAATTGCTAAATATTCCAGCGGATCAGAGTTAAATATGTTTATGGAATTCAAAATGACATCCATGGAAATGTTTGGTGAATATTTTGGATTTACAGATGATGAAGTAGACTATTTATATGAAAAATACAGTCAGTCATGCGAGAATCCTCACGTATCACGGAAGGGACTGCAAGAATGGTATGATGGGTATTTCACAGTGGCTGGAAAACGCTTGTATAATCCAAGGTCTGTAGTAATGGCTCTCAGCTTTAACCAGCTGTCTAACTACTGGACCAGTTCCGGACCTTATGATGAGATATTTTATTATATCCGTAATGATATTGATCAGATTCGAAATGACCTGGCACTGATGATTGCCGGCGAAGGCGTTACAGCAAAAATAGATGAATTTGCAGCATCTGCAATGAATCTTCAAACTAGAAATCAAATATATTCTGCAATGGTTGTATATGGACTGCTTACGTTTACCGACGGGAAAGTTTATATTCCTAACAGAGAACTGATGCTGAAATATGAAGAACTGCTCCAAAACGAAAAAAGTTTAGGTTATGTATATCAGCTGGCTCATATTTCGGAACAGATGCTTAATGCAACACTGTCAGGAGATACGAAAAAAATGGCAGAGATTCTTCAGTATGCACATAATACAGAAACTCCAATTCTGTCATATAACAATGAAGTAGAACTGTCTGCTATTGTGAATCTGGTATATCTTTCCGCGCGGGACAGATACCGTGTTGAACGGGAAGATAAAGCAGGCAAGGGTTTTGTTGACTTTATCTTTTACCCATATAAGGCAAATGGTACCTGTATTATCCTTGAATTAAAAGTAGGTCATTCTCCAGAACAGGCTATTCAGCAGATCAAGGATAAACAGTATATCCTGAGATTTCAGGGAAAACTTGGTGAAACACCTAAATATACAGGAAAAGTACTTGGCGTTGGAATAAGCTATGACAAAGATACCAAAGAACATAAATGTATCATAGAGACTTTGTCAAAATAAGTGTGCGATTCGCAAACTTTCTATATATCAGACGGTATAGATTGTCATACAGTCCTATATATGAGAAGAACCCTGACCAATTAATGCTACGGTTCTTCTCATATGCGCATAAAAATCCAAACTCACAGATAAAAATTCCCATCCAGCTTGAATCTTTTAATTTTAACATGTCTATTCCTCTTTTTTATCACATAAAATTTCCTCAAAAATCGGTGTGAAATCAATATCTTTTATTGCTCCATACTGGCTGATAAAATATTTACTCATATAATCTTCATGCTTACGGACACCCTTATCACCTGTTGTTCCAAAATCAGATAATGCATATAAAACACTGTCATGTGTATCATCGTCTCTTTCAACAAACTTAATCTCATCCCTCCGGAATAAGTTTGAATTTAAAAAAATCGGATTATGTGTATTAAATACGAGCTGCGCATGATGGATATTTACATCATCATTGTGAAAGACATTAATAATGCTCATCAATGCCATCGGATGAATCGATGCATCAAATTCATCTACCACTAATGTTCCTCCCGTCTGCATTGCTTTAATCACAAGAGGAAACATATTGATAAAACGAATTGTTCCATAAGATTCGAAAATATCTGCTGCAATTGCTGTGGCCTTCTGATCTTTCATATTTTTAAATATAGAATATAATTTCGCATCCGGCTCATCATCACTCACTACATACCCAATTGCATTTGAATTGATTCCGAATAATTTTGCTGCTTCATCGGTTGTCTTTTCAACATAAACCGCTTTTTTCTTCGGATCTGCAAATCTTTTAATCAACTGCATCGAATCCGCACGATAAATTACCATGAATTTATTTGCAAACCAATCAACAATCAGTTTTGTGAATTTCGGTGAAAAAATTAATTTAAACCCATTCGTCAAAAATAATTCTTCCTGATTCAAACTGTTTTTGGCGATTTCATTTATGCTTCCTGCATTCTGTTCTGTTATATCAGATAAATAATCTTTGATTACCTTTAAGTTCTCTACTTTCAGGTCTTCCTTACGTTCAAATATTCTTTCTCCATTGACTTCCAATACTTCTGCAAGAATTTTTCTTTGGTATTCCTCTTCGAGAAAAGTTCCAAGATCAATCTTCAATTTATAGTGTATTTTAAATTTATGCTCTTCTCCATCTTCCTCATAAAATTCTATATCAAAGCATACAGGCTTAGATGCCGGTTCATTATTATTTGGAATCAATTCCAATGCCGATGCAGCCGGATTTGGTGAAGATTTCTCTTCGGAATTTCTAATATTTCCTCTCAAAACAATTGCCCGTAATACATCCATTGCACCAATAATATTCGTTTTACCTGCTGCATTTGGTCCATAAATAACTGAAGAACTCAATCCCTTTATTTCTTTTCCTTTTATTTTTGTCTTCATCAGACTATAATCTAATCCCTTTTGCTTTGGAGCAGCCACCATCGAAAAACTTGCCTCTTCCACAAAAGATTTATAATTTTGGGTTTTAAATTCCAGAAGCATTTTATTATCTCCATTTTGCTTGTTTTTTACAAAATCATATTCTCATTATAACTATATTGTATGATAGAGTCAATTTTTTATTCTTATTTTGAACTTTTTTTGCAAAACAAAAGCAATTACAGAGTGGATAGGAAAACTATGTCTATCAACGGAATAGTATTTGTTAAAGATGACGTGATTCTATATAACTGAATAAAACCGGAATATTAATAGATAAAATACCATTTATAAATCTCAATATATATACCGACATCGTAAATTCTCTCCATTACTTAGTAAAGCTTTTCTCATTTATGAACCTGTACACCACCCAAAGGGGAACTATAATCATGACAAAGATTAAAAACACAAAGAAGGGCATGGCAAAAAAGACATTAAGTATGTCACTTGTTGTTGCAATGCTTGCTACTTCTAATGTGCCGGTATGGGCTGCTGAGTTCAGCGATGGAACAGATGTTGCTGTAGCTACAGAAGCTCCTGCAACTACAGAAGCTCCTGCAGCAGACGCATTTTCTGATGAAGCAGATGCTGCTCCAGTTGTAGAAGATACTACAGATGTTGCAGATGTAGCTACTGCTACTGCACCTAAATTAAATTTAGCTGATTGGTACAGTACATTATCTGTTTCTGGTGATATTAAAGATGGAGACAAACCAGTTACAGACTTTAAGTATAAAGTTCGTATTGATGGAAAAGAAGTAGTTGGACATACAGGTACATATGAAGCTACTGTAAACGGTCTTGCTGACTTAAACCATCACTTACAGGATGCTACATTTACAGCAGATGATGCAGGTCACACTGTATCTGTAGATATTATTGGAATTAACTCCTTTGAGGGATTTAAAACTACAATTGCAGGTATTGAAATTAAAAGCGTTGATGTTTCTACAGCGCAATTAAGTCTTAATAATCAGACTGTATCATATACAGGCAAACAGGTAGCTTTTACTGATAAGCAGATTGAAAAGTTTTTGTTCAATAATAGCAAGGGCCTTTCATATGGGGATTTCACTTATACATATGAAGGCGAAGACCTTGTAAACGCAACTCCAGCTGAAAAGAATCTTTATGTGGTTGCAACACCTAACAAGGCTGGATATACCGGAAAAATTAAGGCTTCATTTAGAATTGCAAAACGTGAACTTAACGACAACGAATTAGAAGTAAAATTGAATAAGAATACTGTTTCTTATGCAGAAAAAGGTAGCATTTCTTCAGATTATGTATCTGTAAAAGATACAGTAACAGGTGAAACACTTCCTACATCTGTATATTCATTTACTGCAACAGGATTAGGTGAAGTTGGTACGGAAAGTGCATTAACTATTCAAACGAATCTTTTATCTAAAGACACTAAGACAAATAACAACTATAGAGGTACTGTATATAAATCAACAACTGACAAAGTTAAGGTTGTAGCCAACCAGATGTCTGACTTTAAAATTGTTGTTGATAGTATTGGTAAAGATGCTACATCTTCCGAAATAGAAAATGCAATTCATTTCTATCTTGGTGATAAAGATGTGACAAATAATATTAAATCTGTTATTTCTTTTAAAGCGGCAGCATTAGCAAGCGGTGCGACTACATTATCTGTTGCTGTAAATGGTGATAATAAAAATGTTATTGGAAATACAACTGTAACCCTGCCTGTTACTTTAAATAAGATCACAGCCGAAGGTTTAACTTATAAATGTGGCAATACAGACAATTTGACAGCAAATACCACTTTAACTGCTGAAACTTATACAGGCACAGCAATCACTAAAGATATTAAAGATGTTAGATTTGTTATAAAAGATTCTGCTAATAAAGAAACAAAAGTTAACTTATCTACAGATGATTACAAAATAGAATATGTAAACGATAATACAAATGCCAAAGCAGTGTCTAATAAAACTGTAGAGGTATACATCGTTGGTACAGGAAATTACAGCGGACGTGTTAAACTTGGTACATTCACCATTAATGCAGCAGTAATTACAGCAGATGACATCACTGTTCCTGCAAAAGTTCAGTATGATGGAAGTCTCCAGACTGTAGCTGATTACATGACTGGAAAGGTTACTGTAAAAGCTGGTGCTACTGGAAAGAAGAAAGAAGTTCCGGCTGATGCATATAAATTAACATATACTTCAAGCACAACTCCTGTTACAGTAGGTGCAACAATTACTACAAAATTAGTAGAAGCAGATATCAAAAACAAAAACTATACAACTGGTGTAACTGAAGTTACTGCTTCCAAAACAACTGCTGTAACAAACAAGGACATTGCTGATACAAATGTTAAAGTTGAGGTTGTTGGTGGTCCTTATACATACACTGGAAAAGCCATCACTCCAAATGTTAAAGTAGCTGTAGACGGTGTTGAACTTGCAAAAGATATTGATTATACCATCAAATCCTGCACAAACAATGTAAATGCTGGCGAAGCAACTGTAACTGTAGAAGGTAAAGGAGATTACTCTGGAACTCAGACAGTTAAATTTACAATCAACAAAGCTAACCTTAGTGATGTAAAAGTTGAAGCAAACACTAAAGATCGCAAAGCTGCTTTCACCTATACAGGAACTCAGGTTAAACCTACTGCATCTGATTTCAATATTACATTAAATGGTGTGAAACTTAACGCAGCAGACTTTGTAGTTACTTATCCTACAACATCCAAAGTAAATGTTAACGCTGGTGATGCAAAAGTAACAATCGCTCCAGTGAAATCCAACACAAACTTTACTGGCGATAAGATGGATGTTAACTTTAAGATTCTTCCTCAGGAAATTTCTAACAGTGATTTAAAGGGAAACTTCTATGCATTTGACAAAAATGGTGATGTAATAGACTTTAAAACAACTGATAAATATGTATTTGGGTATGATGGAACAGAAAAGACTTTCAAGGATATCAAATTTGTTCCAACAACTAATACCAAAAAGCTTGTAGAAGGAAAAGATTATGAGATTAAATACTTCAACAATGTGACAGGTCCAAAGGCATATGTATACATCAATGCAATTGGCAACTACACTAATGCTTCATCTCAGAAATTTGATGGAAGTGAGCAGACCTATGTTGTAGCTCAGGAATTCTCTATTGATGGTGTCGAAGTAGGACGTAAGAATATTTCTGTAAGCGATACAGAATACGCTGGCGGTGTTGCTGTTACTCCAAATGTTACTATCAAAGTAGGCGAAAAAACATTGGTAGAAGGTATTGACTATGAATTTACAGACCTGAAGGATAATGTTAATGTAACTCCTGCGACCAAAATATTAACTGCCACATTGAAACTGAAAGGTAACTATAATTTCGAGAAAAAGGTATGGACTGGTGTAGTTACCAAACTGGAGAATAGTACAAAAGAAATTAAAGTAACTTGGAAGGTTGTTAAAAAAGATTTTGCAAATACAACTGTTTCTGTTGTAAAGAACGGTGCTGAGTTAAAAGCAACTGTATTAAACGGAAATGTTATTGTACCTGAATCAGAATATGATGTTAAAGATAACGGAGATGGAACAGCTACAGTAACTGCTAAATCTACAAGCAAGAACTATACAGGAAGCCAGAAAGTTGATGTTAAGCCAGAAACTAAAGTTGGCGCACCAGTAATCAGTGGCGTCAAAGTTGTTGGAAACAAAGCAACAGTAATCCTTTCCGGAGAAGCTGAGGGTGCTTCCGGTTACGACTATGTAATCTCCAAAGCAAACGATACAACAACTGCTCGTGTAGATGTTACAAAGAACCAGGTTAAGACAACAGGTGATTTTAACTACGTACAGCAGGGAACATACTATGCATACTGCCACGCTTGGACACGTAATGCAGAAGGTAAGAAGGTATTCGGCGAATGGTCCAACATCTATCCATTCTCTGTATCTGCAATCACACCTGCACAGCCAGTAATCACAAGCGTGAAAGCAAACGGCACTACAGTAACTGTAACCTATACAAAAGCTGCAAACGCAGAAGGCTATGATGTAGTTCTCGGATCCGCTGCTAAGAAAGTAAACGGAGAATATCGTCCGGTAGAATACGGCAAGCTGGTTAAGAAAAACATCAAAGGCAATGTTGTAACAGCAACATTCAAGAATGTGAAGAAAGGAACCTACTATGCAGGTCTCCACGCATTCAACAAGACATCTGAAGACGGCAAGAAAGTATTCAGCCAGTGGTCAAATGTTAAGAAAGTAACTGTAAAATAATCCATTTGGGTAATTAATACAGATTCCAAAAACAAAGAAATCCCCAGTCATTTTTGATTGGGGAGCTTTGTTTTTGGAATAATTTTTAAAGTACTTGTTATCAAGAGGTGAATATTATTGTTAAATAACTCCAAAATATACATGCTTACATCTGAAGATCAAGAATTAATTGAAGAAGAAAAAAAATTTTATTCGGAAATATCAGACTACATTAATGATATTTTAGATAATTCATTCATTGAACCAATAGAAGATTATGAATTAACAATTTATTCTATTTTATATAGGATAGATGAATTATTAGATGTGTTATGCATTATGACGGAGAATAGTTTAATTAATGCTGGTTTTCTTGTGTTAAGGTCATTGTTAGAGTTAACAGTTCAATTAGAATATATTTTAATAAACGAAGAAACCAGAGAAAAAAGAGCGATTATATTACAGCTATTTGATATAAAAAGGAGCTTTAAAGATAGTACCATTTTTTATGAACGTATCAGTAAATATCCAATTTATGAAAGGTATATTAATGTCTTTAACGATCAGGAAAATGCTCACTTTTCGAACGGGTATAGTTACTGTGAAGAAAAAAAGATTTCTCTGAGCAAATTGTTTGACATTGTAGGTTGGAAACAAATATATAATAATTTATATCAACCTTTATGTATTGAGGCGCATCAGATAAATCATATGGAAACAAATATAGTACCACAACATCATAAAATGAATTTTAAACCCTTTCGTACATTTGAGAACCATATTTTACTTTTAGATTCTATGCTTAGTATAATGAAGCTCTCATTGCATAGAATAATTACTATATATGGAGCTTCCTGTATAATAAAAATCGTGGATGTTGAAAATTGAAAATACCTCAGAG
>OOAF01001264.1_pt1 | contig 22937 bp, 16 predicted proteins | sample 1671251 | NCBI WGS metagenome assembly OOAF01 (sample SAMN06348137, study PRJEB24527) | human gut metagenome | biome: human gut; feature: ankylosing spondylitis patient; material: feces | host: Homo sapiens | place: China | collected 2015-10 | reverse complement strand
CGGCGACCACCGAGATCTACACTCTTTCCCTACACGACGCTCTTCCGATCTGATCAGCGGATGGACACACAGTGCGAACGCAGGAGTATCTGACGATGCGACACATACATGTCAGGTAACGTTTGCGGCAGACGGAGATTACACATTTACGCTTGAGACGACAGACCTTGCAGGAAATGCATCAAGCTACAATCGTGTAGACGACTTTACAATCGACCGGACAGTTCCGACGATCCAAGTGTCTTACGACAACAACAGCGCGGCTACACCGGGATATTTCAATGCGAACAGAACGGCGACAGTTACAGTCAACGAGCATAACTTTAACGCAGCGGAAGTCAACGCACAGATCACGGCAGCTTTGCAGGGAAGCGGCGTGGCAGCTCCGGGACTTGGCGGATGGAGCACAAACGGAGACGTGCATACGGCAAGCGTAACATTCTCTGCAGACGCAGATTATACGTTTGATGTTGATTACACAGACCTTGCAGGAAATGCAGCGGCAGATTACACACAGGATAAATTTACGGTAGATAAGACAGATCCGGAAGTTGAGTTCTTCGATATCGAAGATAAATCGGCAAATAACGGAACAGTTGCTCCCGGTGTGAAATACAGTGATGTAAACTACATGGAAAGCGGCGTTGATATTACGATCAAAGGCGCGAAACATGACAAGACAGAATTAAGCGGAAACCGTACAAATATCGCAAACGGCGAGAGCATCAAAATGGAAGATTTCAAACATGATGAAGAGACGGATGACGTTTACACTATGACGGCGGTTATTAAAGACAAAGCCGGAAATGAAACGGAAAAAGAGGTTATGTTCTCAGTTAACCGTTTCGGATCAAACTATATTTTCTCTGAGACAACGGAGAAGTTCCTTGATGATGTATATGCGAACAAACCGAAAGATCTTGTTGTTACAGAGGTGAACGTAGATTCACTTGTGTTCAACGGTATCTCTTACGGATTGGACGGAACGAAGAAAGAACTGAAAGCAGGCAGCGATTATACAGTAAAACAAAGCGGCGGCGAAGGTTCATGGAAAGAATATACATACACGATCAAAAAAGAAAACTTTGAAAAAGAAGGCCGCTACAGTGTTACGATCGACTCGGAAGACAAGGCGACAAATAAGATGAACAACAAAGTAAAAGAGTGCAACATCGACTTTGTAATCGATAAGACGCCTCCGACAGTTGTTATCACAGGTATCGAGGAGTCAAGCTATCGTGCAGACGAGAGAGAAATGACGATCAACCTGTCAGACAATACGGCAGTTAAGTGCGTGGATGTGATCATCGACGGAAAATCAGTTGCAACTTATGCACAGAAAGAGATTGAAAAGGCAGGCGGAAAGATCAGTTACATGATTGAAGGTGCGTCAGAACCGCAGAAGATCGAAGCAGCAGCGCTTGATATGGCGGGAAATGAAACGACTTCGGAAATGCACAAAGTGCTTGTTACATCAAGTGTATGGATTCAGTATATCAACAATACACCGCTTCTTATCGGATCGATCCTCGGAATCGTTCTCGTAGCAGGCGGACTGATCTGGTTCTTTGTGATCAGAAAAAAGAAAGAAGAAAGCAAATAAAAAGTCTGAAGCTGATAAAAATACGGCAGAAATAAGAAAAGGCTGAAAAGGAGGCGGCTGTCTGAACAAACGGATTCGGACAGCCGCCTTTCGTCTTTATGAGGAAAGAAGTTATGTTGCAAAGCGGAGATATTATAAGCGGAATGTATCAGGTGATACGAGAGATCGGAACAGGCGGCATGGGAGTGATCTATATCGGGTATCATCTTCATCTTCAAAAACAGATCGTAATAAAGAAAATAAAAGAAACGTGCGTGGACCGTGTAAATGTAAGAGGTGAAGCCGATATCTTAAAACAGCTTAGACATACATATCTGCCGCAGGTTTATGATTTTCTGGAAGTAGGAAACGACGTATATACAGTGATGGATTATATCCCAGGGGAAAATCTGCAGTATTATATCGACCATAATTATACATTTCCGGAAGAGACGATTCTGTTGTGGATGCGTGAGTTATGTGAGGTTTTGGACTATCTTCATACGAGAAAACCACGAATCCTTCACAGCGACATTAAGCCGGCAAATATTATGGTGACGCCGGAAGGGGACATTTGCCTTATTGATTTTAATATTTCATTGGACGGGTCGGTAACACAGGAAGTACAGGGACTGAGCAGACGGTATGCATCTCCGGAACAATTCCGATGTGCGATGGACAAAATGTACGGCAGGAAAAGCAGTGAAACACTGGATGAGAGAATGGACATTTACAGTCTGGGGGCGGTCTTTTACCGAATGATGAGCGGGTATCTGCCTGATGCTCAAAACGGTGTTCCGTATGCGCTGTCACAGATTGATATTCCGTATGCGGACGGCTTGAAACGGATCGTCGATAAAGCGATGGATCGGGACGTTTCAAGAAGATTTCGGACGGCAAAACAGATGGAAGAAGCTCTTTCGCATATGGAAAAATACGATCCGAAGTACCGCCGTCTGACGAACTTGCAGATATTGACCGCGACTGCGTGGGGATTTTGTATTCTGGCAGGAATCTTTCTTATTGCGTCAGGTGTGCGTCAGCGGGGGAAAGAGCTGTGGCAGCAGGAATATCAAGAGTTTTACGCCGTTGTGGGATCAGGGGATTCCGAAAATATAATAAGAGAAGGAACAGAACTTCTGAACAATTCTTCTTTGCAAGGTTATATGAAAAGGAATAAGGAGCAGAAGGCGGAGGTACTTCACGCTGTAGGGGACGGATATTTCTATAGTGAACAATACGACACGGCGGGAAAGTATTATGAGGAAGCTTTGTCGTGCGACAGTAGGAACTCTTTATATGTGAGAGATTATATGACTGCAATGGCAAGAAACGGAAGTCCGGTCGATGTATGGACGATACAAAGTGAATATCCGGAAGCGGCGATCGATGAGGCAGCTACTGTATTTGTTCAGGCGCAGTCAATGTATGCAAAAGGCGATCAAAAGAGCGCGGTTTCTTTATGCGAAGAAGCGCTTGGAAAAAGTATGGATGCAGAGTTGAATGCACAAATTTATCTGCTGGAAGCAGAATTATATCTTGAGCAGGGGGATATAAACTCTGCGGCAGATGCGGCGGCACAAGCAGTGAAACTAGATGAAAGCAGCAATGTTCTTAGAAAAGCGGCAGTGACGGCATATCAGGCAGGAAACGAAGAGAGGATAGGAACGGTCAAAAATCAGTGGTACAGGCAGGCTCTTGCATATTATGAGATGCTCTGTCAAAAAAACGATCCGTCATATGAGGATCGTTTGGGAAGGGCGCTTCTTCTTCGAGTTCTCGGAAAATATAGAGACAGTACGGATGTGCTGGAAGAGATGAAAATAGATTATCCGAAAGACTATAAAGTTCAGATGTGGATCTGTTACAACTATTTGGACGAGGCGTCGGAAGAAGGAACGTATTCAAATGTGTCAGGCGATCTGAAATTTACTTATCATTCTTGCAGAAATTTATATGAGAACAGAGCAGATCGATCGGAAGAAGATCCTGATATGGAAATGCTGGAAGAGACAATGAAAGAACTTGAATAATCGGAAGTGAGATGTGAAGCAGCACGAAGATTGAAGATAGAAAATAAAAGACAGAATCAGGATGCAGACAAGAAGAGAGTGCGAAACGGAGGGAATGAAGATGAGCGGGATCATGATATGTGTGACAGGCGTTGTAGTGATCGTGGCCGCGTCGTTGGCAGCAGGAAGCGTATTATATTTGCTTCAAAGAAAAAAGGAGAAACTAAAAAGTGAACAAATCAACTTGTAAATAGCGGAAAAGATAACGAGTAAATGATAGATAAACGGACGTGAAAAATAAAATAGGGGCGTTTACGAAACGTCTCGGTAAAACAAGAAAGAGAGGAGAAGGAGCAGTGGGAGAAAAAGGAAAAAAGAAAAGCCGGATTCTGCTGATCGTCTGCGGTCTGCTTCTTTTGGCAGGGGCGATTATCGGGATCGTGATGTTTCGGATGCAGGCAGGAGCGAGCGCGTATAACGAATCAATAAAAACAGCGGAAAAATATGCGGACAGCGGAGAGTATGAACTGGCGGTGCTTACATATGAAAATGCGATCAAAGACCGACCGAAAGAAGAAGAAGGATATCTCGGACTGGCAGATGTGTATTTGAAGAGAGGGGAAAGCTCCGCTGCAAAAGTTTTGCTTCAGCGAGGCTACATGCATACGAATTCTTCAAAGATCCAGTATATGTTAAGCGGGATTAAGGACGGTTCGCTTTTGGCGGAATTTGACGATTCAGAAACAAAGAAAGAGACAATGCAGTCATTTGGCGTTTTTTCTTTTAATACTGCATTTCTTCAGAAGCTGGAAAATTATGACTATACGGACTACTGCGATCAGTTCGGCTCATATCCGCAGATCGTAAAGACCGGAAAAGGAGAAGTAGAAGTCGTACATAAAGATCTGGCGGGAACATGCTGTTATTCAAACACGAAAGAGCATGACGATATTGTAAATGTAAAGACAGACAAACCGGCGAAGGACGGAATGCCGGAAATCGTGCGTTTAGATTCGATTTCGCAGTTGTTCAGAAATTTCCCGGGAAAGGCAAGCCTTGCAGAACTGAACGCAATCTCCAGTTCCAAAGTAGCGCCGATCACAGACGAGGAACGAGTTTATGTGGAACTCTCTACAGGAAGCCTCCTGATCCGTGTTGAGACGGATGCGTCGGGAAACATTATTTCCGATAAAGCGTGGAATGAAATTATTTTGAAAGAGGCAAACGAAAACCGCTCGGAAAACGGAACGCTGAACGGCGTTTATACATACTCTGTCGTTGACTACAGAACGACGGGAACTTTGCAGCAGTACGGCGCAACGGTGAAAGTATATCTTCCGGGCAAGAGCGCTCCGACAGTGATCACACTTGACCCGAATGCAGGCGTTGAAAATGTATGGGAAGTATTTGAGCTTGACCACGGAGAACTGAAAATACTGAACCGCGCTCCGGCGGAGGAAAATTTGCGTCCGGGTTCAAAATAAACCAGACGAAGATGAGAGCAGGAAGATGAGAGCAGGAAAATGAGAGATGGAATGATTACGGAAGAACAGTGTGGAGAGAACTTTGCTTATATTTTAGAAGATAAGACAGATTTTTTGATAACAGAATATAAAATGATGCACGGTCAAGAAGCAGATTTTCTATTGAAGTGTGTGAAGATGCTGTATAACGGCAAGACAGAACTGTATTACGATACGAAATCCTGTCTGCCGCTTGCGATCCAGTCAGGGGCGGAAGATACAGAAGGGATGCTTTCTGTTTTGGGAAATATTCTGCATGAAGTCAGAAGGGTGACAGAAAACGGATTTCTTTCGCTTTTGAAACTGGATATTTCGGCAGATAAGATATGGGTCGATCCTGCAACGCGAAAAATCAGGTTCGTATATCTTCCTGTGGCGGAGAGACTTCATAAAGATGTAGTGGAATTTGAGGAGCATCTAAGGGGAGAACTGAAGAAAACTGTAGAAAAACGTTCGGATAAAGACGATAAGAGGTTTGCGGATTTCTTTCAGATCATCGGACGTCCCGGTTACAGCAGTGAAGATTCGGATGTGGAAAAGTGCGGATCAGTAGATGAAACAAGTACACCTTATAGTTTGAATAGAAATGAAAAAGTTTCTTCACAGAGAGGAGATCAGACTTGTACACTTGTGTCGCTGACAGCAGGCAGTCCGATCCGTCTGACTGTAACGAAACAAGAGTATGTGATCGGAAAGAGTACGGAGCAAGCGGACGGCGTTGCCGGATTCAGCAAGATGATCAGCAGAAGGCACTGTAAGATCGTAAAAAGGGGATCCGGGTATGCGGTTGTAGATCTGAATAGTTCAAACGGAACATACTTGAATGGGATGCAGCTTTTTCCGGGCAGAGAATATCCGGTGAAAAACGGAGATATTATACGAATGGCGATCAGCGATTTCCAGATCGTGATGGAATAGAGGTGACAGAGAAATATGGCAAGACCGAGAGTGATTGTGGCGGATACAGATGAAAGCTATGTAATTCCGCTACAAAAGAAATTTGCAGAGCTGTTCGCGGATAAGATCGACTTGGAGATCATTACGGATAAAGATTATTTTAATCAGTTATTTTCACTTTCGCAGCATGCGGACATTCTGCTTGTGTCGGATACGCTTTATAACAGCGGGCTGAAAAAACATGATATCCGGCATTTGATGATATTGTCGGAACATTACGAACCCGGACAGACGGACGAACTCGACATTTGCCGCTTGTTTAAATATACAAGTGTGCGGGAGATTTTTAATGAAATTACAGGCAGATGCAAGGATACGCTTTATGCCGAACAGGATGCCGGAAAAGAAACAAAGATCATATTGATCACCTCGGCGTCAGGCGGAGTCGGGAAAACGAGTGTTGCATTCGGCTTGTGTCGTTGTCTGGAACGTAATTATAAGAAAACACTGTATGTGAATGCGGATCGGCTTCAGTCGTTTCAGTGGATGCTGGAAAACGGCGAGCCGATCAGAGATGCTTCGGTTTATGCGGGTCTGTCGGGGAATCTTGGCAATGTTTATCGGATCGTACGGCATGTCATACGAAAGGAAGGTTTCAGTTATCTTCCGCCGTTTAAAGCGGCGCTTATGTCGTTGGGTATCCCATACCGCGTGTTTGCACTATTAGCAGAAGCAGCCCGCAAAGAGCAGGAATACGATTACATCGTTATCGATGCAGACAGTGTGTTTGACGAGGAAAAAGCGGCTCTTATGCAGCTTGCGGATAAAATATTGATCGTGACAAAACAGACGGAATATGCGGTGAAGGCAACGAATGAGCTGATCCAAAATGTAAATCGGAACAATAGTGATAAATATATATTTCTTTGTAATGATTTTAAGAAAGAGGAAGAAAATGCATTGCTGCTTCCGACAGCGGCGCATCGATTTACGGTGAGCGAATATATCGAACATCTTCCGGCGTATGAAATGAAAGGATCGGGACTGCCTGTCCAGACGCCGGGATTGCAGAAAGCGGCATTTTTGATCATGTAAAAAGAAAAATCAATACAAAGACGATATGAGTGCAGGTGGTGAGAGAAGATGGAAACGGCGATTATTATTTTTCATATTCATAAGGAACATCGGACGGTAGATTTAGAAGTTCCGCTGGATCTGACGGCAAAAGAACTGGCGGCGGCGCTTAACGAGGCGTATGGTCTGGGCGTCGATCTGTCAGATATAAATAATTGTTATCTAAAGGCGCAGAATCCGATCATGCTGCTCAAAGGCAACAGAACGTTAAAAGAATTCGGAGTAAGAAACGGAACGATCATAAGCATGGCAGAGTAAGGCGCAAAAGAGAAGAATCTTATCAGATAAGTCTGCCGGCGGCAAAGGCAGCGGCAGATAAGGAGCGGGAAACGGCAGAGGAAAGATATGGAGAACAGATATAAGATTATACTTTCGGGAAATCAGATTTATAAAGAAGCAGAACTTCCGGCTGATATGGAACGGGTTACGGTAGGAACGGGAATCGACTGTACGGTGCGTTTGAGAAGAGATCTGTTTTTTGAATCGATACAGATTGAATTTGTGAAAGAAAGCGGTGGATGGAGAGCGACATGTTCGGACAACATTTATTTTACGGAAGGCGATATCCGAAAATATATGACGCGGAAAGTGATCCACGGAGATACTTTGGAAGTCAGGTATCAGGAATCAGAAGGACTTGTATTTAGAATTGATTTTCAGATCGATTTTGACAGCGGATCGCATCGCTGTGAGCGGATGATCAATTTGGACAGGTATCAGACGCTTTCAATCGGAAACAACTCAGCATATGAAATTGCACTATCAGGCGTTTATGCAAAGAGAGAATTTGTCCGGCTGACGCGGGGACAAGGCGGCTGGACGCTTGAAGTTATGAACAGTGAGTACGGAGTATATCACAACGGGAAGAAGACAGAACAAAAAGAATGGATCAAAGACGGGGATTTCTTTTCCGTTGCAGATTATTACTTTTTCTTAAAAGGGAACGCACTGTGGGCGGAGATCAGAAGCGATCTGACAGTGAACGGACTTGGTTTCGGGGATTATCCGGAAAGAAACGGGTATCCGAGATTTTCGAGAAATACACGGCTGAAAACGGTGATATGTGAGGACAAGATCGAGATTTTAGATCCGCCTTCAAAGCCGCAGAAACCGAAAAGTAATTTATTTATGAAATTATTTCCGTCCTTCGGAATGCTGATCGCGGCAGGCGCGATGGCGTTCATGGGAGGAACGATGATTATTTTTTCTCTTATATCATGTACGATCGCGATCATAACAGCGGTAGTCGGTGTGATGGAGGGAAAGAAAGAGTTTCGGGAAAAGACGGCGAACCGGATCGAAGTATATCAGAAATATATTGCGTCAAAACGTCAGGAAATCGAAGAGTGCAGAAATAGAGAATGGACAGAACGTAATGAAATCTATATTCCGGCAGAGCAGGAGATTCAGCAGGTGGAAACATTTTCTCCGGATCTGTTTGACCGGACGCCGCAGGATGAAGATTTTCTTTGTGTCCGTCTCGGAAGCGGTCCGATCGAGTCTGCCCGTCAGGTAAATTACAAGAAACAGGAGAAGCTGGAAATTGAAGACGATTTAAGTCTTCTTCCTGAGCAGACGGCGAGTTTTTATAAAGAACTTCAAAATGCGCCGGTCATATGTGATCTGAAAAATGTAAATGCAGTCGGCATTACAGGAGAAGAGGCAGATCGGTTTGAACTTTTGAAACTGATCGTTACAGATGTGGCGCTTCGTCATTTTGCGGCAGATGTAAAATTGTTTTTCGTGGCGGAAAAAGAACATGCCGGACGGATGCACTTGTTCCGTTTTCTTCCGGGAGCGTACTGCGTACAGACAGATACGAGAGGAATTGTAACAGACGATGAGAGCAAGACGCTTATTTTTGAGTATTTGTACAAAGAGCTGACAATGAGAGCACAGGAGAAGAGATCGTATCCGCATCTGCTCATCTTTTTCTATGACGAATACGGATATAAGAAGCATCCGATCTCACAGTTTACAGAAAAAGGAAAAGATCTGGGAGTCACTTTTTTGTTTTTCGGACAGACACGCGCGGACATTCCGGTAGGATGCGACTATGTCGTACAGTTGTCCGGCGGTTACAGAGGCGTTTTGATCAACGCAGCGGAGAAATCAAAGACAGTACCGTTTGTATCTTCTCAGATCAGCGACACTTTGGCAGTACGCATTGTCAGGACGTTAGCTCCGGTTTGTACGGATGAAGTTTCATTGGAAGGTGAACTGATAAAAAATATATCAATGTTTAAGATGCTGAATATTTTGTCTGTGGAAGATCTTGATCTCAAAGCAAGATGGTCTGCGTCTAAAGTTACGAAGTCAATGGCAGCTCCGGTCGGAGTCTCAAAGACAGGGATCGTTATGCTTGACCTTCATGACAAAGCTCATGGTCCGCACGGTCTTGTTGCGGGAACGACAGGATCTGGAAAATCAGAGATATTGCAGACGTATATCCTTTCGATGGCAACGCTCTATCATCCTTACGAAGCGGCGTTTGTCATCATTGACTTCAAGGGCGGAGGTATGGTGAATCAGTTCGCGCAGCTGCCCCATCTGCTTGGCGCGATCACAAATATTGATGGGAATGCCATCAATCGGTCGCTTAAGTCGATCAAAGCAGAATTGCAGAAGAGACAGAAATATTTCGCACAGGCGGACGTCAACCATATCGATAAATATATCCGAAAATATAAAGCGGGCGAAGTAAGCGAACCGCTTCCGCATCTGATCATCATTGTAGATGAATTTGCAGAGCTGAAAGCGGAACAGCCGGAATTTATGAAAGAGCTGATCTCGGCAGCGCGTATCGGAAGAAGTCTTGGAGTACATCTGATTCTGGCGACTCAAAAACCTGCAGGTCAGGTCAATGAACAGATATGGAGTAACTCCCGTTTTAAACTCTGTCTGAAAGTGCAGAGCAAAGAAGACAGTAACGAAGTGCTGAAATCTCCTCTTGCCGCAGAAATCAAAGAACCCGGACGAGCTTATCTGCAAGTAGGAAACAATGAGATATTTGAATTGTTCCAGTCGGCATACAGCGGAGTGCCGGAAAGAGAAGACGAAGGAACAGGAAAAGCATTTACGATATATGAAGTTCCGGACGGCGGGAAAAAAGTTCCGGTTTATGTAAAGAAAAAGAACAAAGGACAGGAAGGGATGAACAATCAGCTTGAGGCGATCGTTTCTTATGTGTCCGAATATTTCCGTTCGATTCAAATACCGCAGCTTCCCGATATCTGTCTGCCTCCGCTTAGAGAGTGTATCGAATTCCCGCCGGTATCAAAAGAGGCAGTACAAGAGCAGAAAAAAGAAGTCGGATTTTATGCGTGGATCGGCGTTTATGACGATCCCGATCACCAGAATCAGGATCAGTATGCAGTGAATTTAAGCGCGGCAAATATGATCATTATCGGTTCGGCGCAGACCGGAAAGACGACGATTCTGCAAAATGTGATCCGAAGTCTTTCGGAACAGTATACGCCGGATGAGGTGGCGATCTACATTATAGACTTTGCGTCTATGGTATTGAAAAACTTTGAGACGCTCAATCATGTAGGCGGCGTTGTCAGTTCCTCCGAAGATGAGAAACTGAAAAATCTGTTTAAAATGCTTTGGGAAGAGATGGAAACTCGAAAAGAGAAACTATTATCTGTCGGAGTAAGCTCATTTGTTGCGTACAAAGAGGCGGGGCGCACCGATATGAAGCAGATTGTTCTTATTATAGATAATCTTACTGCGCTGAAAGAATTGTATTTTCAAGATGATGACGAACTGCTGAATCTGTGTCGGGAAGGAATTACAGTCGGAATTTCTATTGTGATCGCGAATGCACAGACGGCAGGGATCGGATACAAATATTTGTCGTCTTTTTCTAACAGGATCGCGTTATTCTGCAATGACGGAAACGAATACTCTGCGATTTTTGAACATTGTAACAGGAGACTTGAGCATCTTCCGGGAAGATGTTTCGCAGAAGTGGATAAACAGATACTTGAATGTCAGGCGTATCTGCCGTTTGCAGGAGAAAAAGAATTTGAAAGAGCGGAAGCAATCCGCGGATATATCGAAAAACGAAACGGAGAATGTACTGAGGTGGCTCGGAAGATCCCGTTGATCCCGCCTGTTTTGAGCATGAATTATATGGCACAGCAGTTTGGAAATATGATGCGCGGACATTTCGACCTGGCGGCAGGATTAAATTACGAAGATGTGATGCCGTATATGCTTCGTATGTCTTCGATTGGTGTATTGGCGGTTGTCGGAAGAGAGGGCAGCGGACGCTATAACTGGATAAAATATGTGGCGGATATGCTGGAATTGATGTATCCGGGCAGATCAAAAGTTTATATTTCGGACGGAATCGGGAAGAAGCTTGCTTCCATGAAAGAAAAAAGAAATGTCGTTCGTTACAGCATGATCGCGGAAGATATCGTTTCTTATCTGAAAGAGATCGAAGAAGAACTGCAAAGCAGATATGAACTTCTTGCAAAAGGGATCGAAAGCGATCCGGCAGAAGCAGATTACATGCTTCTTATTATCGATAATCCTGATGCGATCGAGCAGATCAGCAATAGTAAAGAGGCGCTTGCATCGTATAAAAATATTATCGGACGCTACCGGAACATGAATGTAGGCGTGATTATATCGGCAATCGAAAATGCGCCGATCCCATACAGCGCGCCGGAGGTGATCAAAGGCATCCGGGACGGAAGACATCTGATGTATTTCGGAGATATTTCAGAATTGAAGATTTACGATATGCCGCTCGCCGTGACAAGAAAGTTCAAAAAACCGATCGAGACAGGCGACGGATATTACATAAAAGAAAATGAGTGTATTAAATTGAAGACCCCGTTCATTGCGGGAGAGTAGGATATATATCCGGAAGACCGGTATATATAAATAAAAAATTTTATAGGAGGTAGCAATTATGGCTAGTCAAATCAGAATTTCACCGGATCAGATGAGAGAAAGGGCAAATTCGTACCAAACAGAATCAGGGAATGTCAGCGAGATGATCGGAAGATTAGATTCGTTACTTCAGTCTCTTTTAGGAGAATGGGAAGGATCGGCAAGCGAGGCTTACAGAGAACGTTATGAAAGTCTGCGGCCGGCGTTTACGCAGGCAGAAGAATTGCTTGCGGAGATTTCAAAAGCGTTGAATACGACAGCTCAAAATATGGAAAATGTAGACGAAAGTATTGCAAGCGGATTCAGAGGATAGTACGAAAAAGCAGGTTTAAAGGCAGCGGCGGATAAAACCGCGTTCCGCATTTCCCCTTTTGTGGGAAATGCGGAACTTAAAAAGCTTAAATAGTAACAGTTCAGCCGTACAGCAGCGTTAGCCATGATAAGTACGCAGCGCGGCTTTACGAATGGCGCGGACTGAGCGGTTACCTTAAATGAATTGAAACAGAAAGGAAAAGCATGATGGGAGAAAACGTAAAAAAAGAGACGGTAGATTATCTTCCGCTTGGAAGTGTTGTGATCTTAAAGGGAGGCGTGCAGAAAGTTGTTGTGATTGCCAGAGGGCTTTTGTCGGTTGCGACAGGGAAAGAAGGTTATTTTGATTACGGCGGATGTCTGTACCCGCAAGGACTGGTCGGAGATCAGATCTTATATTTTAATCACAGAGATATCGTAAAAGTTGTTTTCAGCGGATTTCACGATGACGATGATAAGATGATGGTAGACAATATCAATCAGTGGTATATGGAATCACCATATGAACGCACAGACGTAGAAAAACTTGTAAGAGAGCGGGGTGCTCAAGATGGCGGAAAACTCGGCTGAGGAAAGAAGAAAAAGGGCAAGAGTGTGTGAGGCGCGCAGCGAAAAAAGCGCGCGTGAACGGGAGAAAGCAGAAAAAGAATCAAAGCGCGCCGCGAATGAAAAAAAGATCGAAAGATTAAAAACGGCGAGAGACAGTATCCAGTCGCAGAAAAATTCGGCAAAAGCAAAGCGGAAAAAACTGGAAAAATATGCAAACGGTGATGAAATCGGAGAATGGATCGGGAAGGAACAGACGGCGACAGTATATAGTATAGAAGGAAACGTTGTCGGACAGTACAATACTTATATTGAGCGTATTGACGATGTTGTAGACGCGCTTTGCAATGAAATAACAAGGCTGGAAAATGAAAACATGCAGTTGAGTTGGGATGTGCTTCATATAGGATCTTTGATCAATTCTCTTGTCAATGAGATCCGTACACTTTGCAATTAAGTATTATACGAGGAGGTATCACTATGGCAACGTTGCAATCGTTGGGATCGGTAGCAGGTCTGATCAATCTCGACTATGGGAAATTTAAGTATGCTGTCGACCAGATGAGAACAAGCGCCGACGGAATTAACGGGAATGTAGAAGAAAGAGCGCGGGGAGCTGAGCGATCAGAAGCTCTTGATGAGTTTGCAGAGCAGTTCGTTCAGCTGCAAAGAATCATAAGTCTTTATAAATCACTTATAAAAAAAGATATTGATGCGATTGAAACTACGGGAGAACAACTGAAAGAAATAGATTTAAAATTAGAGGGTGTATGGAAAGGTCTTCAAATGTTGAAATAAAGTGATTGAGAACAGCAGAAATACATGAGAAAATAAAAATAAAAAAGGAAAGCAAAAAGAGTGAACGTGGAAAATAAACGAGATGATAGAAAAAAGAAAATTCGGGAAATTGCCGGAGGAATTTTGTGTATTGCAGTTTTGCTTTTTATTGTTATGCAAATTATGCTGCCGGAAACAGGCATAGGTGGGATGGTGAACGAAGGGTCAATGGCAGTTTTATTTTTCGGAGTAGGAGCAGTCTGTGCTTATGCAGCTATCAAGAAAAGAAAAGAAGATAAATCTGCGCTTGTTCTCGGTTTATGCTTAGCAGTTTTAGCATGTGTTCCCGGTGGCTGGATCTCTGGGAAGGTCGCAGCAGATCTTATAGAAGGACCAAAAACGATCCGTCTGACATCGGTTACAACAGAGGAACTCAACGGATTATCAGGGTTAATTTCTCATCACTATTATTTATGCGGCAGAGGGGAAGACGGAAAGCAGTATCGGCTGGAAGTATCGGCAGATGAGTTTTATGAGTTGGAAAATATACATGAAATCATTGTACGATGTTATTTGAGAACAGAGCGGATTTTGGAATTTTTGTAATAGTTAAAATGAACTGTTACGGAATTTTTCGGGATAGTTTTTCGATATGCAGACATTGTACAGAGATTTTGATGAAATATCAGAGGAAAAATTATGAGTGGACAATATAAAATAATGTATAGTTCTATGGATCAATTTTATGATCAGACAAACGGGCGCATGGCAGAATGGGTCAGTCAGTTAGAACCGTGGGTTAAGGCGTGTGAAAATCTTGGAAATATGGAATGTTATCAAGGAAAAAGCGCGGAGTCTGTTAAAACGTATCTGAAAGAAGTGCATATGACGCTGCTTACTTCTATACAGCAGGCAATACAGTTATATAGGACAAAATATCTTTTTTACCGTGAAGGATATTATGATATAGAAGGGGACTTATATGCAGTCATTCCCCAGAAGACGTTACTTTCTGTAAAAGACCGGATGAAAACAGAGATCGAAGACGTATCTGATTCTTCTCTAATAGTACAAACAAGTTTGTTAAATGTATCGGATCTTATTGCTTTGCAGGCGCCTAATTCGTATTATTTAAAAGATTCTATGGAAGAAGTAAAGCAGAATGTAACAGACTTCAATCAAAATATTATAGATTATGAAGCGCAGCATAAGTCAGAAGCAAACGGGGAATTGGCAGATCTGCTTCAGTCATTATTTGCAACGCTTACAGAATATTATACAAACGGAACGAATGTGACATCGTATCAGTCGGGAGACTGTTTCGGAAATTCACATATGCCGGAGCTTTGTCAGCATGTACTGACAGCGAATGAGTATTTGAAAGAAAATGCGGAAGAGATCGAGCTTGCAGAAGTAAAGATGCAGGAAGTATTCGCACAGCAATATGAAGATGCGTGTAAGGCAAGAGAAGAGGAAGGCGCAATAAAATTGCTGACAGGAGGCGCTGCGGCAATTACCGGAATCTTGGCAATCGTCGGAACTGGAGGGATGGCAACTCCGGTTGTGATAGGCGTATGGGTTACAGGAGGATCGACCGCTCTCTATGGGGCGAGTAAAGCGATAGAGGGCATTCAGGACGTTCATTATGGAAGAGCTAAAGATCTGACAAGTAAGTCTTTTAATTTTATCAGAGATACAGTATTTCAGGGGAATCAAGAGGCATATGACGCATGGGGAAATATAAATATGATGGTTGCGGGTCTTTTAGTTCCTATTGGTCAAGGAACTAAGGCGGGGGCCGGTCTTGGAGTAAAGGCAATCGCGCGCGAAAGCGCGAAACGAGTAGCAAAAGAGGCTGTAAAAGACATGGCGGTTGATTTTACTGCCGAAACTATGACAAACTGGGCGCGTGAAGAGCTGGATTTGGGCGACTTTCAGACGGAACTTCTTAAAACAGGACTTGAGTTTGGATTGGATAAAGGACTTGATAAGGTGGGAAGTAAACATGTTCCGTTTACAGATGATATGACATTTTCAGAGGCGAAACGGTATAATCAATCGATGCAGAACATGGAAAGCGGAAAACATAACCCTCCGGGACTATCTGATGCAGATATGGATGCGTGGGATTTTGCAAATCAGAAAGTGTCCGAGCATATAGCGGTGAAGAAAGTTGATCACAATGAAGTGATAAAAATCCGTTCAGAGTATGCGAAAAAACAGGAAAGCTTTTTGCATCCAAAGACAGATGCAGACAGCGCAAAGACTGCGACATTTACAAATCAGGAAGCAGAAGATCTCGCATTTGGCGCAATAAAAGGAAAGGGTAAATCGGATGCCGTCGTGCTTGGTAAGTTTGAGGACGGAAAATCGACTTCATATGATAAAATAGCGCAAGAATATGACGCACAGTATTATAATTTGGATGAGTGGGATGAGCTGGCAAAAACGTATTCGAGAGATGAAATGTGGAAAGTAAATGAGAAATTTCTTGATATTGAAATCGCGTCGGGAAGAGATATATACTTATCTCATGATCCGGCGAAATTCAGCGGAGACGGAAGTTTTTTTGCGAAAGAGATCGAGTATTTGCGGCAGCATGGATATAAATTTGTAAAAGAGGGTGATTTGTGGCATGCTGTACAGTAAGGCTGAGCGCAATTTGACTTATCAAGACCAGAGTAAAGGCGGATTGCAGCTTGAAAAATAAGGAGGCTGTAAAACGGTGAGTATGAAAACGAGAGATGAAAAAGAAAAGAAACGAGATTTATTTACAACAATTTTTTGGATTTTAGTGCTGGTTTTTTTGATTGTTAAAATTGTAATCCCGGAAACAGGTGTATTGGGAATGGTAAATGAAGGTTCAAATGCGGTTTTATTTTTCGGTATCGGAGGAAGCTGTGTGTGGACGATCATTCATAAAAGGAAGACAAATAAAACGGCGGTTGTTTTCGGAGTATTGCTGCTGGTATTGACATTAGGTATTGGCGGATGGATATCAGGAAAGCTTGTATTGGATCTTATATCAGGACCGGAGGTTGTGCGTCTGACGTCAGTTACTATGCGTGAATCGTCGGGAATATATGGTCTTATTTCACGGCATTACTATTTATGCGGAAGAGATGACGAGTGGACGGAATATCAGATGGAAAGAAGAGCAGGTGACTGTGTTGTGTTACCCAAGAACAGAGCGGATTTTAAAGTTTTTGTGATTTTGCCGACAGACATCATGTATCGGATTGAAACAGGAAGCCCACAGGCTTCAGACAATGGGTAGTTCACAATATGAATATATGGAGCGGAAACGTATGGAGACAGAGCAAAAGGAAATGATGTGTAAATATAAGAAGATTATTTGTAAAATATTCGGCGAACAGATACGGGTGATCGGTGAAAGCAGTGCGATCGGCCCTATGGGGCAGTTTCAGATCAGATTTTTCTATGAGCCGACAAAAATTTATGTTACACTGGATGCAGACCGCGGGGCATTTACGTTTGATCTGAAAGATGAAGCGAAAGATTGGAATACGTTGTACAGAATAAAAAAGTTTGACAACTGTATGACAGAAAAGTGTCTTGAAAATGCGGCGGTTATTTTGAAGCAGGTTCTTGAGGAAAATAAGTTCCCTCTGTATAAATCGGAGAATGATAAGCTGTACAAAAAGCAGGATGGAACGTACCGCAGGATAAAAGATATCTATGCAGAACTGGCAGGAGGAGAGTAAATTTATGGCTATAAAAGAAGTGTCAGAACGATATTTGGAATTAAGGCAAAATGCTTTGGATTATACATTTGAACAGATGAATCTTCAGCTTGAAAATGATAAGCAGGTTTATCTAGCAGTATTTGATATACCGGTGGAGAGCGCGATCATCGGTAATAAAACGAAGACTCTTGTGCTCGTGTTTGGATTGAACATCCATATTTATTGTGCAAATGGTGATGCCGTGACCGGATTGGAGCAGAATGCGAAAGCGAAACAGGCGATGCAGTCTCTTTTCATCAGTTGTCCGCAAGCGCTTGATGAGATGACGCTGACTCACAAGACAGATTTTTACGAAAGTAAAAATGTAAGAGCTTATTTAAAAACAAGAAAAGGCGTTTACTTCAAAGAGCTTACAGGAGAAACTAAGAAAGAACGCTTTTTGGAAATGCTTATGCGGAACGTGACAGAGGAGGTAAATTTCCGTCATTGACAAAAAACGTAATCTGTGCCAAAATAATTTAGAATCAGCCGATTGGAACAATGTTTGTTGTTACAAAGCGGGAGATTAAAAAATATAACAGAAACAAAATCATAATTTCAGAAATTAGACTATGAACATATGTGAGTAGAGTAGGCAGAGCGACCCAGAGACGGAGTGTCATCGGCTGAGAGCATTCCGCGCGACCCTTCTTGAAGTTTCAGTATGGGAGTCTTCCGGCGAAAAGCAGTTTGTGCGTTAAGTCGGATGTTCGTGTAGCAATATTTTACACAATGAGAGCGCAGAGCAGATAGGATGCTCTGAAATAGGGTGGTACCGCGATTAACATCGTCCCTTGTTGAACAGACAAGCGACGGTGTTTTTTTGTATAGGCGACGGGCCAAAGTCCGGGCTTGCCCGAGACCTTGGCGACCGCTTACAATCCCGGAATGTGCCGTTTGGCACTTCCGGTGATTATGCTATAGAAAAATTCGATTTCCTATGGCATAGATCCCTTAGGGAGGATGCGCACGCCGCATCGAGGAAGTTCAAATGAAAAAACAATTTGGGAAGGAGAAATAAAATGAAAGATAAAATCAACAGTATTTTATCAGAAGCAAAAGGTAAGATTTCTGATGCAGTGAGCGAGGGTGAACTGCAAAATGTAAAAAGCGCGTATATCGGAAAGCAGGGTTCATTAAGTCTTTTGATGAAAGAGATCCCTACAGTGGATGTGGCGCTTCGTCCTGAGATGGGAAAACTTTTGAATCAGGCGAAAAATGAAGTGAAGGACCTGATCGATGAGAAGAGGATGGAGCTGAAGCTGAAAGCTTCGGAAGTGTCTCCTGATTTTGACTGTTCTGTTCCGGGTATCCTGCCGACAGGCGGCGGACTTCACCCGATCACGCAGATGTGTTATGACTTGAACGATACGTTCCGTTCGATGGGATTCGAGGTGTTCGAGGAAGACGAGATCACAAGTGAAATGTATGCGTTTGATAAATTGAATTTTCCGCCGAATCATCCGGCGCGTGAGAGTATGGACACATACTGGCTGGAAGGACATGACAGCGGAAGCACGAATGAGAAGCTTTGCCTTCGTCCGCATCTGACAGGCGGAAGTGTTCGCTATATGCAGACACACAAACCGCCGTATCGTTTCGTATATCCGGGTCGCGTGTACAGAAATGAGACAACGGACGCGCATCATGAGAGAGCGTTTTTCCAGTATGAGGCGCTGATCGTGGACAAAGATATTACGTTTACATCAGGTAAAGTAATGATTAAGAGTATTTTGAGCAAAGTGTTTGGAACGGACGTTCCGGTCAGAATGCGTTCCGGTTTCTTCCCGTTTGTAGAGCCGGGATTTGAGATCGACATGCAGTGTCAGGTTTGCGGCGGAAAAGGATGCAGCGTATGTAAACATGTCGGCTGGATCGAAGTTATGCCGGGCGGTTCTCCGCATCCGAACGTTCTTCGGGCAGCAGGGCTTGATCCGGATGAGTATACAGGATTTTATGTAAATATCGGTTTGGACAGACTTGTTATGATGCGCTACGGCGTGGATGACGTAAGATTGTTCCACAGCGCAGATTTAAGATTCCTGAAACAGTTTAGATAGAGGCAATTTAGATACGAGGAGAGAGACTATGAAATTATCATTATCATGGATTAGAGATTATGTAAATATTCCGGAAGATGCAGATCTGAAAAAACTGGCGTACGATCTGACAATGTCTACAGTCGAAGTGGAAGATGTGGAATATCTTGCAGAACGTTTTGAAAATATGATCGTCGGAGTGATCGAAAAGATCGAGCCGCATCCGAATGCGGACAGACTGCGAGTATGTAAAGTAAATATCGGCAGTGATGAGATCAAAGACATCGTATGCGGAGGCATTAATCTGGAAGAAGGAATGCGCGTTGCAGTATCTTGTCCGGGAGCGGTTGTCCGCTGGCACGGCGAGGGTGAGCCTGTAGTGATCAAAAATTCTAAACTTCGCGGAGTTGAGTCATTCGGTATGATCTGCGCTTCAGATGAGATCGGATTAGGCGAGCTGTTCCCGTCAGAAACAGAAGGAGAAATCCTTGATCTGTCAGCGTTTGACGTTCCGGCAGGAACTTCTTTGGCAGATGCTTTGGATATGAATGACGTGCTTCTTGAGATCGACAATAAATCAATGACAAACAGACCGGACCTTTGGGGACATTACGGAATCGCCCGCGAGATCGCGGCTCTTTATAACTTGCCGCTTGCAAAGATCGAGCCTTTCCGGGCAGACGTTCAGTCTGATTTTAAAGTCGAGATAGAAGATCCTGACAGATGTACAAGATATATCGGCGTTGAAATGTCAGGCGTGGCTGTAAAACCTGCGCCGTATAAAATGCAGAATAGAATCTGGAAAGTAGGAATGCGTCCGATCAATGCGCTTGTTGATATCACGAACTATGTAATGCTTGCAACAGGAAATCCGACACATGCATTTGACGCGGACAATATTACGGATCACATTGTTGTAAGACATGCAGGAGAAGGTGAGAAACTGCTTCTTTTAAATGATAAAGAACTTGAATTAAACGCAGATGATCTTGTAATCACAGATTCCGAAGGCGCGGTTGCTCTTGCAGGAGTTATGGGCGGAGCGAAAGATTCGATCCTGCCGAAGACGGAACGCGTGATTCTTGAAGTGGCAAACTTTGAAGCGACAGGCATCCGCCGTACGGCGCTTCGTTACGATACGCGTACAGAAGCGTCTTCCAGATATGAGAAAGCAATCGATCCTGAAAGATGCGATCAGGCGCTTGCTCTTTCAATGAAGTATTTTAAAGAGCTTTATCCTGAACTTCAGGTGACAGGATACTGCGATAATTATGTGAAAAAACTCGACAGAGCAGAGATTGACGTTAATCTGACATGGCTTGAGAAGAGACTTGGAAAACATTTGACAAACGAAGAAATCCAGGGCAAATTAGAGCAGCTTGGATTCGATGTTCAGATCGACGGAGACAACATGCATGTGACGGCGCCGACATGGCGTTCGACAGGAGATATTTCCATTAAAGACGATGTGATGGAAGAAGTTGCCAGAATGTACGGATACGATAATTTCGAGGCGACAGAGTTTACGACGACATTTACAGACTCGATCAATCAGAAAGATAAGAGTCTTGTAAGAAATATTAAAGAATATCTTGCAATACGCTGTGGAATGCAGGAAGTATATACTTATCCGTGGATGAACGATGTGTTTGTAAACGCAGTTCTGCAAAGCACAGACGGAGTTTTGAAACTTTCCACGCCTCCGGCGCCGGATATGAGCTGCATTCGTTCTTCTCTTCTGCCGAACCTTTGCGAGGCGGTTGCGAAAAACGAGCGTTACTTTAATGATTTTTCTATCTTTGAAGAGGCTCAGGTGTTCTTTGATAAAAACTACACAAATGCATATGATGAGACGGAATCTCTTCCTGAACAGCGCAGACATATCGGAGCGGCATTTGCAAGCAGCGTAAAGGACATCGGTATGCTTTTCAGAGAGGCAAAAGGAGTTCTTGAGTATATGCCGAGATATACGCATATGGAAGCGTATGAGTTTAAAAAAGAAGAAAAGCCGGTATGGGCTGACAATGTTGTGTGGCTGAATATTTACCTTGATGACGAGAAAATCGGCGATATGGGGCTTGTAGCGAAAAAAGTTTCTATGGAATGCGGCATTAAGAATCTTTCTGTGATTCTTTTTGAAATGGATGCTTCAAAACTGAAACCGCTGAAATCAAGAACGAATAAATTCGAGCATCTTGCAGAGTATCCTGAGACAGACTATGACATTTCCATGCTTTTTGATTCCGATGCAGTATGGAATGACATTTATGATGCCGTTATGGGTAAAAAGAAAGCAAGCGCCCTTTTAAAAGACGCATCGTTTGTAGATGAATACAGAGGAAAACAGATTCCGCAGGGCAAAAAATCCGTAACGATCAGACTGACGATCGGATCTGATGAGAAAACGCTGACATCACAGGAGATCGAAAGCGTCGCCGAACAGGTTATGAAAAAACTCGGAAAGAAAATGGGCGCAGAGCTTAGAACACAATAAAACAAGGCTTGCTTCTTAGAAATAACAGGAGATAAACCGAATATGAAAACAAGTGATTTTTATTATGATCTTCCGGAGGAGTTGATCGCGCAGGATCCGCTTGAAGACCGTTCCTCTTCCAGACTTATGACAGTGGACAAAGAAACCGGTAAGATCGGACATCATGTATTCAGTGAGATTATCGATTATTTGAATGAAGGCGATTGTCTCGTGATAAATGATACAAAGGTAATCCCTGCCAGATTGATCGGAGCAAAAGAAGAAACCGGAGCGAAGATCGAAGTGCTTCTTCTGAAAAGAGGAGCGGATGATGTGTGGGAAACGCTCGTGAAACCCGGTCGTAAGGCAAAACCGGGAACGCGGATTAGTTTCGGAGACGGGCTGCTCGTAGGAGAAGTTGTCGATATCGTGGACGAAGGAAACAGACTGATCCATTTTGAATACGAAGGTATCTTTGAAGAAATATTAGATCAGCTCGGTCAAATGCCTCTTCCGCCGTATATTACGCATCAGCTTCAGGATAAGAACAGATATAATACGGTTTATGCAGAACATTCAGGTTCAGCAGCCGCTCCGACGGCAGGACTTCATTTTACGCCGGAACTACTTAGAAAAATTGAAGAAAAAGGCGTTGATATTGCAAGAGTAACATTACATGTAGGTTTGGGAACATTTCGTCCTGTCAAAGTTGACGATGTGGAAAATCATCATATGCACTCGGAATTTTATATGATAAATGAAGAAGCGGCGGAGAAGATCAACCATGCCAAAGACAGGGGCGGACGCGTGATCTGTGTCGGAACGACAAGCTGCCGCACGATTGAATCTGCGGCAGATGAAAACGGACGTTTAAAGGCTTGCAGTGGCTGGACGGAGATTTTTATTTATCCGGGTTATCGTTTTAAAACGCTGGACTGCCTGATCACAAACTTCCATTTGCCGGAGTCAACTCTTATTATGCTCGTAT
>OOAF01001253.1_pt1 | contig 23212 bp, 19 predicted proteins | sample 1671251 | NCBI WGS metagenome assembly OOAF01 (sample SAMN06348137, study PRJEB24527) | human gut metagenome | biome: human gut; feature: ankylosing spondylitis patient; material: feces | host: Homo sapiens | place: China | collected 2015-10 | reverse complement strand
CAGGCGTCCGAAGAAGAACTTCGGGCGCTTAAGCTCGGTTATAGAAGCAAATATTTATGCAATACTGCGGAAATGGTGGCAGAGGGAACTGTTAATCTTGAAAAAATAAAAGAGATGTCTTATGATGAAGCAAAGAAAGAATTGCTGAAACTTTCAGGTATCGGAAGCAAGGTTGCCGATTGTATCTGTTTGTTTGCACTTCATAAGCTCGATGCATTTCCGGTTGATACACATATACAAAAAGTAATTGACACCGTATATGCCGGGAAGTTTCCGTTTGAGAAATATAAAGGATGTGCGGGTGTGATGCAGCAGTATATTTTTTATTATGATCTAAAAGGAGGAAAGAAATGATGGAAAATTTTCAATATTATGCGCCGACAAAAGTTGTGTTTGGAAAAGGTACGGAAAATAAAGCAGGACAGCTTGTCAAAGAGCAAAACTGCCGGAAGGTGCTTATTCATTACGGGAGCGGAAGTGTAAAAAGAAGCGGCCTTCTTGATCGGATCTTCGCATCGCTTGATGAGGAAGGGATCTCTTATATTTCTCTTGGAGGCGTCGTTCCGAACCCCAGATTGTCGCTTGTATATGAAGGAATCGATCTGTGCCGGCGAGAGGGCGTAGATTTTATTCTGGCAGTCGGAGGCGGAAGTGTGATCGACTCGGCGAAAGCGATTGGATACGGCGTTGAGAACGAAGGGGATGTATGGGATTTTTACGAGAGAAAACGTCAGGCTTGCGGATGTCTGCCAATCGGAGTTGTACTTACGATTGCGGCGGCAGGTTCGGAGATGAGTGATTCGTCTGTGATCACAAATGAAAACGGGTGGCTGAAACGGGGATACAACAGCAGTTATTGCAGACCTAAATTCGCGGTTATGAATCCGGAACTGACAATGACGCTTCCGAAATATCAGACTGCAAGCGGATGTGTGGATATCATGATGCATACGATGGAGAGATATTTTAATCATTGTGACAATATGGAACTGACGGATGGAATCAGTGAACATCTACTTCGTACAGTGATGAAAAATGCGAAAATCCTCATGGATGAACCACAGTGCTATAAAGCAAGGGCAGAAGTAATGTGGGCGGGAAGCCTTTCACATAATGGTTTGATGGCGTGCGGAAATGATGGCGGAGACTGGGCGTGTCATCAGCTTGAACATGAGCTCGGAGGAATGTTTGATGTGGCGCACGGCGCAGGACTTGCAGCGGTATGGGGAAGTTGGGCGCGTTACGTTTGTGACGCTCTTCCGGATCGGTTTGAACAATTTGCGGTTAATGTTATGGGCGTGGAAAACGGTGATGACAAAAATGCAGTAATACAAAAGGGAATCGAAGCTATGGAAAACTTTTTCAGACAAATCGAAATGCCGACGGATCTTGGCGGATTAAACATTGAAGTAAGCGAAGATCAGATGAAGGAACTTGCTTTAAAGTGCAGCCATTTCGGAAAGAGAACAATCGGATGTGTGAAAAAATTAAATCAGGAAGATATTTATCGAATCTATCAAAAAGCCGCGGACTGAACGATTACGTTTAAAGATTGTTTTACGAAGAAAGGGTGGCATAAAAGTGTGATAGGTGATACAATAAGAAAAATTTGTAGTAGCTAGCCATAATAATGCGTACTGCCTGATGTCGGGCGGGAAGAAAGGAGCATATGATGGAATCATATATGGAAATGCTTGCAAACCATGCAAAACATGCGGCTGTCGCAGCGGCAAAACTGGGAACAGCGGAGAAAAATAAAGGACTTTGCGCAGTGGCAGACGAGTTGATCATGCAGCAGGAGCTGATCCTTGCCGAGAATCAGAAAGATCTGAAGGCAGCAGAGGAAAAAGGTGTGAAACAGTCTTTGATCGACCGATTGGCGCTTTCTGAAAAAAGAATTGCAGATATGGCGGAAGGACTCCGGCAGATTGCCTCTCTTGACGATCCGGTCGGAGAAATATTATCGATGAAAGTTCGCCCGAACGGACTGCGGATCGGGCAAAAGAGAGTTCCGCTCGGTGTTGTGGGAATCATCTATGAGTCAAGACCGAATGTGACAGCAGATGCTTTTGGCCTTTGTTTTAAGACCGGAAATGCAGTGATCCTGCGTGGCGGAAGCGATGCGATCTATTCAAATCAGGCAATCGTGCGCGTGATCAAAGCAGGATTGCGCAAAGAAAAACTTTGTCAGGATCTTGTTCTTCTTGTTGAGGATACAAGCCGGGAAGTTGTGAATGAAATGATGAAGATGCACGGTTTGATCGATGTGCTTATCCCGAGAGGAGGCGCAGGTTTGATCGCAAATGTTGTGGCAAACAGTACGGTTCCTGTTATTGAAACAGGAACGGGAAACTGTCATGTGTATGTGGATGAGACGGCAGATATCAGTATGGCGGCAGATATTATCGAAAATGCAAAGACACAGAGGATGGGAGTCTGCAACGCATGTGAATCGCTTGTAATTCACAGCGGTATGTTGGAAAAGGCGCTGCTGCCTATCGTTAAAAAGCTGAGTGAACACGGGATCGAGATCCGTGGAGATGAAAGAGTTCGTGAAATATGTCCTGAGATCAAAGCGGCTTCGCAAGATGATTGGGGAACGGAATATCTTGATGCGATTATTTCGGTCAAGACAGTGGATTCGATTGATGAAGCGATCAGTCATATTAATAAATATAATACAGGACATTCTGAATCGATCATCACAAATGATTATAATCATGCGTTGAAGTTTCAGGATGAGATCGATGCGGCCGCTGTATATGTGAATGCATCTACACGTTTTACAGACGGTTTTGAGTTTGGTTTCGGGGCTGAGATCGGTATCAGCACACAGAAGCTTCATGCGAGAGGACCTATGGGACTCGAGGCGCTGACTACAACAAAATATATTATATTTGGAAACGGTCAGATCAGAAAATAATTATAGCTGTTAAAACAAAAAAGAGAGTTAGGGCGCCTTCCTTGAGGAAGGCGCCCTAACTCTCTTTTATATTGCAAATGTCATTGGCTGATCACAATGCAAAATCAATGTCGAGCAGGAAAGAGGATGGGAAATTGGCATGTATCAACTGCCATAAATACATATCGACTTCATAAATGGATATTATTATAATTAGTGTAACAACAGCGAAAAGGTATGGAAGGAGGACAAGAGCTTGAAGATGCAGGAAAAATACAAGCAGTTATTAGAGGCTCTGTTGGAATCCTCAAAAGAATTTTTGAATTCACAAGAACTTGGGGAGTTGGCTGGAATTAGTCAGCGGACAGTAATCCGATATATGAAAGAATTAAAAGAACAATCTTTAAAATATGGATTTTTTATTCATACCGTAAAAGGAAGAGGGTATCGGTTAGAGATTATTGAAGAAGAAAAATTCAGGGATGCGTTGGCGGTTGAAGAAGATGTGGAAGTGACGAAAGTACTTTTTAAATTGTTTTTCGAGCGGACATGTAAGTTGGATGATCTTGCGGAACTTTTGCATTATAGCAGATCAGGTATGTCCAGAATTATAGAAAAAGTAGAGAAAAAGCTGGAAAGAGAAGGGCTCAGACTCTTAAACAAACCGTATGTAGGTTTTTTTATAGGAGGCAGTGAAGTTTATATACGAAACTATTTGTATAAATTGCTGAAGAAAAAGTCATTAGAAGAAACGGAGAAGATTTTTCGTGTTCCAAGAGAAATGCTGGCAAAAGTGAGAAGTGAGATTGATGCGGAGCTTGCGCAAAAATCAGTGCATAAAAGGAAAGAAAATGAACTGTTCTTTTTGAAATACTTACTGATACAAAAGCAAAGGATTGCGATAGGAAAGACGATTAAAACTGACTATTTTGCAAATATCAGTCAGACAGTTCATTTAAATCATGATATGGAAGTTGTTCGTAACATACAAAAGAGAATTGAAACATCAGTGTGTCCGAAATCTGATGAGGAAATAGAAAATATTTATCTTGCTCTTGTTTACAGGCAGGCTTTTTGGCAAAACGGATATGTAGACAGCATTAATGAAAAAAATCTTCAATTCTATCAAGATATGACAGAAAGAGCATTTCAGAGGATTAAAAATGATTACAAGGTAGATCTGTTTCAGGACGATATTTTAGTAAACGGACTGGTGCTTCATCTGGCATCGAATTTCAGCAGATATCTTTTAGGGATGGAAACAGAAAATCTGTTTTACAATGATGTCTTGGAAAGTTATCCGACAGCGTATTACTATGCGATGGAAGTGGCAGAAGAAATTTCGGTATGGACGAAGCTTTCATTAAGTAAATATGAAATCAGTTTTTTGGGCATGCATTTTGCATCTTATTTGGAGAGAAGTCTAAAGTCGAAAAAGTGGAAATGTGCGATTATTTATGGAAGCGGAATCGGATCGGCAAAATTATTGGAAAGCAGACTGCATAATAAATATCCACATCTCGAAGTAATAGGAACAGGCCTTTTGGAAGAGGCGGGAAAAAAAGCGGAAGAAGCAGACTTTTTTATTACGACATTTCCGGTAGAAGAGCCTGAAATTATGGGAAAACCGTGGGTGAGGCTGTCGCCGATGTTGGATATTAAAGAACAGATTGCATTGGAACAGCTTGTCGGAAATTTAGCGCGTCACCGGAAGTGGAGATATGAGAGCGTCTCAAAAATGTATTTGTATATTGATCAATATATGGAAAAAATCGAGCTGTTGAATTATTTATGTGACTTATGCAGAGAAAAAAGATTTATTACGGAACAAGAAGCAGAGGGAATTGTAGGACGCGAAAATTTGGTATCAACAGAAATAGTGGAAGGAATCGCAATGCCTCACGGTTTGATCGAAGGAAGCAGCTTTCTTGTGTTTGCATTATTGAAAGAACCGATTATTTGGGGGAGAACATCGGTAAAGTTAGTTGTTATGGGATGTTTTCAGCGGGGAGATGAGCGTATGAAAGAAGAATTAGAATATATATTTCATCTCTTTTTGAACTTAGAAGATAAGAACAGATTGTTGTCCTGTAAATCGGCGGAAGAGATAGAACGCTGTATGGAGGTGTATTATGGCAAATAGATTGAAAAAGATGCTGACGGAAGAAATGGTACGGTTAGATCCGCCGCTTTTGTCTACACCGGAAGAAGTGATCGAATATTGTGGGAATATTCTTGTAGAAAATAAAAAAGCAAAAGCAGGTTATGTAAAAGAAATGATCGATTCTTATCAAAGGTTCGGACCGTACATGGTAATGGCTCCGGGATTGGCATTGCCGCACGCAAGACCGGGCGGAAATGTAAAAGAACCGTGTATTAGTTTTGTGAAGTTAAAAGAACCGGTTTGTTTTCATCATCCGTGTAATGATCCTGTTTGGGTTGTGTTCGCGCTCGGAGGGGTGTCAGATGATGGGCATATTGAGCTTTTGCAGGATTTGAGTTCTTTGCTGGCAGGTGAACGGATGATTGAAAAACTGGCAGCCTTGAATACATATGAGGAACTGGAAAAATTAATGGAAAAGGAGGCGAGAAGATGAAAGTTGTAACAGTGTGCGGAATGGGGTTTGGAACAAGTCTTATGTTGTTGATGTCAGTGAAAGAAAGTGGAAGAAAGTATGGGATTACAGTAGAAGGTGAGGCAACAGATCTAGGTTCTTATAAAGGAAAAAGCTGCGATTTGATTGTGGCATCGTCAGAGATTGCAAAACAGATCGAAGCAGATGTTCCGGTGTTGGCAATTACAAATCTCTTAGATAAAGCGGAAATCGAAGAAAAGATCAGACCATATTTGAATAAGTAAGGAGGCGGTATATTATGGTGAATTTTTTTGTTAAATTTTTAAGTGAGCCTACAGTTGTATTAGGATTAGTGGCGATGATCGGTCTTATTGCAATGAAAAACAGACCGTCAACCGTGATTCAGGGAACGATGAAAACAATGTTGGGTTTTCTTATCTTGAGCGCCGGATCAAGTTTGATCGCATCTGCGCTGACACCGTTTAGCACAATGTTCAATGCAGCATTTGGAATGTCAGGTGTTGTTCCGGAAGATAACGCATTAGTAGCGGCAGTTCAGACAGTGCTTGGATTTGAAACGCCTATGATTATGCTTTTATCGTTTGTGATTAATATTATTCTGGCGAGAATTACTCCGTTTAAGTACATTTTTCTGACAGGGCATATGATGTTTTCGTTTGCGGGAACTATGGCGATCGTGTTGGATCAGATGGGGATTAACGGATGGATGGCAGTTGCCATAGGTTCTGTTGTCCAGGGAATTTGTATGGTCGTATTTCCTGCAATCGCTCAGCCTTATACAAGGAAAATTTTAAAGACGGATGAAGTTGCATTTGGGGGAAGTTCCCTAATTGTTTTTAGTGGATTTGTAGGTCGGCTGGTCAGAAAGAAAAATCGTGATGAAGAAACAGATACATGGGAAAAAGTGAAAGTATCGAATAAACTGGACTTTTTAAAAGATATGTCGATTCTTATGAGTATCGTCATGATAGTAGTTTATATTTTCACGGCTTTGATGGCAGGAACAGAGGTTGTTTCAGAATTGGCGGGAGGACAAAATATAATAGTATATGCTGTTATTCAGGCAATGACATTTGTAGCGGGAGTACTCGTACTTCTTCAAGGTGTCAGAATGTTTCTGGGTGAGATTATCCCGGCGTTTAAAGGAATCAGCGAGAAGCTTATCCCCGGTGCAAGACCTGCTTTAGATGTTCCGATCTTTTATGCAAGCGGTCCGGTTGCTACAACAGTCGGTTTCCTCTGCGCGATGGTAGGCGGGATTCTTGCAACTTTGATTTCAACTCAGTTGAAAGTTGTCGTATTACCGGGAGTGATCGGATTGTTTTTCATGGGAGGCGCTGCCGGAGTATTTGGAGATAAATTAGGAGGAAAAAGAGGATGCGTCGTTGCTTCATTTCTGTTAGGATTTTTATTTACGTTGATAGTTGCGTTGGCATACCCGTTAATTGATGTGACAGGATATGGAGTGGAAGGTCTGTGGTTTGCATCAACAGATGCAATTCTGGTAAGTGTATTTATGCGTTTAATAGGAATGATTGCAGGAGTTTAAAAGAAAAGCGGAAAAATGAAGAAAGGCGGTATGAGAATGAAATTTGCAAGAACAGTTTGCGGAGATATTCAGGCAGAGGAGATGGGATTTACATACCCACATGAACATTTGTATGCAGTTCCGCCGACATGTCAGAAAGACAGGGATTTGGAAGTGAGCGATTATGAAGGCAGCGTAGCAGAATTAAAGCTGTTTAAGTCTGTAGGCGGACAGACATTAGTAGAGGCGTCTACGTTAGATTATGGGCGCAATCTGTCTCTTTTAAAAAAAATGTCTGAAGAGACAGGAGTTCATGTCATTGCAACGACCGGATTTAACAAACATATTTACTATCCGAATTGGGTAGAAGAAAAAAGTACAGAAGAAATTTCCGATATTCTCGCAGACGATATTTTGGAAGGGAGAGACGGAATCAGAGCAGGATTCATAAAAATAGGAACATATTACAATATGATCCATCCACTTGAAGAAAAGACGGCAGTTGCTGCGGCACAGGCGCAGAAAAGGTGTGGAGCGCCGATCTGGGGACATACAGAAGCAGGAACAATGGGAATGGAATTGTTAGATATTCTTGCTCGGGAAAATGTAGATTTTTCCACTGTTGCTTTAGGGCATTTAGATCGAAATCCGGATGAATATTATTTGTTAAAACTTGCTGACCGGGGAATCTATATTCAATTTGATGGACCGGGAAAGGTAAAATACTATCCTGACAGTATCAGAGTTGCATTAATTAAGTCATTGATATCTCACGGATATGCTGATCAGCTTCTTATTTCGGGAGATATGGGGAGAGCCTCTTATCTGGAAGGATACGGAGGAGGTCCGGGATTTCGATATATCAAGACAAAATTTATTCCAAGACTTCTGGACGAAGGGGTGGATGAGGACGTGATTCATAAAATTTTTGTTGAAAATCCAAAGCGATGGCTGGCAGTTTATTAGGGAGAAAATGATGTTAGAAAGTGCAAGACTTGTCTCGATTATTCGGGAAGTGGAAGAAAAAGAAATTATTTCGATCATAGAAGGCCTTGTGGAAGAAGGGATCAGATGGTTTGAGATTTCGCTAAGTGACGGAGAAAACGGCATGAAGTGTATCCGAACAAGCAGAAAGTATTTTGAAGGTCGGGATGTTTATATCGGTGCAGGAACAGTTAAGAAAAAAGAGGAAATTGATGTACTTTCAGATATGGGAGTGCCGTATATTCTGACTCCCGGATTTGATGAGCAGATTGTTCGATATGCATTGGAAAAGAAGATAGAAGTTTTACCCGGAGTGCTGACACCGTCTGAAGTTCAGGCAGCGGTAAATTGTGGAATCCATCTTGCAAAATTATTTCCTGCCGATGCGTTTTCCGATCGTTATATTAAAGCGTTAAAAGGTCCTTTCCCGGAGATGGATTATGTGGCGGTTGGCGGGGTAACACCGGAAAATGCAGTGAATTTCTATAGATTAGGATATAAAGGTGTGGCGGCCGGAAGTAATCTTGTTCCGAAACATGCAAAGAGGAGTGATTTGAAAAAGATCAGAGAAACAGCGCGAAAGTATGTGGAGGTGTCCCAAATATGAGCAATCAAGTAAAAGATATGACATGGCGGGAAGTGCAGGAGCGGTTACGTGAGTTTCCGGTAGTAATCGTTCCTATTGGATCAACGGAACAGCATGGGTATCATCTTCCTATTGGAACAGATGTTTATTTGGCGGAAGCATTGGCTGAAAAGACAGCAGAAAAAACGGGAGCGCTTGTGTATCCAAGTATTCATTTTGGGTATTCTTGGAGTTGGCGTGACAGAATCGGAACTGTAACGATCCGACAGGATATTCTTCGGGAAATATTGAAAGATGTTGTTCGTTCTGTAGAAAGATACGGGGTAAAAATTCTTATTTTTATGAACGGACATGAGGCGAACAGGTCGGTGATAAAATATGCGATACGGGAAATACAAGATGAAACAGATGTGAAAGTGTTGGGGATGTTTTATCCGGGAATGGAAGAAATTTATGATAAATATATGGAAACTCCGACATGGGGAGGAATGTTTCATGCCTGCGAGTTTGAAACGTCACTTATGCTGGCAGTAAAGCCGGAGACAGTTCATATGGAGCGGGCAGTGCAGGAATATCCTGTCAGACCGACTACGTACGGAATGGACAACACATCGATCGGAGAGTTGAGCGTTTCGGGAACATACGGAAATCCGGTACCTGCAACAGAAGAAAAAGGAGAGATGATGCTAGAACAGTTTACAGAAAATATATCTGCTGTTATAGAGGAATGTGTGAAGAAACTGGTTAGAGAAGAAACATAGAAAAAAATAATAGAAAGAAATATAAAAATATCGGAAATCGAACCGTAAGCTGAAGTTTAATTCGGAGAGCGTCTCGATTTCCGATATTTTTTGTAAGTGGATATAAGTTAAATACAGATTAATGTATTTGATAACAGAAAAAACTTGCATATTATGCAAGAATGATGTATTATTATGCAAAAAGAATGCATATTCATTTTATTTTTTGTGAAGAAATATTGAGACAGGGCAGGTTTGTGAAAAGCAAACAGCAGAGAGGAGCGAATAGATTATGATAAAAGTTGGAATTATCGGTGCAACAGGATATGCCGGAGGTGAACTGGTCAGAATATTGACAGGGCATAGAGAGGCGGAAATTAAATGGTACGGTTCGAGAAGTTACATAGATAAAAAATATGCGGACGTATATCAAAATATGTTTCAGATCATAGATGCGGTCTGCATGGATGATAATATGGAAGAACTGGCATCACAGGTAGATGTGATTTTTACGGCTACGCCGCAGGGATTATGTGCGTCTCTTGTAAACGAAGAAATTTTGTCAAAGACAAAGATTATAGATTTAAGCGCGGATTTCCGTCTGAAAGACGTAAAAATATACGAGGAATGGTATAAGCTCGAACATAAATCCCCACAGTTTATTGAAGAAGCGGTGTACGGATTATGTGAAGTTAATCGGGAAGATGTGAAGAAGGCCCGTCTCGTGGCGAATCCGGGATGCTATACGACTTGTTCCATTTTGACGGCATATCCGTTGGCAAAAGAAGGGCTGATCGATATGGACACCTTGATCATCGATGCAAAATCAGGAACGTCAGGAGCGGGAAGAGGAGCAAAACTGCCGAATCTTTACTGCGAAGTGAATGAAAATATTAAAGCATACGGAGTGGCGACACACAGACATACGCCCGAAATCGAAGAACAGCTTGGATACGCATCCGGGAAAAAAGTCGTTCTTAATTTTACGCCGCATTTAGTTCCGATGAACAGAGGAATTTTAGTTACAGAGTATGCAAAACTTACGAAAGAAGTAAGCTATGAAGACGTAAAGGCTGTATATGATAAATATTATGGCGGTGAAAAATTTGTGCGTGTGCTTCAAAAAGACGTATGCCCTGAAACGAAATGGGTGGAAGGAAGTAATTATGTCGATATCGGGTTTAAGATCGATCCACGGACAAATCGGATTATTATGATGGGAGCGATCGATAATCTGGTTAAAGGAGCGGCAGGACAGGCGGTTCAGAATATGAATCTGATGTTCGGACTTCCGGAAAGTGAAGGCCTTGAGCTTGTTCCGATGTTTCCTTAAGATGTATATCGTGCAAAAAGCAGCAGGGCAGAAAGTAAAACCAAACGGGAAAAAACAGAGGAGATGATGCAGTATGGTACGGATCATGACGATAGAAGATTATGAGGGGGTATATGCCCTTTGGAAAAAAATAAAAGGATTTGGTATCCGAAGTATCGATGATTCAAAAGAAGGAGTGGCGCGCTTTTTGAAACGAAACCCGACGACAAGTGTCGTGGCAGAAAAAGACGGTCGCATTGTCGGAAGTATTTTGTGCGGTCACGACGGAAGACGGGGGTTTGTATCATGTCTGTGTAGATGAAGATTACAGACGTCACGGAATCGGAAAAAGGATGGTTGTTTTTGCGATGAAAGCGCTGAAAGAAGAAAAGATTAATAAAGTATCTTTGATCGCATTTACGGAAAATGATATTGGAAATGCATTTTGGAATACAATCGGATGGACGGAGCGTCTGGATCTGAATTATTATGATTTTACGTTAAATGAAGAAAATATAACTGCATTTAACGGTCAATAGTCTGTTTGAATAAAGTTATCATATGAGAGTTATACAAAAAACAGAGCTGTACAGATCGGCAGCTCTGTTTTTTGTATAGACATCTTTATTCGTGGATTTTGATTCCTTCAAAAAACGCTTCATAAGGGACATTGTAGATTGTTTTTAAGCATACAAGATCTGTAACTTTAAGATTTCGTTTTCCGCGTTCAATATTTGCATAAGCAGCCCGGTGAATAAAAGTCCCCATCTCATTCATTGCATCGGTTAACTGTTGTTGTGTATATTCATGGGATGTTCTTAAGAGTGCGAGATTATCGGTGAAAGTAGGATGTCTAAGTAACATAGTTATCGAAGTTCGTGGAAGTGTGGCAGGAGAAAGACCGACAAAGAAATCAGAGTAAGGAATACGATAGATATTTTTTAAAATAACTAAGTCAAAAACTTTGATATTGCCGAAACCGGATTCAATGAATTTATAAACTTCACGAGTAATAGTACTCCCGCGTATTTGCATCTGGATAACTAATTTTTCTTGAGAAAAATGATGCTTATATCGTAAATACTTTAGTGTGGACGCAAAAATTTGTTTTGGATTTTGCATATAGCGTCTCCTTTCGAGTGGTAGTTTGCTGAGTTTTTAGCGAAATTTTGGCAATAGATAGTTACATTTTCTCTTGAGTCTATAGGTTTGTTATGCTAATATTGGTAATGTCTAGTTACTATATGGGATTGACAGATAAAATATTCCGAAAAGTAACTTTTTCAGAGGGGCAAAAAGGAAGCGGCTTTTTGTTTTTGCAACGACGACGAGCTAAAGTCCGGATTTGTCCGAGAACTTGGAAGCCGCCTGCAATCCAAGAATGCGTCTTTTGGCACTTTGGGTGAGTGGAACAGAGGGAGAGGAAAAGAGGCGATGTGAAGGGAAATTCTCACTAATATCTTCTGCTTTTCACAGCAGTATAGTAGAAAGGAGTTGGGATGCGATGAGCAGAACAATAGAGAAGATGGGGAGAGGAGTAGATAATGAATAAAATAAAAAGGGGCGTGTCACTGTTATTATGCAGTTTGCTATTTGGTTCTGCCGTAACATTGGGGAATGTGGCCGATGTACAGGCAGGCAAACAGATAAAGACAGAGACAAAACAAACAATAAATAATACGAAAACAAAGAAGAAAGTTTCCGACGATCAGACATCAGGTAAGACAGGGCGGAATGAGGAAAATAAAGCAGGGGAAGGAGCGCAGACTGATATTGCTGAATCAAAAGTAACTTTTTTTGTGTTGCCTGTTTATACACAAGGAACTACGGCAATCAGTATAGACAGAGATATAGGCATCGGGCAGATTATGGACGTTGGTTTTACAGATCGTAATTTTGCCGTTGCAGTTTATGATTCTTTGTTTGAAGCAGGATGGATGGGAACACCGGGGCAAAGCGTGAAAGAAGTTTTAGGGTCTTTTACGGGGATGATAAAAGCAGACGGATATGCAAGGAAAGTAACATATATAGCATCTGCACAGATGGCTACGTTTATTCCATCGTTTGAAATTAAGGATATATCAAAAGAATTTAATACGCAGGAAGAGGCAAACAAGTATCTGGAGTCATTAGTGGATGAGCCCGGAGCTGTGCAATATGCAAATAAGAAAGTTGAGAAAAAAACAGAACAGTTAGACACTCAGAAGCCGGAGAATGAATTGATCAAAAGTATCGAAGGAATCGAGTGGCTTAGAAAAGCCGGAATGATCGACTTAGAGAACAATGCCATTTCGGATTTGTCGCCTTTATCAATAAATTATTTGGAATCATTAGGTTCTGCGGAAGGATTGACCGATATTGATGAAGGAAAAAAGTGGTTTGGAGAGCAGCTTAGAAATACACATCTTAATATATCTTTAAATCCGGTGCGAAAATATCCGGTAATAGCCGGAGGGCGTTTGATCATAAAGCAAACGCTCGACCAGGCGTTTAAATTAGGAGCAGATCCGGTAATTTTGATCAAACCGGAAGATAATTCAGATGAAAATATAAAGAATATAAATCTGTCAATTCCTTATATTGAACGCGGTGGACTTCGTATTGAAATATTAAAAGACCAAGATGCTACGATGATTCAGTCTACCAATATCGATGGCGCTTATTTGGACTATGATAAACTGACAGATGAAATATTTCCGGTGCGTAATGTTTCGTCAAGTGGATATGTGAGATGCGGTTTGGGAACAGATAATGTGTTGTGGTATTATGGCACGGCGGAAAATGCGGAAACAGATATGTCGACGATCGGAAGTTCAAGCATGAAATTTTTAATTAATCATATGATCCGTATTTATGTAAAAGTAAAACCGGAACCCGCAGAAACAAAGCTTACTTTGACAAAAACGGTAGCAGGCACCGACGAAGGAAGATTCAGACCTGTAAAAGATGCAAAATTTAAGCTGTATAAAGCCGTTCGGGACGAGGAAGGCAATTTTGTAAAAGGAGAGCTGTATCAGCCGGATGAGTATATAACAGATGAAGAGGGAAAGATAAATTTTAGTACGGAGATTCCGAACGGAGACTATTGTTTTGCAGAAACAGAAGCTCCGGAAGGTTTTGAGTTAAACAGTGATCCTGTCTTTTTCTCGGTTGGGGGCGGTGAAATGGAAATCACAGGCGGAGAACAGACGGTAACGCCTACAGAAGGAGAATCCACATCAGCCGGGGAAAACAGTACATATATCGATCGATATTCGCCGGATGTAAATATTAAAGTTACTCCGGGAACAGGGATGGTGTTAGATCAGATCATTGTAACGTATTTTGACCGGAAAACGCAGAAGAATACCGGGAAGACCTTTACAAATGAGACGGGAGAAGCGGCAAAAAACGCCGCTGAGTTTATTAACAAAGGAAAAGGTGATGAAAAAGAGGCCGGGGTGATTGACGGTACGGTAACAGTTCAACCGATTTACAGATTGAAGGCGAATCTTACAGTCGGAAATGACAGAGAAAAAACGGACTTTGTTTTTAAAAAGGTAAGCGCAGAAGATCAAACTGTGATGGAAGGAGTTCGGTTTAAACTAACATGTAATCATAAACATGATAAAAAGTGCAAAGGCTTGATTTCACCGGAGTCTTGTACACATGCACATAACGATAAGACGGGATTTGTGGATGAACAAGGATGTACATGGAGCGCGGAAGAGGTAAGCAAGGCTGATGGAATCGTGAAGTTTTCAGAACTTGTATCCGGCGAATACATATTATCAGAAGAGGCGACATTGGATGGATTCATTTTGCCGGAAGGAACATGGACAGTAACCGTCGATGCACATAAAGATGAAGTTAAAGTAGAAAAAACAGAAAAAGACGATTCCACAGTTCCGCAGTTCGAAAAAAAAGATGGAATTCTTCAAGTGGAAAATGAACCTACAGTCCCGTTTTCCTTCATAAAAGTAGATGAAAAAACAGGAAATGAGCTTGCGGGCGCGGAATTTACCCTTTATCAGGGTGATGAGAACGATGCCGACAAATGGAGCATTGTAGGAGGTCCGGTTGTATCATCAGAAGAAGGAATTGTTGATTTCGGTCGGTTGAAACAAGGGGAATATTTTCTTAAAGAGACAAAAGCTCCGAAAGGATATTTGAAACCGACGGGATATTGGAAGGTGACTATTGCTGTTACAGATGATGCCAGTAAGAAAGTCACTTTTGAAGCAAGAGGCGACGTACCGGCAATCAGTGGAAATCATATAGAAGGATTTAAGGTTTCTAACAGAGAGACAAGCCTCCTTCCGAAGATGGGAGGAAACGGTACGAAGATTTTTGTGTTCAGTGGATTTATGATCATCTGTTGTTCACTTGTATTATATTTTAGATTCAAAAGAAAAGGAGCTTAAAATTATGGGAAAGATTTTGAAATATATGACAACGATAGCTCTGGCAGCAGTAATGTTGTTTGGAACAATGACGACGGCGTTTGCTGTGGAAAATAGCGGACAAGTAGTGGGTAATGACCAGAAAGGTTCTATTACGATTCATAAATATAAGATGCCTGATGCAGAAAATGCGTTTGAATCAAACACAGAAAACGGCGGTATTGAAATGGATAGTCTTCCTGAAACGGCAGAACCGCTGGCAAATGTTAAGTTTCAGGTTACAAAAATGGAGCAGGACCAAGCGGGAAAATGGAACGAAACGACAATATCTCGTACGGTAGTTACGAATGAGTCCGGAGAAGCAGTTTTGGAAGATCTTCCGTTGGGCAGATACAAAGTAGAAGAGTTAGGTTTGGATTCATCCGATGGAAGTGATGCGGTTCTTCCGAATGAGAAAGATGATGCGATGGTAGGAAAAGCATTTTATGTTGATGTTCCGATGACGCAGGCAGACGGTCAGACACTTAATTATAATGTACATGTATATCCAAAGAATGAAGTGCTGTCTATTGAAAAGGATGTTACATATGCAGGAAATAAGCATGATTCTTTTGATATGCAAGAGAATCAGACGTGGATTATCCATACGGCGATTCCGGGTAATATTGCATTGACAAATGATAACGGCAGCTATGATACCGCAAAATTATACAAAGTGACAGATAAAATCGATTCTCAGCTTACATATAAAGGGAACATTGTTGTTAAAGCGGTAGATAAGGATTATAAAACGGTAATAGATGAGTTAGAAAAAGATACGGATTATTCAGTGGAAGAGCCGGCAGAAGGAAATGAGAATACATTGATAATAAGTCTGACCGATGCGGGAAAAATAAAATTGAAAAAAGCGATTAATAATCCGGATGCTCAGGCTGCATTTCTTCAGATCCGTTTTGATACGATGATCAATAAAACGGCAAAAACAGGGGAAGCAATTTATAATGACGCAGATTTGAAATTTACAACTGCAAAGGGTACGGCTGTTGATGTAAGCGTGCCTGAAAACGAGCGGCCGGAAGTACATACCGGAAAGATTGCCATTAAAAAGGTTGGGGAAAAGGCAGACGGAACACCTTTAAAAGATGTTGAATTTATGATTTTCGACAGTACGGAAAAAGCACAGGCAGCAGTAAAACTTCTCCAAAATAATAAGGCGGGAGAAATTACAGGAGCTTTGAAGGTATATGATCCGAATCAAAAGGAATTTACTACAGTTGTAAAGACGAACGATAAGGGCGTTGCAGAGTTTAGAGGTCTTGCATATTATACAAATAAGGCGAATGAAGAAAATAAAGTTCAAGGTGACGACGCAGCTACCGGAGCAAAGAAGTATTATCTTGTAGAGACAAAAACGGTAAAAGGATATCAGCTTCCGAGTAAATATTTTGAAGTGACAGTGAATCACGATTCATCTACTGCTACGGTTCCAAGCGATACGATCATAAACACAAAACCGAGTAAACTTCCGGCAGCAGGTGGAAATGGAACGATCATTTTTACGGCAGTCGGTCTGACGGTTATGGCAGCGGCGGGCATTATTATTTTTATGTCCAGAAAGAAAAAAGATCGCTGATCAATAGAAAGCAGATTGAAAGACTAAGAAGGAAGAGGGAGGGAGTCTTAGAAGACGAACCTCCCTTTAGGTGATTATGAGCAGAAGTAAAAAGCTAATCGTAACGGCTCTTTTTCTGATCGGAGCATGTATACTGTTATATCCGGCAGTCAGTAACAAGCTTGCAGAGCGACACCAGGCAGAGATGATCAGTCGTTATGAGCAGACGGTTGAAGAACTTCCGAAGACAGATATGAAATCAGAGTGGGAAAAGGCTGTAAAGTATAATGAATCTGTTACGGGAATGTCTGTAGAAGATCCGTTTATATTAGGAAGCGGCTCTGTTTTGCCCGGTAATTATAAAGATGTGCTCAATGTAGAAGAAAAAGAAGGAGTGATGGGATATATTGAAATTCCGGCGATCGACGTTATGCTCCCGATCTATCATGGAGTCAGTGAGAGGGTGTTGAGACGGGGCGTCGGACATATGGAAACAACGGCTCTTCCTATAGGCGGAAAAGGTACGCATTCGGTTCTTGCATCCCACAGAGGATTGTCTACTGCAAAATTGTTTACAGATTTGGATCGAATGAAGGAAGGGGATTTGTTTTATATCCATGTATTGGATCATCTTCTTACTTATGAGGTAGATCAGATTTCAGTGATAGAGCCGGAAGATACAGATGCATTGCGTCCGATAGCGGATAAGGAATACATAACGCTCTTAACGTGTACGCCGTACGGGGTAAACAGTCATAGACTGCTTGTCCGGGGAGAAAAAATATGTGATGAAATCGTGAAGGAAAGCGAAGAGAAAGAGTCGGATACGGCGAAAAAAGAGCGGGATATAACGGAGATGATCGCATATGGCGCAGCGGTATTTGCCCTCGTCAGTTTATTCGTTGCTGCAGTGGCGGTGTGTGTAAGGAAAATGAAGAAAAAACGAAGGACAAGGGGCAGAAAGAAAAAAGCCGGGAAGAGAAGTCTAAAAAGGAGAAAAAGATGAAAAGAGTGAGAAAACAAAGAAAACTTTTTATTTTCGGTCTGATTCTTCTTTTGATCGGATGCGGGATTCTGCTTTATCCGCATATTCTTCAGAAATTTTATAAGATAAAGACAGAGAGTATGTTTCGTCAGTTTGAAGAAACGACGGAGAATGTCCGGGATGCGAATCCTGAAAAATATGCCCGGCTTTATGAAGAAATGAAGAACTATAACGAAGAACTTATAAAAAACAATCAGGAAAATCTGGCAGATCCGTATGCATATGCAAACCCGGCAATCCGTTTGGAAGAGTACGGAGTAGAAGATGGAATTGCAGGATATATTAAAATTCCGGTTATGGATCTTGAGCTTCCGTTATATTTGGGCGCTAACGAAGAAAATATGTCAAAAGGAGCTGCTCAGCTTACGGAAACGTCGATGCCGATCGGTGGGAATAATACGAATATGGCGGTTGTCGCACATCGGGGATACAGTTATGCAAAGATGTTTCGTGAGATTGAAAAATTGAAAATCGGGGATGAAATATTTATTACAAACTTCTGGGAAACGATGACTTATAAAGTGGAACGGATAGAGGTGATATCTCCGGATGAGATTGATAAGATCAGAATACAGGAAGGCAAAGATATGGTGACTCTTGTGACTTGTCATCCATATCCTCACAATTATCAGCGGTATTTAGTTTATTGTGAGAGAGTTTGAATCCATGTCCGGTAATTTAAAAATGATTCGTATAGCCCGTAATTCAAAAGATGAAATAGTTGACAAAACAGATTTTATTTCATAATATAATAGCTAATAATATTTGCGTATAGAATTTAGACGGTTAGATGATTTAAAACAATCGTCGACACAGAAAAAGGCGGGGGGAGAACAAAAAACAGAAATACAGACGTTTTGATAAAGAAACGGTTCTTCTTTCATTAAAGTGAAATCGCGGATTGACTTCGCCTCTTTTAAGAGGCGGAGTTTTCTTTTATAGAAGAAACTTTGACAGAACATATAGGGTACAAAAAGGAGAGGACAAAATGAAAGTGATCGATGGCGGAGTAACAGCGGCAAAAGGATTTCAGGCAGCGGCAGCGGCAGCGGGCATCAAGTATAAAGACCGTACCGATATGGCGCTGATCTACAGTGAAAAGCCGTGTAAGGCGGCGGGAACTTTTACAACAAACCTTGTGAAAGCGGCTCCTGTAAAGTGGGATCGCGCGATCGTGGAGTCAAAGCGGAAACCACAGGCAGTGATCGTAAATTCCGGCATTGCAAATGCATGTACCGGAGAAGAGGGAATGAAATATTGTGAAGAAACGGCAAAAGAGGCGGCTTGTGTTCTTGGCGTAGAGGCGGAAAGCGTGCTTGTCGGTTCCACAGGAGTGATTGGTATGCAGCTTCCGATGGACCGGGTGAAATCGGGAATCAAAATGCTGGCAGAGGCAAAGAACAGCAGCAAAGAAAAGGGAACAGAGGCAGCAAAAGCGATCATGACAACGGATACAAAGAAGAAAGAAGCGGCAGTTACCTTTGAGATCGGAGGGAAGACCGTGACGATCGGCGGGATGTCAAAGGGATCGGGAATGATTCATCCAAATATGTGTACAATGTTAGCCTTTCTGATAACGGATGCCGCAATTACAAAAAAAGCGCTTCAGTGTGCGTTAAGTGAAGATGTGGAAGATACTTACAACATGATTTCCGTAGACGGAGATACATCTACAAACGATACGGTTCTTTTGCTGGCTAACGGAATGGCAGATAATAAGAAGATTAAATATGGAACAAAAGAATACGAACAGTTTAAGAAAGCTCTCCATTATGTCAATGAAACGCTTGCAAAAGAGATGGCGGGAGACGGAGAAGGCGCGACGGCGCTTTTTGAAGTAAAAGTCGTAGGCGCGAAGACGAAAGAGCAGGCAAAGGTTTTGTCGAAATCGATCGTCTGCTCAAATTTGACGAAAACGGCAATAGCAGGTCACGATGCGAACTGGGGCAGAATCCTCTGTGCAATGGGATATTCGGGAGCACAGTTTGATCCTGAGAAGGTGGATTTGTTTTTTGAAAGTGCGGCAGGAAAGCTTCAGATCATTGAAAACGGTGTTGCGCTAAATTACAGTGAGGAAAAAGCAACGGAAATTTTATCTGAGCCTAAGGTGACTGCGATCGCCGATCTGAAAGAAGGTGATGCCGCGGCAACGGCATGGGGATGCGATCTGACTCATGAATATATCAGCATTAATGCAGATTACAGAAGCTAGAACATGTCAGTGAAAAAAGAGTTATTTGCAGGATCAAAGATACGAGACAAAAAGATTGGAGAGAGAACATGAATAAAAACATGCAGCAATATCTTGATAAAGCAGAAGTTTTGATTGAAGCTTTGCCGTATATCCAGCGGTTCAACCGAAAGATCATCGTTGTGAAATACGGCGGAAGCGCTATGATCGACGAAGAATTGAAAAAGCGCGTTATTGAGGATGTGACGCTTTTGAAGCTTGTCGGATTTAAGCCGATCATCGTACATGGCGGCGGAAAAGAGATTAGCAAATGGGTTGAAAAAGCCGGTATGGAACCGAAGTTTATCAATGGGCTTCGTGTGACAGACAAAGATACGATGGAATTAGCCGAGATGGTACTTGGAAAAGTAAATAAAAGTCTTGTTCAACTTGTTGAGAGCCTTGGCGTGAGGTCGATCGGTATCAGCGGTAAGGACGGAGCTTTGTTAAAGGTGGCGAAGAAATACTCTGACGGTCAGGATATCGGATATGTAGGAGAAGTTACAGAGGTAAATGAACAGATTATTTACGATCTCCTGGAAAAAGATTTCCTTCCCATCATTTGTCCGGTCGGTATGGATGAAAATTACCATACATATAATATTAATGCAGATGATGCGGCGTGTGCGATCGCGCGCGCGGTGAAAGCGGAAAAATTAGCGTTTTTGACTGATATCGAGGGAGTGTATAAAGATCCGGAAGATCCGTCTACCTTAATCTCGGAACTTTGTGTAAAAGAGGCGGAAAAACTAATGACAGAAGGTTATATCGGAGGGGGAATGCTTCCGAAACTTCAGAACTGTATCGATGCGATCGAAGCAGGTGTTTCAAGAGTGCATATTCTTGACGGAAGGATTCCGCATTGTCTTCTTCTTGAGATTTTCACTAATAAAGGGATCGGAACAGCGATTTTAAATAGTACAGAAAGCAGGTATAATCACGATGAACAGTAAGATACAGGCGGCAGAGGAAAACCTTATTCATGTATATAATCGTTTTCCGATCGCACTTGACCATGGAAAGGGAATGTATCTGTATGATACAGACGGAAAAGAATATCTTGATTTTGCGGCAGGCTTCGCAGTGACAGGGCTTGGGTATGACAATAAAGAATTAAACGAGGCGCTGAAAAAACAAATTGATAAATTATACCATACGTCCAACCTTTATTATCATGAAAGCTGCGGGGAAGCGGCGGAAGCGCTGAATAAAGTCAGCGGAATGGATCGGGTATTTTTTACAAACAGCGGCGGCGAAGCAAATGAAGGGGCTTTAAAAGCAGCGAGACGATATGCATATACAAAAGGATCGGGACGATATGAATTTATCGCTATGGAAAACTCGTTTCACGGCAGATCATTTGGAGCGGTATCGGTTACAGGACATGATTCTTACAGAGAACCTTTTGAGCCGCTTGTTCCGGGGGTAAAGTTTGCAAAATTTAACGATCTTGACAGTGTGAAGTCGCTTGTGAATGAGAAAACGTGTGCGATTATTTTAGAACCGCTTCAGGGAGAGGGCGGCATTCATCTGGCGACACAGGAATTTATGGAAGGGATCAGAAAGCTCTGTGATGAAAACGATATCCTTATGATCTGTGACGAAGTACAGTGCGGCATGGGCAGAACAGGTACGATGTTTGCATGGCAGGGGTACGGAGTAAAGCCGGACATCCTTACGATGGCGAAAGCGATCGGAAACGGCATTCCGGTCGGCGCGTTTGCAATGACGGAAGAGGTTGCCGGATATTCTCTTAAACCGGGAGATCACGGGGCGACATACGGAGGAAATCCGCTTGCGTGCACGGCGGTAAAGACAGTTCTTTCCATTTTTGAGAGAAAAAATATTGTAGGACATGTCAATGAGATAGCTCCATACTTTACAGAAAAATTAGAAGAACTTAAAGCGGAATTTGACTGTGTGACAGAGCGAAGAGGAAAAGGTCTGATGCAGGGTCTTGTGATCACAAAGCCGATCAAAGAGATCAATGATCGTGCGATTGAAGAAGGTCTGCTTATCATACAGGCGCAGGGAAACGTAATCCGTTTTGTTCCTCCGCTGATCGTAGAAAAAGAGCATATCGATCAGATGGTTGAGAAGATGCGCAGAATACTTGCATAAAAGTGTTTCCGTAAAGATATTTCTCCAATGTTTTCATAAGAGAAAATGTTACATAAATAGACAGAATAAGAAACCGGTCGAAGGACATACTAAAGGAAGTTAGAAAAATTGTTTGATCTAAACAGTTCGGAGGTATGTATATGATCGGTTTTTTAATTGCTCTTTTGTCCGGAGCGCTTATGAGTATTCAGGGAGTATTTAACACACAGGTTACGAAGACAACAGGAATGTGGGTCGGAAACGGCTGGGTACAGTTTACGGCTTTTGCGGTTTGTCTTGCGATGTGGTTTTTTACCGGAAGAGATCAGGTTTCACAGCTTATGGAAGTACAGCCGAAATATATGCTGTTAGGCGGTGTGATCGGCGCAGGGATCACATGGACGGTTATAAAAAGTATCGAAGCGTTAGGGCCTGCGCGTTCAGCTCTTCTCATTGTGATCGCACAGCTTACGGTTGCTTATCTGATCCAGCTTTTCGGATTGTTTGGAATGGATCGGGAGCCGTTCTCATGGAGAAAAGCAGGTGGTCTCCTTCTTGCGGTTGCCGGCATAGCAGTTTTTCAATGGAAATAAAAGTAATAAATCTGTAATATATATGTTTTTTTTGTAAAGAAAAAGAAAGTTGTCCTTAATAGGTTGACAGAGATGTAACAAGACGTTAATTGTCTATTGTAATTTTAGTAAAAATTCGTTACAATATTAATGTCCGACATAAAGGGGTAATTCTCCCGGCAAAGCTGAGGAGAAGAATATGCAAGACAATCAGAAAAAATACAGAAAAAAATACGCTGTCATGACAGTGTTCTTTCTTATTTCGGCAAGTTTCCTGTTTGGGTGCGGGAACAAAGATTCGGCCGTTCCTGAAACAGAAGAATTTTTATTTTCTGCGGAAGAAGAAAAGTCGGATCATACATCACAAAAGAGCGAAGAGCCAGCAGAGAAGGCAGAAAGAAAAAAGGCGGAAGCGGACAGCGGTACAGTGGAAGAAAATCCGGAGCGTAAAAAAGTATTCGTATATGTTTGCGGAGAAGTTCAGGCTTCGGGCGTATATGAACTGGAACAGGATTCCAGAGTGTTTGAAGCGATTGCGAAAGCGGGCGGGCTGACAGAAAACGCTGCGGCGGAAGCGGTTAATCAGGCGAGGGTTGTCGTTGACGGAGAACAGATTTATGTG
>OOAF01001221.1_pt1 | contig 23699 bp, 20 predicted proteins | sample 1671251 | NCBI WGS metagenome assembly OOAF01 (sample SAMN06348137, study PRJEB24527) | human gut metagenome | biome: human gut; feature: ankylosing spondylitis patient; material: feces | host: Homo sapiens | place: China | collected 2015-10 | reverse complement strand
AGATTGCCAAGCATTTTGCCGGGAACAACGTGGATGTCATCATCTATGCCGTGGAAAAATCATTGGACAGTTACAAGTTCAACCTGCTGCATTGCAAGCAGACGTTCATCTCGCAACTCAAGAGCGGAGCGTTGGGTGCACGTACCATTGACGAGGGGGCGATGGACGAGAAATCGGGCATGAACTTCTCGGAATACGTGGCGTTGCTCTCCGGCAATACCGACCTGTTGGACAAGGCGAAATTGGAGAAGCGTATCGCTTCGCTCGAAGGGGAACGCAAGTCGTTCGGCAAGGGCAAGCGCGAGTCGGAACTCAAACTGGAGTCAAAGACAAGTGAATTGCGCAACAACACGGCTGTCATAGAGGCCATGACGGAAGATTGGGACAAGTTCGTCGCCGTCTCGGAAACCGGCAAGGACGGCAACCGGCTCAATCCTGTCAAGGTGGACGGGCTGGATTCTTCCGACGAGAAGGCTATAGGAAAACGTTTGCAGGAGATTTCAAGGAATGCCACGACCGGTGGCCTGTACACCCGTGTCGGGGAGCTTTACGGCTTCCCCGTCAAGGTGGTCAGCGAGAGGATGCTCAAGGACGGTCTGGAATTTACCGACAACCGCTTCGTGGTCGAGGGAAACTACAAGTACACCTATAACAACGGTCATCTGGCGATGGCCGATCCGGTAGCCGCCGCACGCAATTTCCTGAATGCGCTGGAGAAGATTCCTTCCACCATCGAACAGTACAAGACAAAGAACGAGGTTTTGGAAAAGGAGATCCCGCAGCTGCGTGAGATTGCGGGGAAGGTATGGAAAAAAGAGGACGAACTGAAACAGCTGAAGTCCTGCCTGGCTGCGCTCGACCGCAAGATACAGCTGGAGCTGTCTCCTGCATCCGGACAGGACGTGACAGAAAACACGGAAAATGAAAATATCCGGCAGGAGGCGGTATTACAAGACAGCCCAAGCCGGAGGAGTATGAACAGACCTGTAAGATACGGATTGTAAAAGTGGGCCGGCTGCATTCTACAAAACAGAAAAGGTGGAAATGTATCGAAACGTTTCCGCCTTTTCGGTTTTACGGGTTTTCCTCTAAAGCAGGCTTTGAGCCATTAGTCTAAATTCAAAATCCCCTGTTCAATAATTTCGTTTAAGGAATGCTCTTTGAGAATTTCCTGATAGTCTGCATAAAAATCCTTGTCAAGACCAATGTACACGATATTGTCATGCAATCCTTCCATTTCATCAAGAGCTGAATGTAATTTACATTTCTCCGTGGGACAGTCTTTTACTATTTTCCTGACTTGCTCCAACTTATTTAGCAGATCGTCATATTGCGACACTCCTTTAGTCGTTGCCTGAATTTGGTAGTTATTCCTTTTGGATGGTTGAATATTATGGTTCGGATCCAATAAGACTATATGAAAAATGGATGAGTCCCTATCAAAATACCCTATAATACGTCCGGTACTTATTGATATTGAAAATTGCATGATGGGAAATTCCTTGTCATTGGCTAAAACCTCTTCTGGCAACCAAGTCAGATCACTCCTTTTGACCGGTATATTCTTTTGATTCCAGTCAATCGGGTGACATCGAAGGGAATCACTCCCCTTGTTCTCTTCCAACACTTCTTGCGGGGTCATTTTTCCTAAAGTAGACAACCGCTCCCAAAGTCCAACATGCCACTTGGAGGAACAACTTCCTATTCCAAAATTGTCAATCTGTCTGAAGTCGGAAAAGGAAAATGATAGCTTCTGCTTTTTTATTTCTTTTTCCTGCTCGGATGTTACTAATTGCTTATTTCCGTATTTAGGGGTATTACTGATTATTGATTTCTTCCCACTTTTTGCCATAATATTCTTGCATCAATTTGGATGAAATAACAGTGTCACAACGTTCATTGGGACCTTTGTCCCCTCTTGCGGCAATCCATGGTTGTTCAGAATGAGATAGTTTTTCAAGTTCCGCTCCACTGTATTTTAAATAATTTTCCAATATGAAATCCACAAACTCACGATCATCATTCGATAACCTTACATCTTTATTCAAGCAATCATCAATTCCTATTTCAGAATACAAGAATTTGGATTCACTGAATCGATTGTATATTTCTCGATTCACAGGACCATGAATCCAAGCCTCAAAATCACCTTCAAACATGGCTTTCTTATTTATTCCATAAGACCATGCTTGAACATAATATAACAGCTTCTGTAATTTCAAATTAATCAAAGAAGCGTTTTTATCTTCCGACTTCACTTGAAGTATGATATAATCAGCAAAATCATTAATAGAGTTCATAACAGCCATATTTAATTAGTATCGGTACAAAAGTAAACAAAAAAAGTATTCTCAATATGAATACGTTATTAATTTTAAGAATATATAATTGTTTCATTTTTCTTTTTCTCTGAATCTCCATATCCATACTGTTAATTTCTTTTAAGGAAACCACGCCATTCCGAATGTATCGTACGACCGTAAAATCATAGAATGCGGCTATCGCCACATCAGTGCTATTAAATGTTAAATATCCCAATTATCCAAAATCCTTTTCCTTCTTTACCATTATAATACAGTAGTAAACTAAAAACAAGGAATAATGATGGATAGGAAAAAGAAAACGTTACTTTTTCCATTGTTGGATCGGACACTGGAAGCATTGAAAGGACAACGTAGCATGCGAACGTTGGAGAACTACCACAGTAGTATAAATAAGGTAAAGGATTTTGTGGGCGATGAATGGGAACGCCTGACGGTAGAAGACATCACCCGGTGTTGGACGGACAGATTCACCGCATGGTTGGAAAAGCGGCACGCCGACAAACCTCAGACAGCGGACTTCTACCTGCGCACATTTCGGGCGGTATACCTCCATGCGCTGGCGCTTTCTTCCGAGGGTACGGACGGGAAACCTTTCGGCGGACATCACACCGGCGGCAACTTCCCTGCCAAACGTGCGCTCCGGAAAGAGGAGGTACAACGGTTACTCTCACCGACCCTGCGGCAGACGCTGCCGGAGAACCGGCGTGAGGCGTTGGACGTATTGCTGTTCATCCTCTACGCACGCGGAATGGTATTCAAGGACGTGTACGGGCTGACCCACCGGATGGTGACGGACAGGCATATCCGTTACCTGCGCAGCAAGACAGGCGTGCCCATCGACGTGGAGGTAGTACCTGAACTGGAAGAGATAATGGAACGTTACCACCGGGAAGATTCGCCCTTTGTCTTCCCATTTTTACACGAGGCAAGGAAAGGATGTCCCGGAAAGGAACTATCGGAGGAGTCGGCCCTGCGGCGGATCAACCGCGCCACACGCGAGATTGGCATGAAGACGGGACTCTCCGTGCCGCTCACCACCTACGTGCTGCGGCACACGTGGGCGACACTGATGTTGGAGGACAGCCAGCCTGTGGAATTGATCAGCCAGTGCATGGGGCACAGTTCGATACGCACCACGCAGATTTATCTTTCCCGTATCAGCAGCCATAAGGTGGATGCTGCCGTAAGCGGCATGTACGACCGGATGCTGCGTCTGCCCGGACATAAAAGAAAGGAAAGGGACATTCTGTCCGGACATCACCGGAAACCCGACTCCCTTGTATCGCAGCCTATGGAAAACAGGAACGCACAGCCATACATCCCTCTAACTTCCGAAAACAAAAAATGTCCCTTTCTTGCGAAGAAAGAGACATCCGTTTCGTGTCGCATGAACACCATAATATTTTTCGCCACAAAAGTATATATTTCACAGCTTTGCTGCAAATTTTCTTCCGCTTTTTTCTCCATTTTACCCGATATTTCTTCCTGCCTTCCTTTTCTTTATTCTCTCCATGCGATGTGAAACGCATTTTCAATAGCCTGTATCACAGAATTATACAAATCAATTTCCCATAATGTCTCTTTCTTCGCAAGAAAGGGACACTCATCAAGGGTCGCCGGAATGTATGGAAAAGCGAAAATCGGACAGGAAAATGAATCCTGTTTCCTTTTCCCGTCCAAACACAGTGAACCACCGTATTTGCCGTACAGTTTGCGCCTGTGTTGGCAGTCGGAAAGAAAGCATAAGGAGACGATGAAATGAAACAAGTGACAAGCGAAAGGGGCGAGACATGCTGACGAACCCCACACGATACGGGCTGATCGCCTGCCGCTATCTCGTATGGGGCTGGCACAACGGCGTCTGGCTCACAGGACCGGAAATAGCGGAGCGTTACAGGATGAACGTACGGGCCCTCTCGCCCGCGTTGCAACGTCTGGTGATGGCCGGCATCCTGCGCTCACGGCGCGGAGGGACGAAGCCGGGGTTCATGCTCAGCCGCCCGCCCGAGGAAGTGACGATGCTGGAGGTGGTACGCGCGTTGGAGGGAAACTTCCGCATGGATTGCTGCCGTGCAGTACTACCGGACATCCGGTGCTCGTGCGATACGGACTGCTGCCGGGTCTGCGGAGTTTTCCGTGACATGCTTGACGACCTTCGGCGAAGGCTGTCGGGCGTTTCGCTCGAAGACCACGCCGCCACGGAAAAATTTTCTGGGGGGGGTAAAACACTGTAAGCCAATAGGATAGCGCATAGTATCCAAAATGCCGGGCGATAACACATGAGAAGTGACAACTAAAATTAAAAAAATACGAGTATGAGAAAAAGATTCATTCCTGCCATGTTGCTGGCGACCTTTCTTGCCGGGAGCGCCCAAGCGGAAATCGTGTCGGACAGTCTCCGCACCACGGTGTACTACCGCACTGCAAGCTCGCGGCTTGAACTCCCGTACATGGACAATGACCGGCATCTGGGAGCACTCAGCGACAGCATCCGCGGCTTGGGAGCCGACCCTGCAGTGGTGCTCAGGCGTATCCTCATCCAGGCGTCCGCCTCTCCCGAAGGGAACACTGCATTCAACAAGGAACTCGCCCGGAGGCGTGGCGAGGATTTACGCGATTATTTAAAGAACAACCTCTCGCTGCCCGACAGCATCTTCACGCTCCAACCGCAGGGCGAGGGCTGGAGCGAACTGGCTGAAAAGCTCGGCCGCACCGATGCCCCCTGGCGCGAGAAGGCGATCGCCATCATCCGTGACACGCCCGAATGGGTGGTGCGCGAGGGCAAGGTGGTGGACGGGCGCAAACGCCAGCTGATGAACCTTGCCGGCGGTCGCGCGTGGCAATATATGAAAGAGAACCTCTTTGACAGCCTGCGCAGCGGAGCGTTGGTAGTATGCGAGGTGGAACGCATCGAGCGCGTGAAGCCCGAACCCGAATCGGCACAGGCGGAATTGAAACCGGCACCCGAACCGGCAGCCGACAACGCAATGAACCCCGATGACACGGCGGACACCTCCGAGAAGGAGATCGATACGACAGCCACACTTTATAATAAGGAGGACGAAGCGGTTCCGCAGGATAACACGGACAAGACGGAAAAGAAACCGTTCTTCATGGCGGTAAAGACGAACCTGCTCTACGACGTGGCCCTCGTTCCAAACGTTGGAGTCGAATTTTATCTCGGGCAAGGATGGAGTATCGGCGGAAATTGGATGTACGCCTGGTGGTGCAAGGACTCGAAGCACCGCTACTGGCGTATCTACGGCGGCGAGCTTGACATCCGCAAGTACTTCGGGCGGAAGGCAGCCGAAAAGCCATTACAGGGACACCACCTCGGCGTGTACGCCCAAGGTTTGACCTTCGACTTCGAGACGGGCGGCAAAGGATATCTGAGCAACTTCAGTTACGGTTTCGGGTTGGAATACGGTTATTCGCTGCCTGTCGCCAAGCGTCTGAACATAGACTTCGGCATCGGCATCGGGTATGACGGTGGAAAATACAAGGTATATACCCCGGAAGACGGCCATTATGTTTACAAGGAAACGAAACAGCGCCACTGGTTCGGCCCTGCCAAGGCGGAAATCTCACTCATCTGGCTGCTGGGGCGCGGCAACGAGAACGACAAGAAAGGAGGAACGAAATGACACACTTATATAAGGTAATCACGGGATGCGTGGCGGCAATGCTGCTACCACTGCTCACAGCATGCGAGCACAAGGACCTGTGCTACGACCATCCGCACTCGGCGAGCGTGGAGGTGGTGTTCGACTGGGTGAACGCGCCTGACGCCAACCCTGCCACAATGAGCCTCTACCTCTCCCCGGAGGACGGCTCCGAGCCGATGCGCTACGAGTTCACCGACCGTGCGGGAGGTACCATCGCCGTTCCGGTGGGTGTTTACGACGCCATCTGTGTTAACAGCGACAAGGAGACGCACCGTATACAGAACAAGGAACGACAGGAAACCTTTGAAGTGACAACGGGCAACACCCGCTCCCTGCGCGGGACATTGTCTACCCGGTCCGAGACGGCGCCGCTGGCACGCGGAGCGGAAGAGGAGCGCAGCGTGATGGAGCCGGAAGTCCTTTGGAGCGACCATGCCGAGGGTCTGGAGGTGCGTCTCGAAGCGGGCGTACAGAGGCTCGTCCTTACCCCGGAATTCCGCGTGAAGTTGTGTTCGGTTGAGATCCGCAACGTGGAGAACCTGCGACACGTGGCCGCCCTCAGCGCGTCCGTCACGGGCATGTCCGGCGGTTGGCTCCCGGGTATCGACTGTTTGACGGACGAGAAGGTGACCATTCCGTTCGAGGTGCATGCCAACGAGGAGAAAACCACGCTGACGGGCAGCCTGACCTTCTTCGGGCACTGTCCGAAAGAGGCCGGGGAGCACAAGCTGATGATCTACGCGCTGATGTCGGACGGCAACACCTATTATTACGAGGAGGACGTGACCGGCCAGTTCCATGACCCGGCACAGGACCCGACACACATAGTGATCGTGCTCGACAAGCTGCCGCTTCCGAAACCTGTCTCGGGAGGCGGAGGAGGTTTACAGCCCAGCGTGAAGGAGTGGCAGGAGGTCCGTATTGATTTGCCGATGAACTAAAGACAGCGAGAAGAAAACAATTAGAATAAGTAAAACAATAATTATGAACAAAGCGATTTATATATGTGCCTCCATGGCGTTGATGCTGGCATCGTGCTCCAATGACGAGACGGTGGAGCTGGCGAAGGAAAAAGGCATCAGCTTTCGCGGCATGGTCGGGCTGAATACCCGTGCCCAGAATACGGGCACCACGGAATTGCTGGGCGGCAAGGCATTGTACGTCACTACATTCAAGCCGGGCGATGACGGTGATCTGCTGTATGAGGAGACGGAATACACCTACGACGGCTCGGTATGGGTAGCGACTCCTGAGCAATCATGGGGCGGCAACGACAAGCTGAGCTTCTTCCTCACCTATCCAAAGCTGGACGAGTGGGAAAACGGTGCTAAACTGACGAAGGACAATAAGACGGTCACTGTCACCGTGGACGGGGATATTCCCCGGCAAAAGGACTATTTGGCGGTCTATTTGAAAGATGCGGCGAAGACCCAGCAAGGTGCCGCCGTAAACGCGAACTTGCAGCATGTACTCTCATCCGTCGAGATATGGGCTAAAAATGGCAACAAGGCTTTCCAATACAAGGTGAAAGGAATCCGCATCTGTGGTGCAAACAGCATAGGTGGCATAAATTTTGCCGGCCAATTCGCCTGCAGCAATACCAACACTCCCAAGAATTATGAGTTGACTTATGCCAACGCGATAACGCTGGGCGGGGATGCCAAGTCTATCATGGGGCCAAAACTCAATGATACCAATAAATCCGAAAACGCCATACTGATTCCGCAGACGACAACAGAATGGAACGGTGGGGATATAAGTGCGGACAACGTAACTCCGGTAACAGGCTCATACATCTCCGTGTTGATCAACCTCACCGCCACGGCCGGTGCGGTGATTTACCCGGCAGGTTCAACGGCTGACCAAGAGACCTACGGATGGGTTTCTGTCCCGGTGGCATTCAACTGGACAGGTGGAAACAAGTATGTCTATACCCTTGACTTTTCTGACGGAGCAGGGAAAGTAGACCCCGTCAATCCGGGTGATGCCGTCGACCCGGGCGGAAAAGACCCCAACAAGGCGGAACCTATCTTAGGCGGTTTGATCAAGTTCGGCCTGACTGTCACCCAATGGAACCAGGATCGCAACGATGTGGACTTGAAAGATGATAGTAAGTTCAGTGCCACGGTAGACAGTTGGGAAGACGAGACGACCGATGATACTATCCTGAAATAACATGTAACCGTATAAACAAAAGATTATCAATAAATTATTAACAGTTACTTAATCAAGTAATTATTTTTTTTATTCACTTTTTAAACATTTATTTTTATTATGAACAAAGCAATTTATTTGTGTGCAGCGGCCGCTCTGGCGTTGGCGTCATGTTCCAATGACGAAACTGTGGAAATGGCTAAAGGTGACGGAATCAGCTTCCGTACCGTAGCAGGATTGAACACTCGTGGTGCAGAAACTGTTACCGATAATTTGAAGACAAATGGTGTATGGGTGACTTCTTTCAAGGAAGACGGAAGCATCATGTATCGTGAAGCCAAATACACGGAGAGCGCAGGTGTATGGTCTGCCGGCCAGTTCTGGGAGCAGGAGAACAAATTGAACTTCTACCTAACTTATCCGGCTTTGACAGAGTGGCAAGCTAATTTTGAGTTGACCGCAGACAACAAGCAAATCACAGGCTTCAAGGTTGCCGATGAGATCGAAAAACAGAAAGACTATGTGGCTGCTTATGTGGAATCAAACAAGACAAATGCTGCCATCCAGGCGGATTTGCAGCACATTCTTTCCCAGATCGAGATCCAGGCAAAGAGCGGCAACACATCGTACAGTTACGAAATCTCAGGTGTGCGTATCGGAAAGATTTCTTCAACAGGTAACTATACGTTCCCGACTCTGGCTGAGAAATTCGGTACTTTCGCTGATTTGAGCGACAGCAAGAATTACGAGTACACGATTGCCAATCCTGTGACATTGAACACGGCAGACGGAAGTGTGTCAACTCTTAAAGTCGCTGACTTGGGCAACGCCATGCTGATCCCGCAAACTTTGACCGCATGGGATGGCGCAAATGACGGAACAAATGCAGGAAACAACCAGTACATCTCTATCAAGGTGAAGATCACCAAGGTCGGAGAAACCAATCCTTACTACAACGGTTGGGCAGCTGTAGGTGTCAGCGGTGCTTGGACGGCTGGAAACAAGTACATCTATGTTTTGGATTTGACAAACGGTGCAGGAAAGGTTGACCCGGACGGACCGGGCCCGGACCAGACAGAAAAGCCGAACCAACCGGGAGAAGACATCTTGGGTGACCAGATCAAGTTCACGGTTAATGTGGTAGAATGGAATGATGTTTTCAACGGTACCAACAATGGCAACATCAACATGTAATCCGACATCCATTTAATCAAAAATCAATAACCAAACCGCACTTCCGCCCGGTGGCTGTCCGCACACACGGCCAAGGCAGGAAGTGCACCCCAGGCCGGACGGGGTTGAATGTCCCTTTCCGGTCACACGAAAAGATAACTAAAAAAAGAAGAACTATGGCAAATAAAGCGATTCATGTATTGGCGGCAGCGGCATTGCTCCTCTCATCGTGCTCCAACGACGATACGGTACAGGTAGCCCCCGGGAAGGACATCCGTTTCCGCACGGTAGTGGGCATGAACACCCGTGCCCTTCCCGCCGACCTCGCCGGGCTGAGAGGTTCCGGCTTCACCGTATCGGCGTTCGCCACTGCCGGCAACGAGAAGTACGGGTTCAGGGACCTGGCATTCACGCACGAGGCGGGCACGGAGAATGACTGGACATCCGATCCCGTGAAGTATTGGCCGGATGACGGCAGCGAACTTCATTTCGTGGCAGCCTGTCCCGCAGCCACGGACTGGGGCGGCACCTATGAGGGTGACAAGCCCGGCGAACTGAAAGTGAGCGGCTTCAGCCCGGCAGCGGACATCGCCGGACAGAAAGACCTGCTGGCAGGTTATGCCTCGGGTAACAGGAACAACGCCGCCAAGACGGAGATAGAGCTGCGCCACGTGCTCACGCAGGTGGAGGTGCGTGCCAAGAGTTCGAACAATACCTACCGCTACGACGTGAAGGCGGTGCGCATCGGCTCCGTCCGCTCCACGGGCGACTACACGTTCCCATCAGCGATAAATACCGACGGCAGCTGGACGCTGGAAGAGGGCAGCTACGCCTCATACGCCACCGCAGAACTGGCAGAGCCGGTACGGCTCACGCCTGACGCGAAAGGGCTGATGGGAGACGGCGGCACGGCGATGCTCCTCCCGCAACAGCTCACGGCATGGGACACAGAGAACGACAAGGCGAACGCCGCGAACGGCTCGTACATCGCCCTGCTGCTGAAGATAACCACCAGTACGGGCAGGCAGGTCTACCCCTACGCGGGGGGCGAATACGGCTGGGCGGCCGTGCCCGTCGGGGGCCACGCGGAGAGCAAGAAAAACGTCTGGCAGCCGGGCGACAAGTTCGTCTACACGCTCGACCTGAGTAAAGGTACAGGTATGACGCCCCCCGACAGCTCCGACCCCGGGGAATCCATCCTGGGACAGCCCATCAGTCCCGAGGTGACGGTCAGCGGCTGGACGATCCGCCCGCAGGATGTGAACTTGTAAGCAAAAAAACGGAACGAATCTGAACGACGGGAAAATAAGGAAACAGGAAAGAAAAAGGAAAAAGAAAATAAAAACTGATAAATTATGACGTTACTATCAAGAAAAAGACTGATGGGCATATCGCTCATCGCATTGGTGGCGCTCTCCGCCTGTACGGACGATGTGGACGGAGACCGTGGCACGGGCCTGACCGGTCACCGCCTGTCCTTTATCGTGAGCATGGACGGCGAGGAAGCGCAGACGAGGGCGGACGGCAGCGAAACCACTGCCGCCACGCGGTACCTCAACTCGGTGGAACTGAAAGGCAGGCAGGGCGGGAAAAGCGTCTACCTGCAGGCTGAAGAAACGGACGGATTTCCCGGCGACGGGCAGCCATTGACGCGCGGCACGCAGATCAATTCTGCGGCAAACATGAACGCCTTTGCCGTGTCCATCTACTCCGACCCCACCGGTACACCCGATCAAATGTATAATAAGAAAGTGGAGAATGTTTCCTCCACATGGACTCCCGAGAAAGACTATCACTGGTCGAAAGGGCAGAAACTGAGCTTCTTCGCCTGGTATCCCTACGAGAAGGTATGGGACGTGACGACCGATGAGAATACCGCCGGTGCACCCGTACTGGCTTATACCGTACCCTCAAAGGTGGAGGAACAGCAGGACTTGATGACAGCCGTTAGACTCAATCAGTCCGAAACTGTGGGCGGAACCAAATTGCAATTCAAGCACGCGCTCTCGGCGGTGAGATTCATGTCAGGTTCCAGCCTGTCCAAGTGTACATTGCACTACATCAAATTGAAAGGGGTTAAAAACAAGGGAGCCTATTCGATGGAAACACAGGGCTGGACACTGGATAATGATACGACGAGCTACACCTTTACGCTTGAAAAAGAGATGGACGGGACACCTGGTGCGCCGATCACGGAGGGAGACCAGACCCTGCTTTTAATGCCGCAGGTCTTTGAAGACGAGAACGCGGAGCTGGAGGTGTATATGAGTGTAGGAATCTACAGTTATACGCTTACCGCGAAACTGAAGGATGTCACGGGGGAATGGAAACCCGGCAAGACCTACACATATAAAATATCCGATGCCTTGTCGGATATCCTGAAGGTGGACGTGAATTTCTTCAAGGGAACGAACTACACTGTACATAACATCAGTGCCAACGGTGATCCCTACACCATAGACATCACCTATCCTTATCCCAATCATGTAAAGAAAGTGGAAGCTCGGCTTAGGTACTCAAATGCGCATACTGTTGAGACTTTCGACCTGACCGGGAAAACAAGCGTGAGCCGGACTTCCCTATGCATGAACAATAATGGAGACCCGAGCAAAGCTATGGCATATAGACAAGGTTTCATGATAGAAATAAGAATAGAGAGCGACGTGGAGGTAAAAATAATAGCTCCGCACCGTGATGCCAATGCGTCACGGGAATACACATACAGTCCAGCAGAAAATAACGACACGTGGTACTGTGTATGGTATGGAGACATGTATCCGCCAAACTACATTGATGCAACGTATAAAGTGATCATATCACGAGAAAATGCAACGAATACTTTAATGACAATGGAAGGGGCTGTATCCTTAAGGCCAAACTATTATGAGGTGGATGTAAACCATCCCAAATACGGTAAAGGACAGTGGGGCTTTCCTAACGTTATGGGAGATGAATGGACGATACATAGAGGAGATATACTATATGATATGGTAAGGGATTGTGCTCCTCCTGGGAATAATAGCCTTTATGGAAGTAAAATTCTTAGTAATAATCTCGGTGCTGCTGTTTGGACGAATCAAGCTTGTGGTTACGCCTATAATGGAGCTTATTGCTACTGGGCGATAAAAGCTGGTTCTATTAGAAGTTATGACAAAAGTTATTTCGATAGCTTACCTCATCAATCTAATAGTGGAAATGCTCAGTTGACTCCAAATGCCACTTCAAGAAGGGGCAGCACACGTTTTGTAATTATGTATTAAAATCCGTTCAAATTTATCAACATCAATTGAAACATTCGTAAAAAAGACAACATATGAACTACAAGAATAAACTGATAGGCATGTCGCTCATCGCGTTGGCTGCTTTTTCCGCCTGTACGGACGAGGCGGAGAACGGTAGCCGCCCGCTGTCGGGTGACCACAGCCTCTCCTTTGCCGTGAGTACCGGGAGGATAAACTCCTGGAAGCCGACGGGTGGCACACGTGCCGCTTCCGGTTTCGGGATGGCTATGCGGGAACTTGCCTCCATCGAGATGCAAGGTTCTATGAACGAGTCCGTCTGCCTGCAAGCCGAGGTGATCGAAGGGTTTTCCGGTGACAATACACCGATGACGCGCGGCACGCAGATTGACAAGGACGAACAGGATAAGATACAGAGCTTCGGCGTGTCGGCCTACACCGACAAGGACGGCAAGCCCGACTACATGTACAACGAGGAAGCGACGAAGAACGGAGACCTTTGGTTCCCGGGTGAGAAATACTACTGGCCCGGCGGCAAGACACTGAGCTTCTACGCGTGGTATCCCTACACGGTGGCAGGCATGACGCTCACCGACAACACCCATGCCGGCGCACCCGTGATGTCCTATGCCATCCCTGAAAACGTGGCGGATCAGATAGACGTGATGACGGCGAAAGCCATCGACGAGAATGACCCCAACAGTACGACCGGCGGCACCCAACTGAATTTCGACCACGCCCTTGCGGCGGTTAAGTTCGTAACGGGTAGCGACATGCCCGAATGTACCGTGAATTCCGTTACGATAAAGAACGTGAAATACAAAGGCTCTTACAACTTAGGCACGGGCACGTGGGAGTTGAAGGATGACGTTAGGAATTTCTCGGTGGATATAGGCACGGATGCGGACGGTACGGAAGATGTAGCTGTGACCGGGGATGACCAGACTTTCTTCATGATGCCGCAGGCATTCGAGAACAGGGATGCGAAAATAGAGGTCAATCTTACGATCGAGGGTGAAGAATGCATACTTTACGCATCTCTGAAGGACATCCACTTGGACGAAGCCACAGGAGAAAGCAAATATGAAAAAGGCAAGACCTACGTCTACCGCATCTCCTATACATCCATGTCCGTCAATGTCACATTCTTCAAGGATAGGAATGGAACGAACGGGTCTCCTTACACATCCCACAACATCAGTGCCAACGGCGACCCGTTCTGGGTAGATATCAAGTGTCCCTCTGCCGTTACGGAAGCGACGGTACGTTTCGCATACGAGCAGACCGATGCAAGCGGGAACATCACATACGACGTAATCAAGGATGGTTATGCATTGCCGAAAGGTAAAGGACAGTCTTCAACAAGATTCATTTCCCCATGTCTGAACAATCTGGGTACTCCGGACAAGGCGAAGAAGACCACCGCTACTTTTGTCATACAAGTGAAGATAGCCAGCCAAAGCAAGGTGATGATGATTATTGATCCCGAACCGCAGGTATTCTATCCTGACTTGGACAGTGAGACGTGGTACACGGTATGGAGGGGAACTATGTATCCGCCGAATGCAGCTTTGGCTCCTGAAGGTGATGTATCCACTTATACAATGCTTGCACGTAAAAACGGGAACAATGGCGGTCTGTGCAATTGGACGACGGCAACCAACCTTATGGCGGTATACTGGGAAGTGGACGAGAACCACCCGATATATGGAAAAGGGAAATGGGCACTGCCCTATTGTTTCTGGAGTGTTGCCCAATTAAGAAAAACCCGTCTTATCGCCTTGGGAATCAATTACACAAGGCCGTTAGGTTTGAATACGGATTTGTATGGCGACGCATTCAATCAAACTCTTTATTGGACAAGCGGTAATAATGGGAATGGATATAAATGGGCAATAAGACTGAGCAACGATATACAGACGGATGCCAGTATTTTGCAACAATATCCTCATAATGAAACATCCCATTTGGCTTCTTGGTTATATACCTCCAATCTGGGAGTTCGCGGATATGTAGATGTATTGCCAAATAGGTAATATGAATGAATATTCCATAAGCAAGAAATTGGAATCAATAAGGATACACTTAATAAAAGACATCAAGACTCTCCCAGGCACAGCGGGAGAATTGTATAATACCCTAACAGCTTGCCGCCCTTGTGAAAGGCCCGGCAAGCACCTATTTTAATAAATGCAGAATACGGATATGGAAACAACGAAGATACTTGAAAGGGAAAGAGGCAACAAGGATGCCGTCCACCTCCACTGGGACGGAGCGGACGAGACTTGGAACGCCTACGGCAAATCGGCGGAAAACGCCCTTGCCATCAACCCCGAACTCCGCACGCTGACAGACAAGACGGAACTGGACGGCACACAGGTAACGCACCTGAAAGTGACCACCGAACAGTTCGAAGAGTACGGCCTTGCCGACCATTGCGTGGCGGTGGACGACGAGCGGCTGGAACTGAAACCAAAGAACTAAAAGTTCAAAAAGCTGGAGTACTTAAAAATACAATAAACTTGAAAGAACATGAGAAAAGCATTTATCAAAACACTGTTGCTGCTGTCCGTGATACTGACGGCGGCATCCTGCGACAAGGACGAGAAGGAAATCGGCTACGACGCGCTGCCCCAAAAGGCGCAGCAGTTCATCGCGCAGTACTTCCCAATGATGGAATGCACCCGTGCGGTGCGTGACAAGGACGGCGGCACGACCGAGTACGAGGCATGGCTCTCGGACGGAACGGAACTGGAGTTCGACGGACAAGGCGAGTGGACAAGCGTGGACTGCAAGTTCTCCGCACTGCCGGACGGCATCCTGCCGGAAGCCATCGCGACGGACATCGCCGCCCGTTACCCCGATGCCGTACCTTACAAGGTGGAGAAGCAACCGGGCGGTTACGAGATAGACATTCCCGGATGGGAACTGTACTACAACCACCAAGGCACGTTCATCCGCGCCGAACGGGATTGGTAAAGCCTGAGAACTCAAAAACTGAAAAACTAAATAACTCAAAATGCCATGACCATATACAAAAGCAGAATCGCCCGGCTGCTGCAAGGCCGGCTGAATCCCTACGACTACGTGACCCTGCCGTTCGTCACCCTGACCGCCCTCCCTTACGGAGAGAAAGGAATTTGGGAGGAGATGGAGATGAGCATCCACCGCCGCCAGTATGCCGAATGCTTTTGGGCGTCCCTGCTGCCGTCCCTGCTTTTGGGCTGGCTGCTGTGGTGGGTTTTTGCCTTCCTGCCGCTGTTCGCTTACTACCTCCTTTACTGGGCTGAACGCTTGGCTGTCGGCCATTCGGCGTTTGACTACGAGGCGGAAAAAGAGAGCGAGGAAGTAAGCTACTTCGTGGTGCGCAAACGCTTCGCTTGGTGGAAATGGTTTTGGAAAAAGAAGCTTCCGGCCATCGACCGGAGCTGGTTCTGCTAAAGGAACAGGGCTGACTCCTATACAGCTACTGCAAGCGTGGGCTGCCGTCTGTTTAAGTTGTGTTCGGGCATCCTGGGGCCTTCTTTATGATTAAACGAGATGCAGCCAACGCTTCCTTTCACATTCCTCTACTACCGGGTGGAAAAGGAAAGCGTGGAGATAAAGGAGATAAAAAAGGTAAAGTGCAATTCAGACATATATACGAAGAGTTACGATGAAGAAAACGGAATGCGCCCTTGTGAAAGTCCGCCAAACATCCGCCAAAGGGCAGCAATGCCCGGAGGGCTATATTTTTTTGATTTTTAGGAAAGTTCAATTCCCAAAAGGAATTGGATTTATTAAGTGGTTTTCCCACTTTTTGTAGAGAAAACAAGGCCCGCACTTGTGAAAGCCCGGAACTTGTACTTTAGCATGGCTGCCTTGCAGGTTTTACCCCGGCAGGCTTGCCATAGAATATAGAGATAAATTTTCAAAAAAGTCAGTCACTTCGCATCAGCGGATGCGGCACAACAAGTGAAAGAAATCAAAATGTCTGGAAGCTTCCACCTGTGACAGTCCGAAGCTTCCGTTTTTTTTATATGGACAGAATAAATTCAAAAACAAGAACGATATGGCAACATTAAAATTGAACAAATTCATACTTTTGCCGTGCAGGACGGTTTCCGCCCTCGTGCGTTGCGGCTTTGCGGTAACTGCGGGGATCGTGATGAAAACGTTTTCCCCCGATACGGGCCGTATCTTTTACGAAAATGCAGTGAGTGACTACCTGATACGCAGATTCGCGGAAATCATGAGGTGGTACGAGGACTGCCCCTGCCCGATAGGATTCCTCACGGCAGGCTCGCCGGTATGGGTATTCCTTCCTAAAGAGGGACAAAAGGAAGGTGACGAACTTCTAAGGTCGGTACGCAAGGAGATAGACAACCGCCCCATACGCGTGATTACCCGTGAGAATTACCGCAGATGCATAAGCCTTCCCGGCCCGCTCTTAAGACGGCTCGACCGTGTGGAAGACGACCTGCTCTCCGAGCTCCTGTGCCACTCCCTGCTCTTCAGGCAGGACGGCACGTATGTGGACGCACGCAGATGGGAAAGCTCCAGGAAGGGCGACCCGGTGCACGGTTTTATCTCCGACATGCTGGCGGCGTGCCTCTCCGCCCGCCTGCCCATAGTCGACGGTGACCTGCCCGGCATCCTCCTGCGGATGGCAAGGCACCATATCCCGAGCGTCAGGGCGAAACAGAAAGAACAGGACAGGATGATCCTGCAAGCCTGTCCCTCGCTAAAGACGATGAACATCAGCATACAGTGAAACAGAAACCTTTAACTGCTATTATTATAAATAAAACCATAAGAAAAGAACAATCGAATGAATGACAAGAAAAGGACAAAGGACATGCCCCGAAAAGGCGTATGGGCCTTACTATGCGCGGCCATGCTGCTGCCCGTAGCCTGTGAAACGGTCTACGAGGACGAGACGGTGTACAACGACATCGAGATACCTTTCACGGACGACTTCCGCACGGACACCGTGTCCTACGGCAAGCTGCCGGCGGAGCACGCCCGCCACATCCTGAACCTTGCCGACCCCTCGTCGGAAATCGTGGGCAAGGCGGACTACACCTTCCGCACGGACGAACTCATCAGCGTGCGGCAGACCGCCGAAGACGATTCGCTCCGCATCACCAGTTGGTCGGCAAAAACCATTTATGAGGTGACGCTCGAAATGTATATCCCCGAAGTCGGGGAATACCTGCCGGTGGCCTACCTCGATTCCATCCCCGGCTTCTCCCGCTTCACGTTCAAGCCCTCGTTCGTGGGACGGCGTAACGTGTGCCGCACGGCGGACGGCGGATTCGTCAGCTTCGAGTGCCCGCACCTCGACATGGAGCACATGACGGTACGTCTTCAGAGCGACGACGAACATTTCAAGAGACTGCAGAAGATAGACGCCAAGTGGACGTGCAGCTTCTCCAATTACAGCTGGACACCCACCGCAGGAGACAACTGCCCCTACCGGGAGTTGCGCCCCATCTACGCCCGCGAATGGGTCGTTATCGTGACCAACTATGCCTACATGATGACCACGCCCGAATACGACTACGTGATGTCGCATTTCAGCGAGGTGATGGGCGGCGACCTGTGCGACAACGACAAGATTCTGTTCGATGCCGACAAGTACCAGACGGAGAAGGCACGCTTCAAGGCCGAGAAGACTTTCCGCCTGGGACAGAGCAGCCCGGCCTACGGCGGACTGGGCGGCGGCTACATCTGGACGGTGACGGACTGGAACTTCTACGGGCACTACGCCTCGTTCAGCGGCTGGGAGGCCATCGCCCACGAGTTCATGCACTGCATGGGCTACTCGCATAACAGCAACATGACTTATGGGGCGAACAACGAGGCCGGCGTAAACGTGGGCTGGACGGTGTTCATCTGGCAGCTGCACATCTGGCTGAGCCACCACCAAAAGGACTTGCCCTATCTGGACCGCAACCTTCTGGGCTTCCACAAGCCGGAGAACGCACCCTACCGTGACTGCGACATCAATGCCATCTTCCAAGACGACGCGGTGCTGGAGCAGAACATCGAGAAATTTTATAACCAAAGCCGGCTCGTGAAATACTTCACCGAGCACCCGGTAACTGAAGGAAAGGAGGAAACGAAATGAAGAAAGGCATGATGATATGCGCAGGCATAGTAGGAATATTGACGGCCTGTGAACAGACCGAGATACGTGAAATCACGGAAGACCGCTACGTGCCGCAGCCGGTGGACACCGTGAAAGTGACGGACAACTACTATCTGGACGGCTACACGGCACGCACCGCCGCCGACTTGGGCGAGGGACGGACGTTGCAAGCCGTGAACCTCTGCATGGACGAAGGAGAGCTGTACGTGGCAAACGCAGCAGGAAGCTGCGTGGACGTGTTCGACGCGGAAGCCCTGACCTACAAACGGAGCATCGCCAACGCTGACCGCACCCTTGCCCGTGACGTGTACGTGGAGGGCGACCACCTGTTCGTGGCTGCCGGGAACAACCGCGAGGTGCAGGTGTTCGACAAGCGCAGCGGAGCGTATCTGACCCGACTGGGTACAGGTTCGTGGCCGGCAAGCAACGTGTCGTGGGCTGGTTGTGTGGCGGCTACGAAACGCTTTGTCTTTGTTCGCGATTCAAAGGAGCAGAACGTGCGCGTGTTCGACCGCGAGGCCGTCTCGCTGACAGCGGCGAACAACAACACCGTGTTCGCCAAGCTGGGCACGCCAGGCAACTTCATCGGCAGCGGCACGGAACCGCAGGGGGATTCCTACGACATGGAGGTCATCGGAGACTCGCTGTACGCCTTCATTCCCCGTTCGGGAACTATCTACGCATGGAAGATAAGCGAGATAGAAAGCCGGAAAGACAATACACCCACTTCCGTCACCACGCCAACCGGCGTAAAGATCCGCTCGGTGGCGAAAGGCAAGGACGACAGCTCGCTGTTCGTGGCGATGGAGAAGGACGGCAAGATGCAACTTGCGGAAATCACCCTCTCGGACTTCCAGAGCCGGCGTTTCGACCGTCCGCTCCGAGAGTTCACGGCGGACAGCCGCGTGGCATTGCCCTCGCAGCCCATCATCGCATACCTTTACGAGCGGCTGATACTAACCAATAACGACAAGCTGGAACGCTGGGAGATTCGGAACAATCCCTCGTATGTGATACGGCCGGGAGGAAAAGGTTCGGAATAACAAACTGGGAATTGCGAGTATGGGGATACTGTTGCAACACAAGGTGCTTGTCGGTTATCTGATTCTTCCGGTTATCATCGGAAGCATGATTGCCGTGTTCTTCCGTGAACACTCCAAGATTGCCGGGATAGAGGACGCGGCCCATGAAATTCATCATGTGCGCAGCGATATAAACCGTGCACACCTTCAAATAACCCTGCTCTCCACGAGTGGGGAGTCAGCAATGGCATGGGATGACGGGGATTTTGCTGCTTATCAGGGTCTTCGGACAGAGACGGACCGGTTCTTGTCAGAGCTGAAAGGGCGTTGCGCAGAGTTTGTCCGTCCCGGACAGATAGATTCCCTGAGGTTCTTGTTGGAGAGCAAGGAAAAGCACCTGCAACAGATCATGGAAATTCTACGAAGACAGGAACAGGCGGACAGCCTGCTCCTGCAAGGCATCCCTTCCATCCCGTACAAGGGACCTTCCAAACGAAAAGGACTGTTCGGGTTGCCGGGCAAGAAAAAAAGGACGGAAGATGCCCGGTTTCTTGAGAACCTACAGCGGATAGGCCGGAAAATAACGGACATATATAAGGAGACGCAAGCGGACATACACCGTCAGGCGGACAGCCTTGAGACGCGGAACAAGGAATTGAATGACCGCCTGTACAAGCTGATAACGGACATGGACAGGCAGACGGACGCCTCTTTCCTTCAAAAGGAAGCCCGTATCATCCGTGCACACAGGCATTCGATGGCTGTCATGAGTGTCCTTGCCGGGCTCTCCCTTTTCCTGCTGGGCATCTCCTATATGATCATCTGCCACGACATCCGCATAAAGGCAAAGAACGGGAAACAACTGAAGAAAACGGTCAAGGAATTGAGAAAGGCACTGAAAAGGAACAAGGAACTGACGGATGCACGGCAACGTACCATACGGATGGTCACCCATGAGTTGCGTACCCCGTTGACATCCATCGTCGGCTATGCCGGACTGTTGAAAGGTAAGGCGGATACCAGCGGCCGTTTTGTGGAAAACATCCTCCAATCCTCCGCCCGCATGGCCTCCATGCTGAATTCGCTGCTTGAGTTTTTCCGTCTGGACAGCGGGAAAGAGAAGGTGAACCCCGCCCCGTTCCGCCTGCAGGATGTCGCCCTCTCGTTGCAAGCGGACTTCCGGTCAATGGCGGAAAGCAAAGACCTGCTTTTCTCCGTTGAGTGCGAAACGGAAGCCGTGCTCTTCGGAGACAAGGAACGCGTCATGCAGATAGGCGGCAACCTGCTCTCCAACGCCATCAAGTTCACCAGGACCGGAAAAGTATCGCTGGGTGTTTCCTATGATACAAGGATGCTTACCCTTGTGGTGGAAGACACCGGAGACGGCATGGACGAGGATGAACAGGAACGGGTATTCACGGCCTTCGAACGGCTGTCGAACGCCGCCACGCAGGACGGTTTCGGATTAGGGCTGAGTATCGTGAAACACCTTGTTGAAATGCATGGCGGCACAATCGCCTTGAAAAGCGAAAAAGGGAAGGGAAGCCGGTTTACCGTAAGGATACCCATGCTGCCTGCGGAAACCTTCATAGGAAAGAACGAAAACGGGTTGCCGCAAATGAATCCCGGCAGGACATATTCCGTTATCGCATTGGACGACAACGAGACCGTGCTTTCGCTCTTCAGGGACATGTATGCGGAGAAAGGCGTCCATTGCGACGCTTTCTGCAACATAAGCGACGTGATGGAAGCCATGCGTGCAAGGAACTACGACCTGCTGGTCACGGATCTGAAGATGCCGGAAATCAACGGGTACGAGGTGCTCGAACTGATGCGCTCGTCCCATATAGGCAATTCAAGGGAGATTCCCGTGATAGTGTCCACCGCATCCGGCTGCTGCTCCAAGGACGAGCTGGAGGCAAAAGGGTTCAGCGCCTGCCTGTTCAAGCCTTTCAGCCAGTCGGAACTGCTGGAAGTGTCGGAAAGGTGTCTCCGTCCCGGTGCACCGGATACGGACCGGCCGGACCTGTCCCCCCTGCTGGCATTCGGTGACAGGCGGGAGATGCTTGACCGTATCATTTCGGAGACGGCAAAGGACATGCGGGACATCAGGGATGCGGAAGCCTCCGGTGACAGGGAAAGGCTGGAAGCCTTGGTACACCGTCTGCGCAGCTCATGGTCGGTTATCCGGGCGGACGGCCCGCTGCGTGACCTCCATGCGGCATTGCACGGAAACGGCAACCTCATGGAAGAGGAGTTGCAGGAAGCGGTACACGGCGTCCTGCTCATGGGAGAGAAGATAATGGAACAGGCAAGGAAAGAAAAAGAACGGTATGGCAAGGATAATCGTGGTTGAGGACAACCCCATCTACAACGACTACGTGTGCAACCTGCTTGGAAAGGAAGGTATCGAATCCCGGCAGGCATACAGCCTCGGGACGGCCAGAAAACTCATCCGGCAGGCGGATGAGCGCGACGTGGTGCTTGCCGACCTGCGGTTGCCCGACGGAAGCGGGACGGACCTGCTCCGGTGGATGCTTACCAGCGGGAAGCGGAACCCTTTCCTTGTGATGACAGACTACGGGGAGGTCCATACGGCTGTGGAAAGCATGAAACTGGGTGCAAGGGATTACCTGCAAAAGTCCCTGTTGGAGGAAAGACTTGTCCAGGCGGTCCGCAGTCTGTTGAAAGAGGAGGTAAAGGAGCATCCCCATATTCCCCTGTTCGTGCGCCAGAGTGCCGCCTATCAGGAAATCAAGAGGAGCATACGGCTGGTTTCCCCGACCCGAATGGGCGTGCTTGTACAAGGTGAGAACGGGACGGGGAAAGAACTTGTCGCCCGCCAAATCCATGACAGGAGCAAACAGGCGGGGAAACCGTTCATAACCGTGGATTGCGGCACGCTCTCCCCGCAACTGGCAGCGTCCGCCCTGTTCGGTCATGTAAAGGGAGCCTTTACGGGAGCCGACAGCAACAAGAGAGGCTATTTCGATGAAGCGAAAGAAGGCACGCTCTTTTTGGACGAGGTCGGCAACCTGCCCTGTGAGGTACAGCAGATGCTGCTCCGCGCCATACAGTCGCGCACTTACCGTCCGGTCGGTGCAGGTGGAGACAAGACGGCCGATGTCAGGATCATAGCCGCCACCAATGAGGACCTGGCATTGGCGATTGAGGAGAAACGTTTCCGCCGGGACTTGTACTTCCGGTTAAGGGAGTTCGTCATAAACGTCCCGCCCCTGCGGGAGTGCCGGGAGGAGATTCTCCCCATGGCTGAGTTCTTCCTGTCCCTTGCCGGTGAAGAATTTGAAAAAAACGTAAACGGATTCGATTCCGAAGCGCGGAAAGCACTGCTGTCACATTCGTGGACAGGCAACATAAGGGAACTGAAGCAGACGGTAAGATCGGCGGTACTGATGGCGGAAGACCATGTGGTCCGTGTCCGTGACCTGCATCTGGAAAGCCCGCACCGGACAATCTCCGGCAGCCTTGCCCTGCGGAGCGAGGAAACGGAAAAGGAAAAGATCACGAAAGCCTTGGAGCAATGCGGATGGAACAGGGAGATGGCGGCCGGACTGCTCGGCATCGGGCGTACCACGCTATACCAGAAAATGATAAAATACGGCATAGCAAAATCGGGTATCCGGACAGTATGAAGAGCGTGACACCGTTCATTTTCCGAACAGGCGTGTATGTCTGGAACGGAAACGCCAAAGGCATAAAAATTTTCTGAAATTATATAGGATTGTCAGCCAGTGCTGTATGAATATAATTTTTCAAAAATAGTACTACGGAGTGATATTTGTCTTACATGTTATGTGTACACATGGTAAAAACAAGTCGAACATCTAAAAACAAAAGCGATGAAGCACCTGATACTGAAGAATACGCCTTTCTTCCGGCTGATAGAAATGACGGACAGCCCGGATTATTCCAACGTAAGTATTCGATAAACTCCCTCGTATATTGGGTAACGTATGTTCATAATGTCG
>OOAF01001178.1_pt1 | contig 24792 bp, 23 predicted proteins | sample 1671251 | NCBI WGS metagenome assembly OOAF01 (sample SAMN06348137, study PRJEB24527) | human gut metagenome | biome: human gut; feature: ankylosing spondylitis patient; material: feces | host: Homo sapiens | place: China | collected 2015-10 | reverse complement strand
TGAACTTCCCTATGGCAATCTGCTATCAGATGTTCTATTGCGGACCACTTGTAAGGCTTATATTCAGAGCAATATTTGTTAGAAAAAATGCTGATGCAACAGAAGCTGTTGCTGAATAGGCAGCCGCAAAATAAACAGTTGCTCAATAAACAATCACTGAACTAATAATCAACAATCCCAGCCAGCAGAAGATGACAACCATCTCCTGCTGGTTTTGAATTTTCTCCAAACCCCCACATTTTCTCGAGATTTCCCATCTCTCCAGTAATTTTTCCATTTCCCCAGTATTTCCCCATTTTCTACAAGTTTGAACATTTGTAAACTGCACAAAACACACCATGATTGATACACTTTAGTAAGAATAAAGCATACATTTGCTGCTAAGGAGGACAATCTATGGGTACTAATCAAAGTAAGAAAAATGTTATCAAATTAATTGTGTATGCAGTTTTATTTGCAGCCATCACGGGAATCGGACTTGGTGTAAAAATGTTCGATGTCTCCCAGTTCACAAAAATATTTTCAATAAATGCGGCTGCCATTGTAAAACTCGCTCTGCTTATACTTGGCGTGCTGCTTGTTAAAAGTGTTATCGTGCTTATACTTAATGCGTGCAAGCCTAAAAATCACCGCGCACGCTCTGTGATATCTTTAGCTGCCAGTTTAACAAATTACATCGCATTTTTAATAATCTTATGTTTCGGGCTTACAATTCTTGGTGTCAACATGACAACCGTAATTGCAAGTGTCGGAGTACTGGCTTTAATAGTGGGCTTCAGCGCAGAAAGCCTTATTGCTGATGTCGTTACAGGAACATTTATGCTCCTTGAAAACCAGTACAATGTCGGTGATATCGTTGAGGTAAATGGCTTCAGAGGTACAGTTACAAGCATTGGAATACGAACAACCTGCATTACCGATACAGGTGACAATGTTAAGATAATCAACAATTCCGAAATGAAAAATATTCTCAACAGGTCAGACAATTATTCAAAATCCGTCTGTGATATCAGTATTCCTTATGAGACTGATATTGAAAAGCTTGAGGCGCAGATTCCTGAATTAATGCAAACTATATATTCTGCTCATACAGATACGATGAAATCTGCTCCTGTATACATCGGTATCCAGTCATTACAGGATTCCGGCATACTGCTCCGCTTCGTTGTTGAGGTTTCTGAGAAAAATGTTTTCTCTGCCGTCAGGGTTCTTAACCACGATATACTGCTCGGATTCAGAAAACTTGGCGTGGAATGCCCTTACCCTCAGCTTGATGTCCACAACAAATAAACAATTCATGCGACAGAAATGAGGAAATGTATATGGAATATAATTTTGACCCGAAAAAAGAATATACTCCTCTTCCTGATGAATATTTGCAGAATGGCGGAAGACCGGAGCATAATAATCCCAAGAAAAAGAGTAAATTAAAGAAAATGTTATATATGTTCATGGCATATGTCGTCATCATCATGGCTGTAAATGCTTCAGATATTCCTTCTAGAATTGACGCGGCTGTCACACCACCCGGAAACACTGATGTTGTGTCTGATTCTGACACAATTAAGACTGGCACAGATAATTCAGGTTCTGACAGCACAGCCACCCCCACTGATGACACATCTGCAACAAGTACACCTTCCTATCCATTAGAGGGCGGTTTTTTACAGTATACTGTCTATAATGAAACGGTAACCTATAATTTCGGTCAGACAGACCCGATAACAGAAACAATACTTGATAAGGGCGAAATCCCTGTTGAACAATTCCTGTCAGGATATGAATATATTATCCCTGACTATCAGCAGCCTGTTTTTGTAGGTGTACAATACGACTTTGTGTTCTTAGGCTGGGCAGCTAAATATGACAACGGCACTAATTCTTATCCAAGATTTCATCTCATGAATCAGAAAATAACCGCTGATGATGTAATACAGATTAAGCCTGATTCTGACGGAATAAGAAAAATTGAAATCCATGCCGCATGGCGCACCGGAACATCTAATGGCACACCTAACATAATGGTGCTTGACGCCAATGGCGGAACAGTCGATGGTTCGGCAACAGTCCAGTATGATACTGTAACACCTAAGTTCTCAGGAGGTATCATATATTTATGTGCCTATCCTGTACCTGTCCGTGAAGGCTACAGATTTACAGGCTGGTATAACAATGCCAATTTAGAAGGAAAGCCTGTAGAAAACCTGCTTTCAATGAACTTCTATGAAACAGGCAACGGCGACCGTAACTGGTCTTCACCAAATATCATAACATTGTACGCAGGCTGGGAAAAGGTTCAATAATAATGGTATATTTCTCCTCAAATATGTTAATATATGAATATCAATCCACAGATTGGAGAATTACCATGAAAGCATATGAAAGATTATTAAAATATGTCACTTTCCGTACACCAAGTGATGAAAGCAGTGAAACAACTCCCTCATCTGCATGCCAGTTTGAGTTAGCCAGATTTCTTAAAAATGAGATGGAGGGATTGAATTTATCGGACATTGTACTTGACGATATGTGTTACCTGTATGGTAAGTTTCCGGCAACCAAAGGTTATGAAAATGCACCTGCTATCGGATTTATTGCACATATGGATACTGTGTCCGATTATTGCAATCACGATATTACACCAGTAATAACAGAAAACTTTAATGGTGTATCACTCACACTTCCTGCGGGAATAACCTTGTCTGTGCATGATTTTCCTCATCTTGGCACTCTTAAGGGTCGTACACTTATCACATCAGACGGAAGCACTATACTTGGTGCTGATGACAAAGCAGGTATTGCTGAAATCCTTACTATGATAGAACATTTGCAGAAAAGCAATATACCTCATGGAACAATATGTATTGCATTCACACCTGATGAAGAAATCGGCATGGGAGCTGAACATTTTAACATAGAACAGTTCGGTGCCAAATACGCCTACACAATTGACGGCGACACAGAAGGCGAGATTCAGTACGAAAACTTCAACGCATGCAAAGCGGATTTTCATATTAAAGGCTTCAATGTACACCCTGGTTCTGCCAAAGACACAATGATTAATGCCAGTCTTGTTGCAATGGAAATCAACAACGCACTTCCAGCCATGGAAACGCCTCGTGGAACTGAGGATTATGAGGGCTTCTACCATCTTACCAGCATGTCCGGAGATGTAAGTGAAGCAACACTTAATTATATTGTAAGGGATCACGACAAGAACCTCTTTGATGCAAAAAAGGCAACACTTCGTCTGATAGAAAAGAATATGAATGAGAAATGGGGTGGGGGAACTGTCACACTCACCATTAAAGACCAATATAAGAATATGTCCGAAATCATTGCGGGCTGCATGAATCTTATTGAAAATGCAAAGACAGCCTGTGAGCATGCCGGAATAGAGCCGCTCGTCCTTCCTATCCGCGGAGGCACAGACGGCTGCCAGTTAAGTTTCAAAGGACTTCCATGCCCTAACCTTGGAACTGGAGGACACGCTTACCACGGCCCATATGAACATATTACTGTTGAAGGCATGGATATGACAGTTGCTATGCTTGCTAAATTGGTTGGAACATTTACTGAATAACAACAATATTTTATAACACAAAACAGGAGTTAAGCTATTGTGACCTACTCCTGTTTTGTATTATCAGTTGCTATTCAGTTTTTATTACTTTCGCTTTGAAACAACATACATAACTGCTGCTACAATACATCCAGCTAACGCAATAATTGCTATTACAAGCCATAATTTCCCATGATTTCTGTCCCCAGTGTTAATTGATGATGCATTTGTTTCAGATTCATCAAATGTATACCAGCTAGTTGTTTCTGATTCGGTCTGACTGATAGTCTCTGTTTCTTTACTCTCTGTCTCCGGTTCTGTTTCTTTAGTACTTTCCGTCACTATTTCAGATTCTTTAATACTCTCTGTCTCTGTTTCAGATTCTTTAGTATTCTCCGTCTCCGGTTCTTTAACAGTAAAATGTGCACTAGCTGTTCCACTCAATGAAACAATACCTATAGCATGCTCTCCCGTCGATAATTTTTTTATTAAATCTGGATTAAGTGTTACAATAATACTTCCTGCTTTTACCGTATAATCCTTATCTTTTACAAGCTCTCTGCCATCAAGTTCTACTTTTACAAAATCTGAAAATGCTGCATTAGACTTAATTGTAATTGCCTTGTCGGAATTCTTATCAATTATACATTTATCACCTTCAATTATTTCTGGCGTCAGTTTTGATGTAACAACACTATCTTTGTCTATCTGCTTTGATGCATTTGAATCTGCAAAGTATTTTAAACATAAAGAGCAGTAATAATATTCAATATTACCTTCCTGAGTCACTGTAGCTGCTTTAGCTTCTACGTGCTGTAACTTATGGTTATCCTTATTTAATTCACCATATTCCTCATGACATACTTCACACACTGCACGGCTGATGCATGTTGCCACTCCACCACTATGAATATGCTCTGGAATACCACCCTTTATTTCAAATGTGAGTATATTATTCTCGATTGACTTGACACTGATATAAATATCTCCGTAAATCCATATATCTTCACCTATTCCTAATGCTGCATCTGCCTTTGTGTTATACTGTCCACCAAGAACTTCATAATTCCATTTAGGTGATGAAAAATACATATTACTTGGAAACTTAGTATCACTGTCTATAAGATAACATACCAGCCCGGATTTTAATGTAATTTTATCCACTCTGTTTCCATCAATCTTGAACATCTGCTTATATTGAGAATCATATTTGTTACCATTATCCTCAAAGTTTCTGTACTCAAGATACAATGTCTTACCCTTTTCCGGAATATCCATCTTATATCCTGTAATATTATCCGTACCTGAAGTTCCTAATGCTTTAAGACTATATTCTCCTTCGGACAAAATCGTCTTAATATCATTCTCATCAGCCCAGCCTAATACTTCTTTCTCCTTAAGAGACATAAACTGTGGAACTGGAGATATATGCTTTGCCATAACTGACATGAAATACACTGGTGACGCATTCTTTGAGTTATATAAATCCTTCAGCCCCATAATATGTCCCATTTCATGTACTGCTGTTGCAATTGATACAAATACCCGGTCATCCTCATCCTTAAATAAATATCCGTTACTATCACCATCAGGCTTACAATACGAATTGGTTATCTGGACATATTTGTAACTATTAATAGTTTTTTTGCCGGTATTAACAGAAATATTATTAACATAATCTGTATAATTCCACAATGGTGAAGACCAGCTTACTGATATATTACCTGACTTATTATTCTTATAAATAATTGTAATTGAATCAATAGTACCATTGTTATCTTTATCAAGCACACCATAGTCATAGTATACAGTATTATTATAATCAGAAATTTTATTACCAGATGCCATGGCATTATTAACAGCTTCTGACCACTCCTGCCTAAGCTCATACATTCTGGTTGCTCGCTCCGAAGCATCTTTATAACCAATAGTATTAATATCGCTGTACTCTGCATAATACCCACGAGGATGTGAAAGTACAATTGAGCCGCCATTATCATATAAATATACACTTCTCATTCTTAATTTGTTATCTGATACACATCTGTAATAATCGCCTACACTATAGGAACCTGCATTATATGAATTATCTGTTATTTTTCTGACAGAACTGCCTTCATATACATCATCTATAAACTCGGTTTCACCTGCAAATCTGGCAAATACCACTAAATTAGTAAAATTACTGTCATCATCATCTGCCTGTACCCTGTCTTTATCACCTGTTAATAACAAAATTGACAGAAAAACAGCGCAGAATAACAGTATTAGTTTGATTTTTCTCATAAAAATTCCTTTCCATGTATAAACAAGCTAACTATTATATTGTCCGGTTTCTCTGTCAGAATCTTACCATATTATTAAATTTAATTCAATTAAAATAACTATTTCACGGCTTGCAAACTCCACAGGCCTCATACCCCATATCAATAATCTCCTGCCTGCTTCCTGTATAAATCTTTTTATTGGAAGCATCCATGCTCCTTGCACTGTTACAGGATTCTTTGTGGAACTTCTTAGTATTCGTATTAAGTACATATGTCTGCACATTTGCTTCTGCTGCAGTTGTTGACTTTGAAGAATCTGCAACTATTGAATCGTCCTGATGGCTGTCACCTGTTGCATAATCAATAGCAATTCCCGGCTGTGCATTAAAACAATACACATTGAAAAGAACTCCATCGCCATTATCCTCAACTGACTCAGCCTCTATGTGCACACCGCTGGCAACAAGATTATCGCCAGAAAATACAGGTGTTACGCGGTACAGAACATGATTACCAGTTTCCTTTATGTAATCCGCTACCATATTTTCAAAAGGCAGCATACCATCAACATTAAGATATCTTGTTCCTGTAATCAGATTCTTTGCGTTAGCATTCTCACCGGTAAGCTGATATCCAATCAGATGACATCTGTTATACAGATATTTGCCATCAACATTATCATACTTAGCCGTCTGCCAGCCTGTCGGCTTGACCTCACCAATAGAGCCGCGCTTTTCCGCAGGCATAAGATCTTTACCAATATTCGCAAATGCTGTGGTACATCTTCCCAGCCCATCAAGCTCGCCATAGCTTTCAAATGAGGTGGTTGTCATATCAGCATCAGTAAAATCCGGATCATTGTCATTAATTACAACATAAGGCTTTCCATCATATGCAAAGGATGCCATATCTGTCTGCGCTGACACTGACGCCGCCGCACCTGAATTGCCAGCTTTCTTGGAAGAGCATCCGCTTAATCCAGGTACGCTTCCCACTATAAAGAATATCAGTAAAAATGCGGTTATTCTCCTTAGTATTTCTAACCTGCTATTACGCATGTATCAAACTCCTTACTTCTTTCTTACATATCTCTCTTCAGTAATCTTCTCATGAGAATTACCCTCGAAGTCAGCAGCTCCATCCATATCAAAATCCTTAAGCATGTCCTTAGGAAACTTCACATCAGAAGGATACTTCCTGTTCCACTTATACAGATAAATCTCATCCACCATATCCTCATAAGAAACAATCTCAGAGTCCTCAACAAAACAGAAATCATCCTTTCCGGCAAAACCAAACTCCTGATTAACCTCAAGATTCTCATAATCACCAAAAAGCTGCTTGCTATATAAAGAAAGCCATAACTTCCTGCCATCAAGCATCTTAATAATATGGTCATTAAGCATACTATCCTTAGATACTCTTCTGTTATTAAACATAATTCCATAATCATCATCAACAATAGATATAACCTTCATAATATCCTCCTTTTTTGTGTCCGGTAATGGTGGCTTGTGCGGATAGGGAATCTGCGTGGAGGTGGGCGTGTCGTTAAGACACTGCTTGGATTTTGTCCGTGTTGTCGACACCGTCCGCAACCGGCGCCCACTCGCCCTCCATGGCTCGATGAGCGCCTTTTTCGCACATCGTGTGCGAAAATTGCTGCACATCACACAAAATCCCAGCAGTCTCTAAACTCCACTTACACCTCCACTCCGATTCCCTATCCGCACAAGCCACATCACCCCACCAGCAAAAAACTCCCGTCAGTTTGTCAACCACCCTACAACATAGAACCCTCGCCCACCACAACAGCGAGGGAGCAACGCGACCAACGCAAGTAGGTAAAAACTCCCCGGGTTGGTGGGCTGGGTATGGTTGTATGGTTTAATTGGAAACCGTGTGAAGACGCCGGTACTTAGTGCGTGGGGAGAGCCGCCGCAAGGCGGCAAATCTCCACAAACTTAGTACCCGCTGCGTCTTCGCCCGAGCGGGAGCGCGTTTTCAATTAAACCATACAGCCATCCCCAGCCCCCTCTCCGGGGAGCCATTTCTTACCTACTTCTTAAAGGGAAACCTCCCCGATTCCAGCCTCTTCTTAAGCATCACCCCACCTATCGTCTGAGGCTGCTTAGCCGGACTATTTTCAGCTTCTCTTTCCTCTGCTTCTGCAATTCTGCGGCGAATCTCTTCCATCTTGTTATCCATTGCAGCAATCTGATCTGCACATGAAGACAATTCTGCAGCCAGCTGTTCTGCTTCAGAATCTGGAATATTCTTCTTATAACGGACCTTATGCTCCACGCTCGCCCAGAAATCCATGGCAATTGTACGGAGCTGAACCTCAACCTTCATCATTTTCTTTTCATTCTGAAGGAATATCGGTATCTCAATTATAAGGTGAAGACTTCTGTAACCGCTTGGCTTAGGATTCTTGATATAATCCTTTCTCTCGACAAGCACTACATCGTCCTGCTTTAACAGGCAGTCCGCAAGCATATAGATATCTTCCGGGAAAGAGCATATTACTCTTACTCCCGCAATATCTCTTATACCTTCCTCAATGCCTTCCATTGTTATAGGAATATTTTTCTTCTTCGCCTTCTTAAATATGCCATCCATAGACTTAATTCTGCTCTTGATACTCTCAATAGGATTTCTGTCATACTGTAATGAGAACTCCTCATTAAGCACCTTGAACTTAGTCTCAACCTCCATAATGGCGCATCTGTAATAAGCCATCAGTGTGTTAAACGGCATAATATTTTCTTTTAATAACTCAAGCATTTCATCAGAAAGGAGATTCTCTTTAATGAATCTTTCCTGTTCCTGCTTGAGTATCTCTTCTAATAACATAGTAACCCCTTTTACCTTTGATGCATCTTAAAGTGCCTTCTTAATAGCAGCTAAAAGCTCATCATATGTATCAAATGCCTCTAATTCAGGATTATCAGCCTTAATCTGCTCTGTACTCTTAAAGAGGAAGCCTGCCTTGCTTGCTTTAATCATTCCTAAGTCATTGTGGCTGTCTCCCGATGCAATAGTATCATAACCAATAGACTGTAAAGCCTTAACTGTTGTAAGCTTTGACTGCTCACAACGCATCTTGAAACCTGTAATCTCGCCATTGTCAGCTACCTCAAGTGAATTACAGAAAATAGTTGGCCAGCCCAGCTTCTTCATAAGCGGAGTAGCAAACTGTGTAAATGTATCTGAAATAATGATAACCTGTGTTATGCTTCTTAATTCATCAAGAAATTCCTTAGCACCTGGAATTGGATCAATCTTAGCAATAGTATCCTGAATCTCCTTAAGTCCAAGACCATGCTCCTTAAGAATACCAAGTCTCCAGTTCATAAGTTTATCATAATCTGGTTCGTCTCTTGTTGTTCTCTTAAGCTCTGGGATTCCGCTTGCCTGCGCAAATGCAATCCATATCTCTGGTACAAGAACGCCCTCAAGGTCTAAACATACAATATTCATAATTCCTCCTTCACAATCTGATATATAACCAAATTCTATTATATTTTACTCTAGGATGGCATAAAACTCAATATGCTTCTCCCAGATAAATTCCACAGTAAATTTTTTGCGAATTCCTGATAATTTGTTGAATATACCTGACAACATATCAGTGAATAAGCAGGTTACATTGTCAATCCGTTCTGTATCTCTAAGATTTAACGCCCACTGCTCACAAAGGCTGATATTCCGGTCTTAAGTCTTTCCAGACCATCCATCAATGTCGCCTTAGGACACGCCACATTAAGCCTTAAAAAGCTTCTTCCATCACCACCAAAGCCTTTTCCGGCTGACAGATACAGACCTGTCTCTTTTCGTATATATGCAGCAAGCTTTGTTGAGTCATCTGTAATATTACTTACATCAAGCCAGCATAAATATGTTGCCTTGGATTCTGTCATCGAAACTCCATCAATCTCTGCATCCACATAATTCTTCGTAATCTGTTTATTCTCGTAGATATATTCTCTTAACTGCTCAAGCCATTCCTCACCCTTTGTAAATGCAGCTATAGCCGCATCCACTGCGAAAACATTTGGCTCAGCTACCTCATCGGTATTGATTGCGCGCCATACCTTGTGACGGAGTCGCTCATCCGGCACACATATTGCTGCTGTCTGTAAACCTGCCATGTTAAATGTTTTCGTAGGTGCTATGCATGTTACAGATATCTTCTTACATACCTCCGAAGCACTTGCAAATGGCACATATCCTACTCCTGGGTCTGTAAGCTCACAGTGAATCTCATCAGATATAACAACAACTCCATACTTATAAGCAAGCTCTCCAATCCGCGCAAGTTCTTCCTTACTCCATACATTTCCACCCGGATTCTGTGGATTGCACAGAATAAGAAGCGTTGTCTGTGGGTTCTTAAGCTTAACTTCAAGGTCTTCAAAATCTATCACATATCTGCCATTATCGTATACAAGCTGGCTCTGTAACACATTTCTGCCATTATTAAGAATACTGTTAAAGAAAATGTTGTATACAGGTGTCATGATAACAACATTCTCAGCTGGTGTTGTAAGCTTTCTTACAGAGCTTGATATTGCAGGAATAACCCCTGTTACAAACATAAGCCAGTCGTCTTCCATCCTGAAATTATGGCGTCTTTCCCACCAGCCTGTGTATGCGTCATACCAGTCCTTTGATATCTCAGTATAACCGTACACACCGAGGTCTGCCTTTGCCTTGATAGCTTCTGTTATCTCTGGTGCCGTCTTAAAATCCATATCTGCAACCCACATAGGAAGCTCATTGTCTGCAACATCCCATTTCAGCGAATCAGTTCCGCGGCGGTTTACCACCGTATCAAAATCATATTTCATAATCAGCTTCCTCCCTGATAATACACCTTAATTAATTCCTGCATACTATATTAGTAAGTGAAGGATCAACCTTATCCTTCTCAATTATAAGCTTATCTATACTGTCTGCTGTTATCGTTCCTGAAGTTGGATTTAACACGCTGTCAACCCTGCTGGTGATATCAGCATCTACAGTTGAATACTCGAAAGCAAGTGTTGTATTAATAAGCTTGCAGTTCTTCATAACAAGATTGTCAATATAGCATAAGCCCTGAAGACTCTCTATTGTACAGTTGACAAATGTAAGATTCTTAGAATTCCAGCCAAGATACTCACCCGAAATGTATGAATCATACACTGTTATATTCTCAGCATTCCAGAAAGCATCCTTGCTCATAAGTCTTGAATTTCTTATCTCAAGATTCTTACTTCCATCAAATGGATAGTTTCCTACCAGCTTAAGACCGTCAATCTTCATATTGTTGCTGTTCATTGCAAAATAATTGCCCTTTGCCACTACATTTGTCATAGTAACATTATCACAGCTCCAGAGAGTTTCCTCGGCATTAACGAACTCTACATTCTTAAGTCCTAATCCATTGCATCTTCTGAAATTCTTAGGTGCTTCAATAATAGTATCCTCAACATTAATATCGTTAGTGTACCATACGCCTGCTCTTCCCATCTCAAAAAAATAGCAGTCCTTTACATTGACATTGTTACAGTACCAGAGTGGATATTTCCACTTAAAGCTGCTGTTTACAAGCTCTATATTACTGCTCTCCTTTAATGGAGACTCACCATCATCAAATATAGAATCTTCAATACGAAGGTCTTTGCTTGCAAAAAGAGCACGTTCTCCGGTAAGAAGCTGCTGCTTAACTAATTTCTTTTCCATATTTACTCCATTCTTATCTACAAACATTAAAACCCAATCACCATATTATAAGTGATTGGGTTACATTCTAAACATTCTTAAGGTTCTCTACCATCTCTTCCATTGTGTGCCAGCCAAGTACTGCACATTTAACTCTTGCTGGCATATGAGAGATATCTCTTAATGCTCCGGCTTCATCAAGCTCATCAATCTCTTCCTCAGTTGCCTCATCCTTAATCATCTTAAGGAAAAGTTCTGAAAGATGTACAGCCTCATCAATAGGCTTTCCAATGATAAGCTCAAGCATTATATCTGCTGATGCCTGCGATATTGCACAGCCATCTCCTGTAAATGCCCCATCAACAATAGTTTTCTTAGCATCATCAAACTTAAGCTTTAAGATAATGTCATCTCCACAGCTTGGATTAACACCCTCAAGCTCTAAGTCTGCATTGTCTATATCATGCTTATGATATGGATGCATGTTATGGTCCGTAAGAACCTCATTATAAAAAGTTTTAGTCTCCATATCCCATAAGCCCCCTAATCTTAGATAGTTCTTCTACAAAATGCTGTACTTCTTCTTCTGTGTTATAGAAAGCAAAGCTTGCTCTCGTTGTTGAATTAACCTTAAGGAAATCCATTAATGGCTGTGCGCAGTGATGCCCTGCTCTTACTGCAATATGCTGTGAATCAAGTATAGAAGCAACATCATGTGGGTGTACTCCGTCAATTGTAAATGTGACTATACCCTCATGGTCTTCTGCCTTCGAAGAACCTATTAAATTGACTCCCTTCATGTCCTTAATTGCATCTACAGCAATCTTAGTAAGCTTTCGCTCCTGTGCCATAATTGTGTCAAATCCAACATTGTTAATATAATCAATTGCCGCATGAAGTCCTACTGCACCGCCTGTATTAACAGTTCCTGCCTCGAACTTATGTGGAACCTCTGCATATTTAACTCTGTCCCAGTGAACAATCTCAATCATCTCACCACCGCTTAAGAATGGTGGCATCTTGTCAAGAAGCTCTTTCTTGCCATATAATGCTCCGATTCCCATAGGTGCTAACATCTTATGTCCAGAAAATACAAGGAAGTCAACATCAAGGTCTGTTACATTAACCGGCATATGAGGAACACTCTGTGCTCCGTCAGCCACAATAACCGCACCATGTGCATGTGCAACCTCTGCAATATGCTTTATATCATTAACTCTTCCTAATACATTAGAAACCTGGGTAACTGCTACAAGCCTAGTCTTATCTGTGATAACCTCTAAAGACTTGTCTGTAATCTCTCCATTCTCATCAGGTGTAAGCTGCTTTAATACCGCTCCACATTTTTCTGCAACCTGCTTCCATGGAAGGAAATTGCTGTGGTGTTCCATAACACTAACAACAATCTCATCACCCTCTTTAATGAAATTCATTCCATAACTGTATGCAATTAAGTTAAGACTCTCTGTAGCATTTCTTGTAAATACTATCTGGCTTGCATCTTTAGCACCAATAAACTGAGCTACTGCCTTTCTTGCATTCTCATAACTTTCTGTAGCAATCTCACTTAATTCGTATACACCTCTGAACGGATTGGCGTTCATCTCCTGATAATACTTATTAACTGCATCAAGAACAGCCTGTGGCTTCTGTGTAGTCGCTGCATTATCAAGATATGCAATATTGCTTCCCGAAATAAGTGGGAAATCTTTTCTTATAGACTCAATCGTCTTACTTAACTCACTCATTAATAAACCTCTTTAATGTAGTCATGTATCTCGTTCCTGATACCATCATCAGGGATTTTGCCGCATACAGCTAAAAGCTTAGCTGCTGCCAGCATATTATAACATTCTTGTGCCGGTATTCCTCTTGATTCAAGATAGAATAAAAGCTCCTCATCAGGCTTTCCTATAGTTGCACCGTGATTACCGACAACATCTTCTTCTGCACATAGAATAATAGGAATAGTCTGGTTGACACATTTTTCATCAATAAGAAGAACTTCTTCCTTCTCATTACCAACAGAACCTGCTGAACCCTTAATGAAATCAATAGTTCCTCTGAACAGCTTAAATGCTGTATCTCTCAATGCACCTGCCGCATTGATTGCACATTCTGTCTTCTTGCCAATATGTCTTATGCAGTAGTTCATATCAAGTCTTTCTTTACCTGCTGCAACATATCCAATCTCTGCAGACATAGAGCTTCCATCACCTGCAAGCTTAATCTCACAGCCTTCGTATCTGTTCTTTCCGCTTAAATAAAGCTGCACAAGTTCAATTCTTGCACCATCTTCACAGTAACCACCGATATCATTAATAAATGTTGTCTCACTGCCTACCCTCTGAATCTGGATAAGACGGATAACCGAATCCTTGGCGGCATATAATCTTGTCTGTACTGCTGCGAAGCCTTCTCCATCTTTATCTCCATTAAAATCCATGTAAACATCAATGCTGGCATTCTCTTTAGTTTCAATACCAACAACATTGATGTCTGCATTACTCTTTCCATAATTGAAGTTGAGTCTTACAAAACCTGCATTCTTCTTATCTGTTATATAATATACAGGTTCAGCCTGTGACTTCTTAGCTGCCTCTGTAATCTCCTGACCACATCCACCAATGATATTGTCAAGCTCACCATTGTTAAGCTTTCCATCATCAATGAGACTTACATCATTAACAGAAGCATTTAACTCACCTGTACGGTTAATTACAACCTCTCCAACCCTGCTCTGGTTCATATGAAGATGATTCCATGTCTTGGCTGGGATACGGTTTATTATCATGTCCTTTTCTTCGATACCTATCATATCATATTCCTCACTCTGATTAACTTAACCAATGCTGCCCTTCATCTCAAGCTTAATAAGATTATTCATCTCCATTGCATACTCAAGCGGAAGCTCCTTAGATACATTATCAGCAAATCCTGAAACAATCATTGCTCTCGCATCATCTTCCGGAATTCCTCTTGACATAAGATAAAATACAGCATCATCACTGATTCGTCCAATTGTTGCCTCATGTCCTACATCCGCATCATTAACACGGATATCCATAGCCGGAATTGTATCAGATCTTGAAATATCATCTATCATAAGTGACTGACATGAAACTGATGATTTACTCTTCTTAGCCTTGGTAGTCATTGTTACCGCACTTCTGAAAGTACTGATTCCGCCACCCTTAGATATTGACTTAGTACTTACAACTGATGTTGTAGCTGGTGCGTTATGAACTACCTTCATACCTGTATCAAGGTTCTGTCCTGCTCCTGCAAATGTAATTCCTGTGAATTCACAGCTTGAACGCTCACCATTAAGGATACTCATAGGATACAGATATGATACATGCGAACCAAATGAGCCTGAAACCCATTCAATCTTACCACCCTCAGCAACAGTAGCTCTCTTAGTGTTAAGGTTATACATATTCTTGCTCCAGTTCTCAATTGTTGAGTAACGAAGCTTTGCATTCTTAGCCACAAAAAGCTCAACCGCACCTGCATGAAGATTGGCAACATTATATTTAGGTGCTGAACATCCTTCAATAAAGTGAAGACTTGCACCCTCATCAACAATAATAAGTGTATGCTCAAACTGACCTGCTCCTGCAGCATTAAGTCTGAAATATGACTGCAGAGGAATCTCAAGATTAACTCCCTTTGGTACATACACAAATGAACCACCAGACCATACAGCTCCGTGAAGTGCTGCGAACTTATGATCCTGTGGTGTAATAAGCTTCATAAAATGCTCGTGTACCATATCTGCATATTCACCTGTAAGTGCACTTTCCATATCAGTGTATACAACACCCTGGTCAGCAACCTCCTTACGGACATTATGGTATACAAGCTCTGAGTCGTACTGTGCTCCAACTCCGGCTAATGACTCTCTCTCCGCCTTAGGAATACCTAATCTGTCAAATGTATCCTTAATCTCTTCTGGTACATCCTTCCAGTCACCCTTCATATTCGTATTGGCACGAACATAAGTAGCGATATTATCCATATTAAGTCCATCAATAGACGGACCCCAGTCAGGCACCTGCATATTATTATATATCTCTAATGACTTAAGTCTGAACTCTCTCATCCATGCGGGATCATGCTTCTCTTCTGATATCTTCTCAACGATTTCTGGAGTAAGTCCCTGCTTTATTCTATAAGAATCGTTCTCTTCGTTCTTAATATCATAAACACTTCTGTTTATGTCATCTACAAATGTCTTTTCTTCCATTACAAGCCTCCGAGCCTTAATTACCTGATGAATCTTTCGAAACCGTTCTCATTGATATCATCAATCATAGCACTGTCGCCTGTTGCAACAACATTACCATTGACAAGAACATGAGTATAATCCACCTTAAGTGCCTCTAAGATACGGGTGCTGTGAGTAATAATAAGAAGTGCTCCGTTCTGAGTCTTCTGATACTCTTCAACACCCAGTGATACTGTCTTAACAGCATCTACATCAAGTCCTGAATCAGTCTCATCAAGAATAGCAAGAGAAGGCTCAAGCATAAGAAGCTGTAATATCTCCGCTTTCTTCTTCTCACCACCTGAGAAACCAACATTAAGGTCTCTGTCCATATATGATGGATCCATCTGAAGGAATTCCATCTTCTCCTGAAGGAGCTTCTTGAACTTGAAGTATGTCATCTTCTTTCCACGCTGCTCCATAGAACTTCTTATAAAATTACCAAGTGTGATACCAGGAACCTCAATAGGATTCTGGAAAGACAGAAAAAGACCTGCCTGTGATCTCTCAGCAACATTCTTAGAAAGTAAATCTTCTCCGTTAAATGTAACCTTACCCCCTAATATCTCATATCTTGGGTTACCCATAAGAGCATAACCAAGAGTAGACTTACCTGCTCCGTTAGGTCCCATAAGTACATGAGTCTCTCCCTTATTAAGAGAAAGATCAACCCCATGAAGTATTTCTTTATCTTCAACACCAACCTTAAGCTGGCTCACATTTAATATTTCCTGTGCCATAATGCCTCCTTAGCTGTACATTCTTTTAGCAACACACATAATATCATTGAAAGAAAAGGTTGTAAAGTTATTCATAATAACAATTGTTACTATTGTTTAACATAGTTACTTCTCTTTTGCGGCTTGAACCCACAATTCCATCTCCCGTTTCTTTGCATCATTAATATTGCTTACTATTTCCCTTGCGAATATATCGTCTGTTTCTTTTTCTCTATTTCGGAAACCATCGTATCTTCATATATATATCTTACTTCCCTGAGATAAAATATAAACACGGGTATATCTTCACTGTAATCCTTACTCTTTGATACTACCAGCTCCACCCACTTATACTCGCCATCAAGAAGCCGTCTGTATCTCAATCTCAGCGATTTTTTATTATTTCTGAAATGTTCAAGCACCTTGTCCGGATTGACAAAATCTCTATATGCCCCGGCATCCTCAGGGTGAACTACTCCCATATCAATATATTTGTCAACATATTCCTTAATACTGCCTGATAATCCGGCATCTCTTATTATGTCCTCCTGGGTTGACTTTATAGGTTCATATCTGTCATGCAGAAAATCAGCCCTGAGTATCTTAATAAATGTATTATATATAATATCCATTGCATCTTCTCTTGCACCTGCCTGATAATCAGCTTCTTTCCATGTGAAAAGCACTCTCCTGTTATCCTCAGAATAATTTGTTGGCTTAGTAACCTCAAATACATACCATTTATATGTTCCATCCATATTATATCTTATCTGGTATGTCCCTCTTTCTTTCCCCTCATCAAGCTGTTTCTTAATTCTGCCAAGATTAATAGCTTCCTTGTAAAGTGAAACATCATCCGGGTGGATAACACCATACTTAATATATCTGTCTGCATATTCTGCAATAGTCTTAGGTCTTGGTGTCATAACATAATCAGGCTCATCTGTCCTTCTTATAAAGTGATATGCTCCCGTATCAAGATCAACATCTGCAATCTTCCAGAAGTAATCAGTTATCTCCTTAAGATAAGACTTATCATTCTTTCTTGTTTTTAAAATAATAAGCTTATCAGCTACGTTGTCCTTATCATCAACAAGCTTCTCATAATCACTTATAGGCATAGGTCTGTAATAATAGTATCCCTGTGCATATTCACAGCCCAGGATTTCAAGCAGCTTAAGCTGTTCATCAGTCTCAATACCCTCAGCAATAGCCGGAATATCGAGCTGTCTTGCCATATCAAGAACTGCAGTTATAATGCTTACACCTTTATCATTATTTTCCGGATTAAGGTCTAGAAATTTCATATCCAGTTTCAGAACATCTGCATCAATATCCTTAAGCATGTTAAGTGATGAATATCCGCTTCCAAAATCATCAATAAGAATCTTAAAGCCCGCATTCTTAAATGCCTTCTCCGTATCCTTAATTACCGAGCCATTCTCCACATATGCACTCTCTGTAATCTCTATTTCAATATACTCTGTTGAAATATTATATTTTTCAATCATGCCTTTAAGTATTCTTACAACATCCATAGAGTATATATCTGCTCTCGAAACATTTATTGATATTGGCAGTGCTGTTCTTCCCTCATCAAGCCATCTTCTTATAGTCTGACATACTTTATCCCATATATACACATCAAGTTTATTTATGAATCCATTCTTTTCAAGCAGTGGTATAAACTGTCCTGGTGAAATAAATCCTTTCTCAGGACTTATCCATCTCACAAGTGCCTCAGAACCAATAATCTTACCTGTCTGTAATATACATTTGGGTTGAAGATAAAATGTAAATTCTCCATTATCCATTGCACTGCATATCTCTGGCATAAGCTTTGCTTCTGCTTCCTGTTCCCTTGCCATACTCTCATCATACCAGAAGATATCCTTATCAGGGCGCTGTTTTGCTATCTCTAGCGCACCATACGCATAGTCACACATCTCACCTGTAGTTATATCCTTATCTGCAGTCTTATATGCACCATAATATGCCCTTGTAATATCATGCCTCCTGTATCCGTTAACAATACCTGATATTCTTTTTCTGATTAGATTAATCACATCATCGTTCTCTTCAAATATAACACAGAAATTATCTCCACCCATATATCCGGAAATTGTTCCATACCCGGCATCTATACTCTTAAGAGCTTCTCCAATCTCTATAAGAAGCTCATCACCAGTTTCACGACCATACCACTTATTAATAAGGTGAAAATTCTCTATATCTATCGCCAGTATGCAATATGTTTTGTTATCAAAAAGTACTGTTTTATCAGCTATTCTCCAGAAAGTTCTTCTTAATGGAAGATTCGTAGCCAGATCATAATTATATCTATCAGGGTTAATCCTTAACTTATTGTACCTGCTCATGTCTACCATAGCTGCCTCCTTTGTACCCTCAATATCTTATAAGCCCACGTTGCTCAAAATACCATCTCCATTTTATCATTATTACATTGATAAAACAATAATTTAAATATAAAATAACTATCAACTGGATATGTTTAAAAAATTATATAAAGGAGACTTTAACATGGCAAAATACATAATGGCTCTTGATGCCGGAACAACAAGCAACCGCTGTATTCTTTTCAACAGAAGTGGTGAGATGTGCAGTATTGCACAGAAAGAATTTACACAATATTTTCCAAAACCCGGCTGGGTCGAACATGATGCAGATGAAATCTGGTCAACGATTCTGGAAGTTGCCAGGCAGGCTCTTGCAAATGTAGGTGCTAATGCGTCAGATATTGCCTCAATAGGAATAACCAACCAGCGTGAAACAACAGTTGTATGGGACAGACATTCTGGTGAACCCGTATACAATGCTATTGTGTGGCAGTGCAGAAGAACTTCAGAATATGCAGATTCTCTTAAAGAGAAAGGGCTTACCGAAACAATCCGTAATAAAACCGGTCTTGTTATTGATGCATATTTCTCTGGAACCAAGTTAAAATGGATTCTTGATAATGTTAAAGGTGTCCGTGAGCGTGCCGAAAAAGGAGATCTGCTTTTTGGCACAGTTGAAACATGGCTAATCTGGAAACTTACTAAAGGTCAGGTTCATGCCACAGATTATTCCAATGCATCAAGAACGATGCTTTTCAACATTAATACACTTGAATGGGACGAAGACATCTTAAAAGAGCTTGATATTCCAAAATGCATGCTTCCAAAGGCAGTCCCATCAAGCAGCATATTCGGTGAGACCTCCGCTGAATTCTTCGGCTGTCCTATTCCAATCGGAGGCGCTGCCGGCGACCAGCAGGCTGCACTTTTCGGACAGACCTGTTTTGACGCAGGAGAAGCCAAGAATACATATGGAACAGGCTGCTTCCTTCTTATGAATACTGGAGAAAAGCCTATTTTTTCAAAGAACGGTCTTGTTACTACTATTGCATGGGGACTTGACGGTAAAGTCACATATGCACTTGAAGGCTCGATATATGTAGCCGGAGCTGCCATCCAATGGCTTCGTGACGAAATGCATTTTATTGATTCTTCACAGGATTCGGAATATATGGCAAGAAAAGTTCCTGATACCAACGGATGCTACGTTGTTCCCGCATTTACAGGACTTGGTGCACCATACTGGGACCAGTACGCAAGAGGTACTATCTTAGGAATAACCCGTGGTGTCAACAAATACCACATTATACGTGCCACACTTGAATCAATCGCTTATCAGGTAAACGATGTTCTTACTGCAATGAAAGCAGATTCAGGCATAGAACTTTCTTCTCTTAAGGTCGATGGTGGAGCTAGTGCTAACAATCTTCTTATGCAGATGCAGGCTGATATATCCGGTGCTCCTGTAAACAGGCCTGTATGTGTTGAAACAACTGCCATGGGTGCGGCTTACCTTGCCGGACTCTCAGTTGGTTACTGGAAAAGTACCGATGACATAAGAAAGAACTGGTCTGTAGACAGAACATTTGACCCTGAAATCACTCAGAATGAGCGTGATTCCAAGGTCAGAATGTGGAAAAAAGCTGTCTCTTATTCATTTAACTGGGATAAATAATTCCGTTGGATGATTCTTCTGACACGTAAAAGCGATATTGTGTGAAGTAAATTCATACAATATCGCTTAATCTTTTATTACCTTACAACACTCTTCTGGTTTTTGTGCATTGCACGAAATTTAGTAATGTTATTTTACCTATTATCCACCTTCTCTGGATACATATCATGATTTGCCATACGGTTGAATGCCACATCTTCCCACTTAGTTCCTGGCTTTCCATAATTGCAGTATGGATCAATGGAAATTCCACCACGTGGTGTGAATTTGCCCCACACTTCAATATACTTTGGCTCCATCAGCTTAATCAAATCCTTCATAATCACGTTCACGCAGTCCTCGTGAAAATCCCCATGATTACGGAATGAAAACAGGTACAGCTTTAAGCTCTTGCTTTCCACCATTCTCTCGCCTGGGACATACGAAATAATAATGTTTGCGAAATCAGGCTGCCCTGTAATTGGACAGAGACTTGTGAATTCCGGGCAGTTAAACTTCACGAAATAATCATTTTCTGGATGTTTGTTTACAAATGTTTCAAGCAGGCCAGGGTTGTAATCTGTCTCGTAATTGTTCTGCTGGTTGCCTAATAATGTTAAATTCTCTTTTTCTCTCATAGCTTTCTCCAATTTTTATTTTATTGCAGGGTCACTTACCCCATTTGCTGCAAATGCAGCCGCTCTGTCGATACAGGTTCCACATTTGCCGCAAGGCACATCCTTTCCTTCATAGCAGGACCATGTAAGCTCGTATTGTGCGTTAAGCTCTAAGCCCATCTTCACCACCTCCGCCTTAGTCATATTCACAAATGGCGCCTCCACCTTTAACTGATGTCCTGAGCCCTCAAAAATCGCCTGATTCATAGCATCATTAAACATCGGTGAACAGTCTGGATAGGCAAAACCGGCTGAATCATCTGCATGTGCGCCATAAAGAATCACGCTACAGTCCTTGCTTAGTGCAATGCTTGCCGCCGATGAAAGAAACAGTCCATTTCGAAATGGCACATAGGTGCTTACAGGCTTTTCGCCCTCCGTCTTTTCAATCTGCCTGGCATAGCTCTCCTCTGGAATTTCCTCTGTAGACTGCTGCAATAAAGAGCAGTTGCTATATTGAAAAATCTTACTCAGATCCAGGAATAACTGCTCCACTCCGTAAAATGCAGAAACAGCCTTTGCCGCCTGAATTTCTTTATCGTGCTTCTGTCCATAAGAAACTGACAGAGCAATTACATTGTCCTTTCCATATCGGCTCACTGCCAATGCCAGTGCCGTAGTGGAATCCACGCCACCGCTTGATAATACTAATGCTTTCATAACTCATCTCTCCTATCTTAGATACATTTGTAATGCTGCATCGTCCTTAAAGCTTCCTCTTAACTCTACAGTCATTGTTCTCGTGTTGTTTTTCTTAATTCCTCTTGCCGACACACAGCTGTGATATCCTTCAAGCACCACCGCAACATCCTCGCTTCCTGTTATCTCTGCCATAATGTCCGCAATATCCTGACCGATTCTTTCCTGTAACTGCAGTCTTCTTCCAACCATATCGCATATTCTTGCAATCTTTGATAAGCCTATAACCTTCCCATTAGGAATGTACGCAACTGTCGCCTTCATATCATACATAAGTGCCATATGGTGCTCGCAGTAAGAAAACAGGTCGATGTCCTTCATAACTACAACCTTAGAAGTATCAAGCTCCTCAATTTCATCCTCAAATGTCTTATCAAACATCTGCGCAATTTCGTGATTGGAGTAATTCATCCCAAGAAAGACCTCCTCGTACATCTTCGCAACTCGCTTTGGTGTATCCTTTAAGCCCTCCCTCTCCGGGTCGTCGCCCAATGCAACAAGAATCCCTCTAATATGCTCCTCAATCGCTTTCGTATCTATCATCATAATCTCCATTCTTGCTTCACCCCGCAAACTTTGGGCTGAAAGCACAAATTTGCACGTGAAAAATCTTTGATATAAGGATTTTTCACATTATACGCCCCTTTCCTCTGGGTTCCAGATTACCTTGTGCATCTGAATCTGAAGACGCACATCATTCATCCTTTTACTGGTCATGAAATGCACGATTTCCACTGGCTCAATTGAACCAAACACTGAGCTTATGAATACCTGGCATCTTTCTGTCAGATGAAATTTTTCAATTATTTTCTCTGCACATTCCAAATCATTAATGCTGCCCGAAACGAACTTGACTGTGTCCTGCTTTCTTAAAGCTTCCATATTGGAGAGAAACATTTTCTCCTCACAGCCGCTGGATGGCAGCTTGTAATCCATAGTAAGGCTAAGTTTTTCTTTTGAAAATGCATTGGCAAGGGGAGCAATATCAACCGCTCCATTAGTTTCAATCTCTACTCGAATGTCCGATTTGTTCAATAATTTTTCTACTAGACTCCTGATATCCTTCTGTAATAGAGGCTCTCCCCCTGTCAGCGTCACATTTTTAATGCCTGTCTCACTGACATATTCACAAATCTCATCTGGTGACAGCTCCTCGTAATCACAAGCTGGCTCATTGGCCCACTTTGTATCACAGTAGGAGCAATTCAGGTTACAACCCTTGAATCTGATAAACACCGCCAATTCTCCGGATCTTCTTCCTTCTCCATTGATACTTATAAATTTCTCAACAACTTTCATATTAGTTTCTTTCCTTTATTCTTCGTATGCTGCTACATTATTAGGTGTCTCGTATACTTCCACTCTGTGGATTGGAAAGCCTTTTGCACTCATCAGCTCATAGAAATATTTTGAAAAATGCTCCGCAGTAGGTCTGAAGCCAACTTCAATCATACGAAACTCCTCCGCCTGTAATGCAGCAATTGTCGCACCTTTTAGAGAACCTTTTTCATAAATCAAGCTGTGGTCAAAATCATCACAGATATCCTTCAAAGCATTTTTTAAATCAGAAAAATCCACAAGCATTCCTCTTGTCTGACCCTCATCCTTTAACTGGTCTGCTGCTATTTCAACAACAACTCTCCAGCGGTGACCATGAAGATTCCTGCATTTTCCGTCATACCCCTTCAGAAAATGTGCAGAATCAAAGCTGCTCTCGGTTTTTAAATAATACATTTTAGTTTCTCCTCTAATTTATTGGGGAATAAAAACAGAATTGCTTAGAAAAGAACGTGCCCCACTGTGAGCACATATAGAAAGCCCTGTAAATGTATACACACCTACAGGGCTAAATTACATAAAAAGTCTTCTTAGCAGCCCTGGTTTTATTTAACGACAGGATGGTACAAACGAACTGTCGCGCATTTTTATGCGATATGTCTATTATAAGTATTTTTCTGGATATGTCAATGTGAATTTTCCCCTAGCAGCTGCACCTTTATCACGTTCATTATGCGTGCCGGGTATGTTTCCTGAATTTCTCCTGCAATTGTTATTGAAACCATATCATTTACTGCCAGGTCAGACAGCTCAATCTCTGTTTCCTCCTTCGTCCATGAAGTTTTATATTTAACCCTATTAAACCAATCTTAAACCGATTAATCTTTTAATATATCTTATCAACCTCATCTTCATACACTGATTCAGTATGAGTATCAAATAGCACCCATTCCACCAGATCAAAACAATCTGGATTATCCTGCAAGAACCGGTTTACTGTATGTACCGCAATCTTTGCTGCCAACTCAACAGGAAAACTATATATTCCCGTTGATATTGAAGGAAATGCAATAGACCTGATTCCATTATCCATTGCCAGCTTCATAGAATTAAAATAGCAGTTAGCAAGAAGCTCCTCTTCTCTATCTCTGCCTCCATTCCATATCGGTCCTACAGTATGAATAACATAATCGCATGGTAAATTATAGGCTTTTGTTATCTTTGCTTCTCCAGTCACGCATCCGTGAAGTGTCCTACACTCAGCCAGAAGTTCCGGTCCTGCGGCTCTATGAATCGCACCATCTACACCGCCTCCGCCAAGAAGAGAGTTATTTGCTGCATTAACAATTGCCTGCACATCTGTTACTTTTGTTATATCTCCTTTTACTGTCTTAATCAAATACATCTTTCTTACCTGCCTGTTTATTATATTACCTCTGCCCCAAATGGCATCAGAGACAATTTAGCAATTTTGAAAAACTGCTTTCCGAAAGGAATTCCGATAATTGTTATACAACATATCAGACCTGCCAAAACCCACGACAGTCCACTCAACAATCCACCACATATAAACCAAAGTATATTTCCTAATATGCTCATA
>OOAF01001161.1_pt1 | contig 25086 bp, 27 predicted proteins | sample 1671251 | NCBI WGS metagenome assembly OOAF01 (sample SAMN06348137, study PRJEB24527) | human gut metagenome | biome: human gut; feature: ankylosing spondylitis patient; material: feces | host: Homo sapiens | place: China | collected 2015-10 | reverse complement strand
ACTGTCGCTGAAGTCTCGCCAGCTTCTTCTGGTTTTTCTGAAAACTGTTTACAGGCCTAAAGACTGTGCCATCTGACAGCGTGGCGAGTTTAGCCACGCCAGCATCCAGCCCGACCATTGATGCTGAAGGGTGAACCGGAGTGGATACTTCACTTTCTGTCTGAATACTGATGTACCACTTACCGCAGGACTGACTGACAGTGACATTTTTCACAATGCCCGTGACCTGACGGCTGTTCCGGTAGTGCATCCAGCCAAGTTTCGGCAGAAAAATACGGCTGTTTTCCTGATCGAGCTTAACGCCCTGCGGGTAGCGGAATGCATCACTCTGTCCCCGTTTTTTGAATCGGGGAAAAGCCGCACGTTTCTGGAAGAAATTTTTGTAAGCCCGCTCAAGGTCTTTCAGTGACTGTTGTAATGGCTGTGAGGGGGCATCTTTAAGCCATTGCGTTTCAGTGGCATTTTTCCACTCAACCAGCCAGGAAGCCATTTTCCCGTAAGGGATGTATTTATTACCGGCTTCATGATTCTCATTCTGACGTGCCAGAGCACGATTGAAAACGAAACGACATGCGCCTGCGAAGCGCCTCATTTCACGCTCCTGTTGACCACCTGGTCTTAACTGGAATTTAAATGCCTGTAGTCGTTTCATTCGACCATTTTAAACAAAAAAAGTCAGGTGGAAAATCGCGCCTTATATCCACGCCTTAAAGGACGGGGTTTTACGGCGCACCGGATAAAAGACCCCCGGGAAAGTACCGGGGGCAGGAATATGAGTCAGAAAGTGAACTGAAGTTGTGCCATTGCACCGTAATCGTGGTCAGTTCCTACCAGGCCGGAAACATCGATATGTACGACGTCAAATGGAGAGATACCAACGCCAGCGGTGAAGGCGCTTCCGGAGTTCGATGCCATGTTCTGACGATAACCGGCACGCAATTGCGCCCATTTCCATGCGTTAAATTCAGCACCAACACTTGCAAACTGACGTTTGCTGTCAGAAGTGAAGCCACTGGCAGGAGTCAGATCAACGTCAAGAGCAGTGGTAAACAGGTCATTATGCCAGGATACACCGGCGGTTGCCTGTGGACGAACTTTGAAGGTTTCTTTAAAGCCATTGACGACTTTAGTATCAATACTGCGTGGGATGATGTTCTGGGCAACAAGACCGACAGTCCAGTTGTCATTCAGGTCTGTATAAGCACCAATATCGGCGTTGAATCCGTTTTTCGTGTTGTGGTACTTGTCACCGTCAAAATCGTCTTTGTCGTAATCACGAACCGTTACGTTGTAGTTAAACAGGTCCACACGCTGATATTTTGGCGTGACGCCAATAGACCATTTTTGTCCGGCCGTTTCCAGCTCTTTGGCAAATGAAATTCCGACGTCGGTAATTACAGCGGCACGCCCGAATGCACGTGAGGTCAGGGCATTCTTATCGACGTCGGTAATTGTTCCATTGGCAACTTTGTTCAGATAATCCAGGTCTGCATCGTTTACTTTTCCGTTTACGCTGACAGTTCCGTAAGACTTGACCATAAGGGCAAACGGCAGAGTGTCATTTGCCATGGCTGCTACAGCTGATACACCTACCTGAGCATCTGCATTGATATTGCGGAATTCCTGCAGACGATGTTTAAGATTTGCTGCTGCCTGTTGTACGCCATGCTGGTTATCTACAGCACTATCAAACAAATCCCAGTCATCTTTAACATCATCAGCTTTATTTGATACATCATCAGGATCAGCAACTTGTGCCCCAACAGACGGCAGAAGAAGGCTGAAATCATCATTGCTGTTGTGCTTTGTCAGTAAAGCCGGGTTTGCCAGAGGTGCCACACCATAATGAGAAGATGCTACCCCGGTGCCACCCATTGCATCGTTACGCGCTTCAAAATATGACGTCGCTGCTGCAGCGTTAAAGGAAAATAATACAGCAGATGCAATGATGGTGCGGGTAATATGATTTTTCTTCATCATTTAATTTCCTGTTTATCAGAATTTAGACAAAACAACGCTATGACACTAATGTGCCGTTATTTTTTACTTTGGTACTATCTGGTATTTACCAGGGTAATAAAGACGTATTAAATAAACTAACAGGTAGAATTTTCCCTGTAATAAGGTTCTCGGCAAGGCCTGGTCTCAACGTGACGCGTCGCAAAGACATTGTTGTATTCTGCCTGGTTGTATATTCAGTTAACCATTTTCTTTTTTCATCGTTCAGGAGTGTTGGTGATAATGATAGTGCCGGATATATTACAGAGCCATTTACTTCTTTTTTCTGTCTCAATATCACCCCGCAATATTCTCTTTTCGTGTTTCCTGCGAAGGGGAAACTATGCCAGAAAATGATTTCAGTGTTGCTGCTATCATTAATAAGCATTCTGAAATTATCAGTAGTATCTGGCCATTCACCGGACAATGCTATCGGATAGTTTTCATGACCATTCAGCCAGTCCGGATTGAGATTAAAACATTCAGCCAGATGTTCGAGAGCGTCAGCTGAAAGATAGTCAGCAAGTCTGGCCGGGTCCTGTATAACCGTGGAGTGGATATTCCATGGCGACAGCAATGTTGCCAGTAATGGCGCATTTATATCATGCGATAGCATGATGTATTCAATTCTGCTTATGATGTTTCCTGTGGTGTTATCCGCAGGCATAAACATATTATGAAGAGCATCCTCAAGCAGGATTCGGGTTAAATCAGCGGTGGATATGGCTAATTGTTCGCTCATTATCCCCAGAACTTCTCTTACCCCTTGTGGGTAACGGACCTGCAGTGGTGTCGGATTTATCTGACGACCGTTGATGAGTTTTTCGCCGATTGCTTTTTTGTCCAGCGAGAGCATCATTCGGGCCGCAATACCGGTCGTATTCAGTCTCATTGTTCCTCCGACTGAAAAAGTCTTTTCAGCTCATGTGGTTATTGTATCTTTGGTGTCTTTTCTGGTGACACGAATAATTTCGATCATGCAGATCGAATGTGTTTGGCGAGTTGTTGTAACTCGCCTTTCTGTATGTGTTTTGAATGATGCTTACAACGGGGTGCTGCCCGGGTTCAGAGGGCAAATCATAATGTAGTCAGGGTCGTTAACAGGTAACGCTCCGGGAGATGGGACACGTTCGCCTTTCTGTGCTGCAATGGCCAGTGTACGCAACAAAACCTCACTGGCGCGGTGAACTGCTTCCTCTTTCGTTGTGGCAGTGACGTGAAGGTTATCAAAATCACCGATCTCAATACGATGCACTTTCTGCCCATTTTCTTCATCGATGGTCGTGATATGGGCAGGATACGGCACAAACCATGCTGCCACTTTTTGTGTCTGCCGCCGGCGGGCATCAAGCTTACTGACCAGTTGCCATGCACGAAGATGAGTATACCGTTTCAGCATATTCATGGAACGATGTCCTGATATTGCAGCAATTTCCATTACATTCAGGCTACCCAGTTCGAAGAAGCGGCTTATTGCTTCATGCCGTAGATCGTGAAAATGCAGGTCCTCGATGCGAAGTCGTTGTGTGGCTATTCTCCAGGCATTTTTAAAGCCGGATGCGGTGTAATCAAAAACATTGCCGTGGAGATTAACGGGCATCATCTGAAGAAAGTTACGGGCCCGTCTGGACAGAGGAACATCCCGTGAGTGACCGTTTTTGGTTTCAGGTAAATGAGCCACACCGTGGCGCAAATCAATGTGCTCCCAACGTAAGGCCAGTATTTCGCCCTGCCGCATGGCTGTTTCAAGGGCAAGATGGAAAATGACATACAACATCAGATTTTTTTCTCGGAAATAGCGAGAAAGGCGACGTTCTTCTGAAGACGTTAGCCGGCGATCTCGTCCGGAGGATACTTTCGGCTTGCGAACCAGTTCAACCGGGTTAGTACGACAGGTTCCCCATTCAACACGAGCAATATTGAACAGAGATGACAGAAGGGCGAGTTCGAGACGTACAGTATTACCTGTAATGGTTTTACCCGTTCGGGGGTTGATTTCTGCTAAACGAACGTCTCTGTATGTAGCAATATCAACGGTTGTTATTTCGTCCATATTCCGAAGGGCAATGGGATATCGCTTGATAACATTGCTCCGGTAAAACTCCTGTTGATGCCCTTTCTTGTGAACAGAAACTGTTTTCAGGTACTTATCCAGTGCGCGTGACAGGGACATTTTACGGATGCGTGGAGACGGCATGCTAACCTCAAAAGAGGCAAAAAATAATGCCAACAAACATTCTCTGCAAGCGTGCCAATCCGGTACGTGGCGTAAAAGCAATTCTGGTAGTACGGTGATAACTGGCCGTATAGCAAATGGTCAGCAAATACCACTACCAACAGGATTTTCTGCCAGTCAGTGCTCATGGAGTGTGAGCAATGCAGAAAACCCTCAAGGTTGGAAACCGAATTACTTTGCGGGATCAGTTGCAACTTATGATGCAAATCGAATTGTTAAATGTGGTTTTTATGATGAATACAATTTCCATAAAGGGACATTTAGAGCTGATTTAACCGGAAAATGTAGTTATGTCGTCGCGTGTCAGAACTGAGATTAAATGCTGGCGCAGCTGGCGTGCCAATCCGGTACCTGGGGCGCTCCTAAAATTCAATTCACAACGCAGACCTACAACATAGCTAAAAACACTCGTAATTTAAGGCTCGGGGTCCATGCATATTGCTCATGGACTTACCTGAATGGCTCACCCTTTGGTGGTTTTCAACAGGTATATTCCGACCAAAACAACGTGTGGTATGTGAGTAATTATGCTTGGGGAAATTATGAGTCAGGTGGGAACATATCAGTCACATGCCTCAATCTTCCTGGTGCTGGAGTTTAATTAAAAGGGCAACAGTAGGCATCGACATGTTCCTCATCAACACCATCACCAATACCGTACATGCGTGTTCCAGTCATAATGTATCCAGTCGGACATTGAATCGGCTTGTAATAGATCGAACCACCACTCTTACCGCCGATAAAGTGATCCATTGCTACGGATGATTTGTACCAACTACATGCTGAGTAATTAATTTTATTCCCCCCTGACCACGTACCGGATTGGCACTGGTCTACGTGCCAAATCCGGTACCTAGGGGACAATAAGTGGAAAACTCAAAGTTACTCAGCTTTCCACCACAGGTTATCTGGGGCAATTCGACTTCTGTGCCATTGCCAGAATGGGCGACGCAGAAGATGCCCACTACTGCCAGGTAGTTGAGATCTCAGCAGGTTCACGCAAATGGTATAAATACGAGCATAAGACAGGTTGTATTGCGTCGTGTGTAACGCTCAATTAAGTTTGATATCCAAATACTGAAAATACCCCGGCACCACATGATGTATTTTCTGTTGGATAGGATGTTATCTGATAGGAATTACCTGCAGGTACAGCAAAGCTGATAAAGGCTGTTTTTCCATATGCAGGGTTATTGCTGGCATTCACGCTAATTAGCGTCCCACCAACATATCCCTGCAGTCGGGATGTATTTGCACATGCACCTCCGGCAGATCCTCCATTACCTCCAGATGCATAAATAAACAATGTACTGCCCCCTGAATTCCGCCCTGAGAATGAACCTCTATGTGAGCCTAAGTTTGTGTAAGAACCATTGAGCGAACCAGAAGTCTTCCACGTACCGGATTGGCACGCCAGCTGCGCCAGCATTTAATCTCAGTTCTGACACGCGACGACATAACTACATTTTCCGGTTAAATCAGCTCTAAATGTCCCTTTATGGAAATTGTATTCATCATAAAAACCACATTTAACAATTCGATTTGCATCATAAGTTGCAACTGATCCCGCAAAGTAATTCGGTTTCCAACCTTGAGGGTTTTCTGCATTGCTCACACTCCATGAGCACTGACTGGCAGAAAATCCTGTTGGTAGTGGTATTTGCTGACCATTTGCTATACGGCCAGTTATCACCGTACTACCAGAATTGCTTTTACGCCACGTACCGGATTGGCACGAAAGTATTGCCCCTGTATTATCGCGGCCTACAAGGCCGTTAGGCGAACATGATGCGCCAGCAACGGCAGTTCTTTCCAGTTGTAAGTATTCACCAGTATAAAGGCGACCATCAGCACGAACAGTACCGCCTTTCACCTGACCGCCGGTATAGATGCCCTTGTTGTTTACACTTCGAACCCATGAACCATCGGACATATAAAATCCGCCACCGTGAGTTTCATTGAGCCAGCCTTTGCTGTTACGAGTAATTAACCAACCATTATTACTTCTGATATCGCCGCCAGCGGTGACATTTACGTCAAAGTTTCCGCTATTGCCTTTTACCTGACCGCTGAAAGTGCCATTTACACCATTCACATTGCCGCTGAAATTACCAGTCTGGGCATTTACTGCCCCAACGTTATTCAGGTTATTTGATCCCATATCAATGGCCGTGTGCATTTTGTTTAAGTCAGGGCGACCATTGACCTGGAATCTGTAAAGACGATCGGTGTCTTCAGCTGCGCCACTAAGTTCATCTGTCGATAACAATACGACAATATGTCCGTTACCACTTTTGGCACCATAATTACTTAAAGCTACTGACCAGGAACGTAATGCACCTGTGGCTGTTTTGCCGTCCTGGATATATCCACCAAGACCAGTGGTAATATCCTTAGCCATCTGGATAAGTGCTTTCACTGGATAAGGTGTGCCACCACTGGATACAACCATTGCCTGTAGTAATTCCTGGTTTTGGGCGTTTCGAACTACATATGCCTGTAACCGCTGCCCCTCGCTGTTTGTCTCAATAAAGCCGCTGGACAAAAAGCCGGTATTTTTCAGCATGGTTGTCGTGATAACGGCAGGGGTTGTTGTGGTACTACTGGCCTGGAGAGTTGTGTAGTTTTTCCCTATATAAGAGCGCGCTGCACTGGCCCAGTTGCTGACAAGACGAGCTTCAGTCTGCCAACCTTTGGTTTTTAAATAGTCCTGCCATATGCCTGCACCCCAGGCTACTATGAGCATAACAATCAATAAAGCCGCGCCAGTTTCCAGAGATGCCCAGCCTCGGTCATATTTTTTCATCAGATTACCCATAATGGTTGATAAAGATTATCCAGTAGCAAAAGGACATGGCCAAGACATAGCCATGGACCCAGTGGGCCTTCTTTATGTCCTTTTATGCACCATGTTGAATGCCATAAGACAAATCCTCCTGCGCCCAGCAACACACTCCATATGGCGTTATATAGCCCTGACCATGCGGTAATACCTGCAATAAGCCACAGGTCTCCTGTGCCAATATTAAGACGATGGCGGTTAACCAGTTTATGCAGACAGAATAAGACAATTGCGGCAGAGACAATTTCTGTTGCACGGAGCCACCATATATCAGTTGTGATTTGTGATAATATTCCAGCGATTAAAAAACGCCTGGTGAATGTACCCGGTAAGAGGCCTGTTAGTGCATCCGTTACTGCCATTTGCAGCATGAACGAAAGAATAAGAACAGTATGAATACGGTAGAGAAGTTGGGATGGCGATAAAATAATTAATGCCACAGCTATACTATAAAGCCATATTCCTGACAGAACTGCAGTGTGTGTCTTATACCAGAGATGTTCTGTATCAGATAAAAAATAACGAACTCTGAATAACAGAGTTCGTCCAAAAATGGAAAATATGAACATCAATGGGAGGATATAAACAGGGGAGAGACTTATGCCTACGATTGTCTGCATTGTCTGCCTCCCTGCCCGGGAAGGCATATCCCTTTCATGTCACGATAAATTCTCCATACTTTATTAGCATATTGCTCTCTTGTTTCATGTCTGTCCTTACGGAATCCGGCATTGTATGATCCAAGGCAATTCCAGCTGATGCCACATATCTGAAAATGTCTTGCCAGTATCCAGCTTCCTATATGGATATTAAGACATGGTTTGGTAATTAAATCCTCAGACTTTTTGATTACGCCCATCTTTATAAGCTTTGGAATATGGGTTGAGTTTATTTGCATCAACCCATAATCCGTACTACTGGCTTTGCCTGTTTTTCTGTCCTTATTTATGTTAATTGCACCCGGCTTCAATGAAGATTCCCCGGCAGAAATGGCCTTCAACAATAATGGTTCAATTTGATAGCGTGCGCCGGCGGCGGCAAAGCAATTGTCCCACTTGTTATTCCAGATTTGTTTGGGGGCGATGTATGAAGCTCGGGCAGGATAAATAAGAGAACAAAGCAGGATTAATGAAAAAAGTCTGAGGGGCACTTTACCCCCGGACATTAAAACTCCTTAGCCATTGATGGTGAAGATCAGTTTGTTTGTACCGGTGCTGCCATTATCAGCTGTGCATTGCGCACTGGCTTCTTCAGTAGTGACTTTTCCATCACTGTGAGCAGTACTGTTCAGGGTAATGCCGTTAGTCAAACCAGTACGACTGATTTGCGTGGCAATCTGGATACAGGCATCCTGTGGGACTTTTTCATAGGTGACGGTAAAACCATTATTGAAACCTGATGTTGAAGCCGGGGCAACAGTTACGTCACCGCCCCATGAGTTATAGAGCGTTGCTGTACCTGATGATGGAGTACCACGTACTGTCATAGTCTTGGGTACACCTCCCATCTGAATGAGAGCGCCCGTCATTTTGGCACTACTGGTAAACGTATATCCATCGCTACCTTTTAGCAGTCCCTGAGTACTTGTGATGATTGTCTGTATGTTCGAACTTTCATTTGCCACACTGGTTCGTGAACGCAACATATACAATCCGCCAAAAACAAGGGCAAGAACAATAATTACAACAAGAGCTATTGCACCTTGTTCCATAATCCCCCAGCCTTTGTCATGAGACGTTTCTTTCTCATTTTTCTTCAGAACGTTAGCATTAATATTTTGAATTAACATAAATACCTCGTTTTATTTAAATACTACCCATACTGTTGTCGCCAATAGACTGAATGTCTACAACGGCCATGACCAGTAACAGGAGTGACATGACAAGAAATATCAGCATAATTAAACGCACAACAGCTGCTCGTTTTTTTACACGCTCCAGCGTTTGTACAAGCCACCGTTGGCCATAATTGCCGATTAGCTCCGTTGCACCATCTCCCTGTAATAAAGACAGAAAGTTGGCAGACTCCCTGGAAGGGAAATGATAACCGCACTGTCGTAAAGCCAGCCCAAGGTGATCCCCCTGGCGGACGCGGTAAATAATGCTGTCAAGGCGTGTACTTAACCATGGTGATGCAAATTCCTGAAGAACATTCAGTGAATTGAGTGTTGTCATTTTGGCTTTCAGAAGTGCAGCCATATTCAGGAGAAATGTTGCCCCCTGTATATCCTTATAAATACTCCATGGCATTATATTGTCGGCAAAAGAGCGGTTTTTCCAGTTTTTCAGAGACCATGATGTTAACCCTGTGACCACTGCAAAAAGAACGGCACAAATAGCGCCGTAATTATCGACAAACACAGATAATCCATAGAGAAAACCAAGAGCACCACTCCATGAATCAGGAGAGCTTATTTTGCTCAGCACAGGTATTAGTTCTGCATTAAGAACATATAATGTCCCCGTCATCATGATTAACAATCCCACCGGATAAATAGCCATTTGCCATATGGCCTGATGGAGTTGCTTTTTGGCATCTGTAAGAGTTGTGGCAAATTGCAGTGCATCCACAATTGAACCACTTCTTATTCCGGCACTGATTACTGCAGCCTCTTCCTGGGGAACCCATAAACCAAGAGTATATTCCAGAGAGTTTTCGCCACTGTTTTCACGAAGAGACTCAATACAGTCTGTGGCCAGTTCAGCAAAGGGGTGCCATTTTTGTCCAAAGTCTGTCCAGGCATCCCGCATCTGTTCCAGTGCGGTCTTTAAGGGCTGTTTATTTTCCAGCAGAAAACGCAGAGCTTCGTAAAACTGCACCCTGTAGGGGGCGCTGAACGTTTTTCTGACAATGAAGCGCCTCAGCCGTTGACTGAAATTCATTTCACGCATGTTGTTCTCCTGTTAGGCATCATCGATGCTGAGGCGTTCGTCTTCGTCCAGAGGGATGATTCTGTCGGCTTCAAGAGGGTCCACCAGGCCTTCATTGATACGGCGAAGCAGATGCTCCACACGGCTGATGCCATGCATGTTTTCAAGCCAGTATTTACGTGCTGCAACTTTGCCGCGTGTTTTCAGAATCTGAAATAAGCGGTTATCAGGTTCTATCACCTCAGCAATTACGGTCCTGCCGGTGAGACCTTTACCTATTTCACCACGCTTTCTGCCGTTAATAATTACGTCGTGATTACAGTCGGAGCATCCGTGAGGATTTCGGAACCAGATATTATCTGTACTGCAGAGTGAATCTTTATTGCAGTGCCGCTCAAGGTAATCACGCTCGTCGTCGCTAAGTTCAGGTGCTCGCTTTTCCCATGGAATACGGCAGGATGGGCACAGCGTTGGTACAAGGCGCTGGCTTATCATTCCAATCAGTAATTGCGCATCACAAATAAGATCGGCATTCATACCCATCGTAATCATTCGTTCCGGTATACCCAGAGCTGAGTTTGTATGTAATGTCGTCAGAACGATGTGACCGGTCTGAGCTGCGTAGGTGGTTGACATCATCGAGACAAGATCGCGCATTTCCCCTTCCATGATGGCATCGGGATCAAGTCGCATTGCCGATGAAATAGCACGACTCCATGCCAGTTTGACGGCCTCTTCGTCGGATTTGTCACAGATAATCGGGGTTTGTGTTGCCCCCAGTATCTGTCCTTCCAGCGGATCTTCGATCGTCAGCAGGTGTCGCCCCTGATTATCGTCAAGATATACACGGCAGGCACTGCGTAACGTTGTTGATTTACCCGAACCTGTTGGACCAGACAGAACTATTTTCCCTTCCGGGCGGCGCAGCATGACGTTCAGCAACCGGATTTGCTCCGGGATAAAGCCCAGTTGCTTAAACGTGGGAACTTTGTCTCCGTCATCGGGTATCAGGCGCATAACTGCAATCAGACCATCTCCCGTAGGTCTGTGACTGTATCGTGCACCAAATATTCCTATTTTTCGCATTAATTGTGGGGACAGGCGCGCATCCTGTTCCCTTTGAGGGAAGAAACTGGTTTCAGTGACATCAGCCATTGACAGAATGGCTGTTGCGCAAAGTGAATAGCCCAGTGCTGGTTGATCTTCATCTACAGTCTGCAGTTCACCGAATATTCTCATGCGAACTTTGAAAATAGACTCCGAAATTAAAAAATGAATATCTGAAGCGCCAAGTTTTCTGGCCGTTTCAAAATAAGATAGAACTTTCTTCTCACTTTCACTGACATCAGCAAGATCTTTCAGATGAATAATTCGTTCTTTCGGGCCTCTGTTTTTTTCATCCTGACCTGCTTCCTGTAACTCCGACAACGAGACTACTTTTGGGTTGATACCCGGATATAATTTTAGCAGTTCCTGGAGATTACTTTGTACGTCAGGCCTTGTCCGCTGATTTGTTTCGATGAGAATTTCATGGGTGTCTCCCCGGGATATAAAAAGGAGAGCATCCTTCAGATTATATTTGTCCATATCACATCACTCAGAAAGTAAGGGTGGTGCCATCACTTAACGTGACGCCAGACAATGAGATCGACTTCACCGTGACGGATGTACCCGGAAGCTGGCTACCAGTGGTGACGCTTGTCTGACGTCCATCAGCCATGCGAAGAACGGCATGAAGACGTTTATCTTTGCCGTTTATTTCCATAATAACGGGCAATTCCTTTCTGTTTTTAGATGTCGGCTGCTCTGAAACTGATGGCAAGGAGGCAGTCACACCAGAGAAACCTGAAACAGTTTCTGATGACAGATTAACATCTGATTCTTCGAGTTGTTTCTGTAGCTGTGCGCCCTGAACTTTTGCCTGTAAAAGAATATTCCGGTTTTGTTGTGCTTCAAGTTCTCCTATTGTGACAAGAGGTTGTGTTGTTGCAAATGAAAAACCAGAGAAGAAAAATATGGATGGAATAATGAGTAATTTACCTGGACGCATATATATGACCTTCTGAGGAATAACTGAAAGTACCGCCGTTTAATTCAAAATGGATATTGCTCAGACGAACGCCGGTATCCTGAAATAAAGGGAACAACTCATCAGGCTTTACAGGCGTTGATAAACTGAACTGATATTCTTTCCATTTCTGAACAGGGGCTGGTTCACCATCGTTACCTGGTAATGGTTCCGGTATGGCTATTTCATTAATGGCCGGCGTTAACTGTTTTTTCTGAAACCACGTGAACACCCGCATCAGTTGTTCTGAGGGGGCAGGGACTGCCTCATCCCTGCGGGGCAGGGAAGGCAGTGGCCGGGTTACAGAAGCCAGGCGTGCACCATCTTTAAGGTTAAAGTCAGGAATAACATTAAAGATTTCTTTGCTTCTTGCCAGAAAGCCTTCAATAGTTCCTCCTGGCTGTCGTTCGTAAATCAGTGTGAATGTCTCGGGAGTACATGTTCCACCGGTAAGTTTCCAGCCTTCTAGCGCGACCGGTGATGGTTTTCGAAGGTCCGCGCAGGCTTTCAGAAAATCACTGATTACAGGTTGTGACGCCCATGGATGCGGGAGCTCCGGTGGTGGTTCGGGCTTTTTAAACTGTAATCTTGCCCGTGCAGCTATCTCCTCGGCGGTCGGTCCGACATCAGGCTCTGGCTGAGTCATCCAGAATACTGTGCCTGCGCCGGCTGCTACTAAAAACAGTACGGCAGGCAGTGTGAATTTGCTGCGATTGCCGACAGTAAGTTTGCAACGGCGGAGGTCTGCTGATGATAACCGGGTAATAATACTTTCCCAGTTATCAGGATGTTCCAGAGACGATACAACCTGCCATTTTTCGGGGGGCTCTTCGTTCATCGCCAGAAAAAGGCTGACCTTTTGGGCAACGTCGGCATCATTTCCTGATAAGTCAGCCATAACGGCAGGCTGGCTATTAATGGAAGCAAGGAATAAGAGCTCCTTATCGCTGTACCGGAAGACACCGTATCCATTTCTGACCCATGAGCAGAAAGCCAGTGCCAGGGAAAAATAATGATTGCGTTCTGGCCTGGTCAGTATTCCTGTGCCGGTAAGGCGGCTGATCTTTCCACGGGAATTTCTGCTGCCTACAGTCACTTTCAGGGAGGTGAGCCGTCTGGGTTTTACATGAGACTTGTGTTTATGATGTGAGGGGACGCGCTGTTTTTTTACGACAGGAGTCCATTTAAGACAGGCAGCCCACACGCGATGATTTACTTTAGGATCTGCGAGAAGCACTACCGGGTTGATATCTTCATCAGCCATTATTGCCTCCTGACGGGAAAGTCGGGGTAATGATGATCACAAGCGTGCTGCGTTCATTTTTCCCGGTTTGTGAACCACCAAATAATGGATTTGCTGGCGTAAACGTACCGGCTTTACTTGTCGTCGTATTGTTCTGATCGAAACCAGTAACGACAAGTGATTGCCCTTCTTTCAGATTGACCTTCTGGCTCAGTGAACGCAGTTTGGTATATGGCATTTCGATGTAACTGTTTCCGTCTTTTGACGTAAAGCTACGGATAGTTGGGGGATCAGACAGATTAAAGTTCATCTGCAACTGGAGATTGCCTGTTTTCTGAATTAAAGGCAGCAGGGTCATATTGAATCCAGTGGTGATCATGCCCGGTGTTAATGTTGTTGTTGCTCCTACATCCGTAGTCGTAGTTGTTGCTGACTGGGCGACGTAAACTGTCTGATCTGCCATCTGGATAGGTACCGGCGTCAGGTTTGTGACAGTGCTTTCTTGTGAAGTTACAACGCTGACATCGCCCTGTTCACTCAGTGCTTTAATCAGAAGGCTGGAACCGCTGAATTTGGCGGCATTCCCTGTTGCCGTATCCAGAATTGATACGCCTGCAGATGTAGCGCCTGTAAAATCTCCGCTTGCATTGTTCAACGTTGCTCCGGCGGAATGTAGCGATTTGTAAACAAGGTTCCAGTCCAGACCGAACTGCTCGTTTCTGGTATTGCTGACGCTCAGAACCTGTACGTTCAGGGCTACCTGGCGGTTCATAATACTGTTTTGTTCGTCCACATATCGTGCGACGGCTTCCTGGACAGCAGGAGTATCAGTGACTGTTAGCGTTGAGCTCGATGCAGATAACCAGTAACGGCCTTTTTCTGGTGTCAGCATCGCTTCAATAGTTTTCCGGATGTCTTCATACAGGTCGTATTCCTGACCGACGGTTGTGCTCTGAGAGGACGTAGCATCACCGGATGCTGAGTTATCCTGGCCTCCTGTTGCCCCCATTGTGCTTGTTGAGCCAGAGCTGACGCTGGAACTGCTGCTGGTTTTGGTGTTCAGCATATGAAGTGGATACGTTCTGGTTTCAGTCAGATAGAATACAATCCGACCATTATCCATGCGCCAGTACAGACCGCTTCGGCTGGCCATCAGATCCAGAAGACCATTGATATCTCCCTGCCACATGAGGTTATTCAGCGTTAATGGCTGAGTGGAGGTAGTCATTGTTGTGCTGCCTAGGCTGCTTAACGGCAGACGACCATTTTCATCAGGTGCTGGTAGTGTCCCAGTCATCTGGCGGGTAGCGCCTCCTTCAAGAGTTGAATTGGCTGCGTCAGGGGTGATGATTACGGGGATGCCGCATACGGCAGTAATACGTTGCCCCAGTTCCTGTAGAGTGATCTCTCCTTTTCTTGCCTGCGTGATGTAGCAGGCCGGAGCTGTTTGTTTTTTCTCTCTTGATACCTGAGCGACCGGAACAGGGTTTATCCATTGATTATCGAGCCAGGTAAGAGCCTGTGATTTGCGGGCAGAAAGGGCTGATACCTTTTCCCGTGCATGTGCTGAGTCCTCCTGTGCTTTTTTCTGCATTTTATTGATTTCGCTGAAAGTGCATCCGGAGATGGAAAGAGCGACGGCGATCATGCAGGGGAGCACCGCCAGCTTCATTGAACGCTGGTGTGATTTTTTCATGAATATATCCAGATTAGTTAACGTAGACGACAGAACCAGCAGTAATGCCTGCCGGGGGTGTCAGACCGGTTGCAGTTCCTGATAGCCAGGTGAGTTGTCCGTTTTGGAAGATCCCTATTAGTGCAGAACCACGACTTTTTGAACGCAAAGTTTCAACAAGTCCTGGTTGTTCAGGCATCCATACCCACAGACGTCCCTGTTGTAACTGATGTTTAATTCGGGAGTCCGGAGTGACAGGGAGAGCCAGTTTATCTGAAGAAATTACTCCGTCCTGCTGGCCTGATACGTATCTGATATCATTGATTCTGTTAGCAATCATTAGTATCTGACTTGCCCATACAGACGCACTTGCATATTGCTGGGCGTTCGTGGTTTCAGACATCTGCTGATTCTGGTAGCTTCCAGTGATAATCAGAATGGTCAGGCCGACGGCCATGACCAGCCATCCCATTAGCGACCATCCCTTGTATCAGAAACTGTAATGATGCACTGCATGCGGGAGGCCTGTGCGTATAAAGGTTTTTGCGCGGTCCGATATAACTCAAATACCTGCTCCATGGCTGATTCAAATGATCCCCGAAACATCAAAGGCGCATCAAGACGGTAATCGGTTACAGTAAGTGGCCATATGACCATCCAGTGCGTTGATGCCATGCTTTCGCATTTTGTTTCTTCTGCCCACTTAATAATGTTTTCCCTTAATGTAGTGCCTGCCGGCGCACGCCACTCTTTACCCTGAGATACCGGTTTGACAGGTGTCCCGGTCATGAGTGGGATAGACTTGACTGTAGAGCCGGTCGGAGTCGGGATTGCTGCGGGCGTAGACGGAGATACGCTGTTTCCCCTGAATGGGTTTCGTGGTTTGTTCTGGCTATTTGCTGTCGTTGAAGACTCCGGGGAAGTGGATGTGGTTACCATGGCTGCTGGCGAGATAGTGGTTGCCGTGTCCTGTGCCGGTGCAGCAGCCGATGTTGTGACGGTCAACGTTTTATTATCCCAGTCCAGATGGCCCCAGAGGTGTTGTTCTTCCAGCAACCGGTTTAGAGAACGGGTCCACTGATCATTGGCAGACCATGAAACCAGTTTGGTATTCAGTTTGGGCGTGGCTGCATTCTCTTGTCTGAATTTCCATCCTTCCGGTAGTAATGTTTTTATCCACTGACTGACGGTCCGGTTACGGGCCGTCGGCGATAGTGTTACAGGGGCGCTACCAGGCTTGCCTGTAATGATTAACCGGGAGAAATTCTGACTTATTGTTGGTGAAGGTAACGGTCGGGATTCGCTTACTGGCTGTGCTGTTTTTACTGTCTCTGGCACGCTGACTCTCGGGGGCGGAGTTATTTTAGGTGGAGAAAGTCGTTGTTGCGTAAGTGCCAGGATGCCAGCACTCTCACTGATTTGTCCGTCAACAAAAACCAGAGCAGGCGTATCTGATGGTGCCACGTTATAGCCGCCGGAAATTCCGGCACAGCCGGACAATAATGACGGCAGTATAAGTGTCAGACAGTTTTTTTTCATAACGGAGACTCCGTGTTCGTATATACGAGTTTGTTAATTGATGTGGGGCGGCTGGAGAGTACGAATGACGACTGTCATTCCGTCCGAATGCAAATGCGGGAAAGACCACTGAAATAAGAGATATATAAAAGGAATTGATAATTTTTCGTACAGACTTGTTTTCCGTGGGTATGTAATAACTGAAAAACTCAAATCATAAGATTCCAGTCTCTTTATAAGTTTATTTATTCTTGCTGGAGTAAAGAGATGTGAATGCATGACAATGATTTCATCATTATTAATTGCTTTTAATATCAGAGAAAGCAATACATCCCAGTGTTTCCTCATTGACTTCGGGCAACGTGTGTCAGCATAGGGGCTAAGATGTATAGTTGATTTCTTGCTTCCCTTTTTCTTCTTCACAAAGAATGTGAAGTCGTATTTAGATGCAGACCTTACAATAAGAAGTACACATCTGAAAAGTAGTGGGAAAATGCAAATCACAACCACCACACAGAAATATAACATATAAGGCAATGATATGTTGTCAGTGTATGGATAACGTAAGTATTGCCATGGGGTAGTGATGTACAGACAAAGCGTACACCAAAGCAACCAGAGATATAATGGTGCGTTATTATTTTTCATGTTGGCTGAGGCAGGCGACTAAAATAACAGACTAAGGAGGATTAACTGTTTAATTCTTTGGAACAAAAAATGCAGTTCCTGATCATCACACACCATATTTACACAGGCTTACCATTTTTATCCAGTGAATTTGGATTGGTTTCAAAAGATTTGCAGTTGTTTTTACTTTTAAATGAATCAAGGTACAGGGTGTTAATGTCAGATTCATCATCTGTTGTTTCTCTTGAAATCATACTGTTTTCTATCACCACATTTTCATGTATCTCATTTGGCATTTTGTACTGTTGCAAATATTGTTGGCGGCGGATGCGTGCCTGTTCACTGCTTTCTATGAACACCACCGTGACGATTGCTCAGTACATGAAAATCAGGAAAAGCAAGAACTCTCTTGGTATCTTCCAAAAAAGTGCGGACAGTTTGTTATCTGATGAAATTAAAATCGGAAAAAGGATTGCAAAGATAATCAAAGTCGCGATGGTTAATTTAACTAAAAACAATATGGTCCCCTCCTGTTTTGACGAGGTCTTTTGTTTTTGTTGTGTTTACGACAGCCAGTCCTGCAGGTGCTGATGGCGGGAGCGGCTACCCCTGTGCCAGCGGCAGTGGCTGCCGGGTGCACGTTCCAGGCGGAACAGAAATCGGTTGTCGCGTAGTACCACCACAAGGCAGTTATCCGGCGTGCAGAAGTGTCGGGCAAGCTCATCGGGATCTGTCGGTGTTTTCGTTGAAAACAGCTTGCGTTTGCAGTGCGTGTCGACGACCAGTACCTGTAGTCGTCCGGGATGTTGCTGTGGCATCAAAGACTCCTTTCGGAACGGGAAAAGAAGCAGCTGTACCGCCATAACTGCACGTACCGGTTGCGAAAAGACGGCACAAGCGAGTAGTGACAGAAAGAATCCCGGGAACGGCAGAAAGGGGGGTACAGGCTGCGAAGACGGGACACAGGGTGTGTCGGGAATTAACGCATGTGAGGCGTGATGAGAGCGAAGCTCTTTTTGCCAGCGTCATCTACGTTGATTTTCATGTATGTTTTCCTGCCGGAAATCGTGGTGCTCTTATAACTGTTATTCCCTGTTTCCAGAATCGTTTTTCAGGGTCAGAATGACAATACCACAGCGGGGATTTATGTGAGGCACTTTCCACTGAGATAAGATTCTGCTGACGATGAGGATGCAGAACATGACTCTATTCATGGCGGATTCCCTTCGTTCCACTGTTACATCCAGCCCTTTTCGGCGCAGAGAGCAAATCAGCTTTTGTGTCCTGGCTTCAGTCAGAAGATGGGATTTCATGTAGATACGTTTCTTCTGGCGTAATAAGGGGGGCAGCTTTTCGAGTAATTGCTTGAAGTGTTTTTTCATCGCCTTCTTTGAGGAAGTATCTGCGAGTGCACTCAGGAAAACACATACTGTGTGATTGTCAGACATGTCTTTGGTTTTAAAACTATTATTCCTAAATATTATTCTAAGCAGAATGTAAAACGGACGGATTAACAGCGGGAGAGCTATCATCCCCAATATCTCTACTAGCGTCCATATGTTCATCTGGTACAAGCCATCCTTGCAGAGCAAAATCGCTATAATGCACCAGACGCTATACATAGCTAATGGAATACGATATTGGAGTTTCATGTATTGCTCTTCCTCAGTGTAATGTGATAGTCGTCTGCTCCTGTTTTGCACCCCAGACATCTTCTGGCAGGCTGGGTAGCCCGATAAATAGGGTGTGAAAGAGGGTTTCTCTGCGTTCGATCCCGAATTGATGTTCGTATCCTCTCACCACCTGAAATCCTTCGTCGGAGAATATTAACTCTGCCGTTTCCAGAAGCTGCATAGTTTTGCGGTGTAGTGGAGTGATCAGCTGCAACGTAACTGGTGCCCTCATATCGCCTGTCGGTAGAAAACACTCTTCGGTGCGACTTAGTTGTAGCAGATGACGTTTCCCAGAACAGGCCCGTTCAATGGATTCATTGAACACCCTCTCAGGCCATGGGCAGACATATGTGCGCCAGCCTGCTTTCTTTAATTTACCCAGTGCAGCCCGAAAACGAAACAACGGACATTCCCCGACAGTGGCAGAGCTGAGAAAGAGCGTATTCAGCGTTCCGATGATGGGAATATTGCGATCTTTTTCGGTCAATGCTTTTAACGCCATGATTTCGCCAGGGAGACTACGGAACTCAGGATGTCTGCTGGCACCAGAAAGCCATTCAAGCAGGTAATGCCGTAATCCGGTTTCACTGGTTATATTGTGGTTTTCCTGTGCCGTTTTCAGGGCATTCAGTGCACACCAGAGCAACTGGCGCACGGGATGTTCTGTCGTGGTCATGCGAATGTCCTACTGTGAGATGAAAAGAAGACCGGTATCCGCTCTCTCCGCCACACGTGATGGCACGGGCCGGCCTTTGATAAAACGAATCAATACTCTGGGGTGAAGCCTTTTATTTCTTTCACCATTAAGAAATACACGGTTCCATCAAAAGACAGGGGGAGTCCATGGTGGGGATGGCTTCGTGCAGGCTTCACTCCAGAATATTCTCTTGAATTGAAAAAAGCCCGGCCCGAAGGCCGGAAAATACTGGCTATGGGATGTTTACAAGGCGCTCCATAAAGCCATGATGTTCGGCATTTGATACCAGTTCCAGGAGCAGGGATATCCTCGACTCAGGCTGGAGAGTATTTTCCATTCTGAGGAGATACTGATATTGTGCTTTTGTCAGCCATATGCTGGAAGCCGCATTCAGCTCTTCCCTGGCTCCCGGATTTAGCACAGGGTCCGGGTAAATCTTCATTAATCCATCAACAATATCTTTATTGACGGGTTTTATTTCACCGCCAAACTTCACGAAATCAATGAAGGCGCTATGTCGACGTAATGCCGATACTGGTTGAATGTCAAAATTAGCCAGAATAAAAAAGTACCCTGGAAAAATAGCGAATATTCTTTCACGGTAACAGCACCTGGAGTCTGCCCGTCTTATCTTTCTTGTTATTAATGGAGTCCATGGTACGACGTTTTGCTCATTCAGCCATGAGAATAAAGATTCTCTGTTTTTGCCGGCTGTATTATATTGCGCAAGATACCAGTTCCGGTTATTCAGGTGTTCTATATTCACGAAGTTCAACGCTCCGCGCAAAACCGATCCATGATGGACGATTTTGCGATGTCAGGCGAATATGCTAAATCATATGTCTGAAGCAGTGTCCAGCCCATATCTGGATAAACTGCAGTTCTGACAGGCATATAACCAGCAGACTCTAGTACGTTCTGTATCGGTGATTTGGCGAACTCACAGATAAAGAACGGCTAAGCACTAATATCAGCAATACAGTGGCACAGTATTGTGATACGCGAAATAAAACATCAGCACGTCAGTTCAGAGTAAGGTCGCCATATATCTGGCATGAGCCAGATATAAATAACTGGGACACCGTCTGAAGTGATTTGCTTTATTAAAGTAACTTGTGCCTGGTGTTTATGTTTATCAATTTGGGATCGCCTGTAAAGTGCAAAATGCAATTTCCATGAAAGTGTCCCCTTTAATGGGGACACCTGTTCACATTTTTTCGTTTTCTTTAGCTGTATTGCTAATCATGAAAACGGAAGTTCGCATCAGCACAGCAGAGCGAAGTACATCATATCCTTCCAGATTTAAATTCTTTAGGCTTCGCTTCAGGTAGGTTCGTACCGTTTCGGGAGAAAGCCGACAGTTCTGAGCAATGGCGTCGTAAGGAACACCCATTGCGTAAAAACGCAGACTTTAAGCTGGGTTGTTGATAGCTCGGGAAACATACCTTCCAACAGATTGTTGGCCGGGAGTTTCTGTATCATTTGAGGTGACATAGCAACAGTCTCCGATGACAACTTAAAACGCTATCACCGAGTTCCTACGCTTATTGGTGATAGCCCAGACGGGGGTAGGAATACCGGCCAGGCTAATGCCTGCCCCGCCTGAGCTACCATAGATGACGACAAGAAATACAAGTTCCTGTCTTTATGGTATGGCAAAAAACGACGCCAAATGAAGAAATTAACTTCTGCGCCGACGATGACTACGCGGGTTCCTACGCCCGATCACAGTTTTGCCTGTGACCAGTAAAGGGTACTTAGTATACAACTAACAGCTTAAAAAACATACAAAAAAGCGTCAAAACTTAACGCTCCGCGCCGAAGCGATCCAGGCATGATGCTTCTGCTTTGTGGCGTTCGAACATGCTGGTCCATATGCACGAAACGGTGTCTGACCCTCGTCCAGACAATCCGCAGTTCTGACGAACATATGGACAAATATGCTCTTGTAGAGGCTGTTGTTACACAATTGGCGGGCTGTGTAACAAATGGTTTTATTATCTAAGAATTATTCTATTTATGATCGAATGATCTACAAAATGATTTTTTAAAGGTTTTTTAGATCGTTTAATTGCGTTAAAACAGAATATTGTTCTGTTTGGTGGATCGGTTGTAAGATAAATGATCGTGAGTAGAACAAAAGTCGATCTTTTAATCCAAAAGAAGGATCTAAAGCAGAAAAATCTGCTTTTAAAAATAGATTTTATTTTTTTGACGCAGGTCAAGATTAACTCATTAGAGGTATCGGTGAGGAGGCACTGGAAGAGAAGAGATCGTTGTAATGCTTTTCAAATTAACGTAAAGCGGGTATATTTCGGCTGTTATTAGCTGTGCAGAGGGTGGCACTCTGTGGAGCAAAGCGGCGAAAGCCGGACGGCAGAATGCGCCATAAGGCATTCAGGAGAGATGGCATGTACGGGCAGTAAGTCAGAAGACTGAAGATGTTCCGGAAGCCATAAAAGGAAAACCCCCACAATCTTTCGACGAACTTGGCGGGACGGAGAAAGATTATGGGGGCCTCACAGAATACGGGTAAAGTATAATGAAACCGTACCAGAGATTCAACCCTGTGCAGTGTATAAATACACGGCACAATCGCTCCGCCATAAGCGACAGCTTGTGGCAGGTCTGAAGAATACTCCATATAACGCAGTACACTGGAGTCAGTTAGCACCCGAAGAGCAGATCCGTTTCTGGGAAGACTATGAAGCGGGAAGGGCGACCACTTTCCTAGTTGAACCGGAAAGGAAGCGCCGTCGCGGTGAGCACTCCACCAAACCCAAATGCGAAAATCCGTCCTGGTATCGTTCTGCGCGCTATAAGGCGCTGAGCGGGCAGCTCGGGCACGCCTACAACCGTCTGGTGAAAAAGGATCCGGTGACCGGCGAGCAGAGCCTGCGCATGCACATGTCTCTGCATCCTTTTTACGTGCAGAAACGAACGTTTGCCGGTCGCAAATATGCTTTCCGTCCGGAAAAACAACGCCTCCTCGATGCCATCTGGCCGGTTCTGGTCAGCTTCAGTGATGCCGGCACACACACCGTGGGGATGAGTGTTTCCCGTCTGGCCAGAGAAATCAGCCCGAAAGACAGCAAGGGGAAGGTTATTCCGGAACTGGAAGTGACGGTCTCCCGCCTTTCCCGTTTGCTGGCCGAACAGGTACGTTTTGGTGTGCTGGGTGTTTCAGAGGAAACCCTGTGGGACCGTGAAACCCGCCAGCGTCTGCCACGTTACGTCTGGATAACACCGGCAGGCTGGCAGATGCTGGGCGTCGACATGGTAAAACTTCACGAACAGCAGCAGAAACGACTGCGTGAAAGTGAAATCCGCCAGCAGCTCATTCGGGAAGGTGTTCTGCGTGAGGATGAAGATATCTCCGTACATGCGGCCAGAAAACGCTGGTATCTGCAGCGCAGTCAGGATGCGCTGAAACACCGTCGTGCGAAAGCGGCAGCCCGCAAGCGTGCAAACCGCCTGAAGAAATTACCTGCTGATCAGCAGATTTATGAGATGTCACAGCACATCCTGAAGCGTATGCCGCCGGATGAAGCCTACTGGTGCACGCCGGAACGCTTACAGCAACTGGCCATCAGGGAGCTGTATCAGCTTGAACTGACGCTTGCTGCGCCACCGCCGCACTAGACAGCACCATTCCTTCAGCACTGAATCATCGCCAGCCCCTCCGAGGCTTTCGGCGCTGGTTCCGCTCAGCCCAAAATCCGCAGAAATCACCTTAAATCCCCTCAGAGGGGCATATCAGCCCATAAAACCACGCATCAGTCATCAGAACATGGCCACCTTGTTTCAGTTATCCACATAAATCCGCAAACAGAAAACTTTAAGAAGCTGCAAACCTGAAACAGCAAACCTGCAATATAATCTTAATCCCATTATTTAATCCCCTGCGTTGCTTCGCCGCAGGGAAAGTCTTTATCTCTGAAACCACTGTGAACAAATACAAAGAGGCCTTCGCTTGCAGCGGCTAGGGCCGCGCCGCTCAGAACTTAAAAGCACCTCCCACGCTAACGCGCGGGCCCCATAACCTCACCGTTCTGAAACCACAACAAAAAGATATCAGGAATAAAAAACACCACACAGACGCAGCACCGTGCCCACACCTCATAACTGAAAAGCGAGGCCGCCCCGCCCGAAGGGCGGGAACAACATCGCTTTTAATTATGAATGTTGTAACTACACTCCATCATCGCTGTCAGTCTTCTGGCTGGAAGTTCTCAGTACACGCTCGTAAGCGGCCCTGACGGCCCGCTAACGCGGAGATACGCCCCGACTGCGGGTAACACCCTTGTCGGGACCACTCCGACCGCGCACAGAAGCTCTGGCATGGCTGAAAGCAGGTATGGCTTAGCAGGGCTGGGGGTGGGTAAGGTGAAATCTATCAGTCAGTACCGGCTTACGCCGGGCTTCGGCGGTTTTACTCCGGTATCATATGAAACAACAGAGTGCCGCCTTCCATGCCGCTGGCGCGGCATCAGGACAACTGAAGAGTGACGGCGCACATTAGCATCAAACAGACTTGTTAAGCAGTCTTTCAGGGTGTAATCTGAAGACCTGTTAAACAGTCTCAGAGGTGTGTTATGCCCAGTATCATTTTGTCTGACACCAGTGCAAGCGTCAGTGAACTGAAAAAAAATCCAATGGCGACAGTCAGTGCCGGAGAGGGTTATCCTGTTGCCATTCTTAACCGGAATCAGCCTGCATTCTACTGTGTTCCAGCTGAGCTCTATGAAAGGATGCTTGATGCCCTGGATGACCAGGAGCTGGTGAAACTGGTTACTGAGCGCAGCAGTCAGCCTCTGCATGATGTGGACCTGGACAGTTATTTATGACTTATACGGTTAAATTCAGGGATGATGCCCTCAGGGAATGGCTCAGACTGGATAAGGCCATTCAGCAGCAGTTCGCAAAAAAACTAAAAAAATGCAGTGAAAATCCTCATATAGCCTCTGCAAAACTACGTGGATTAAAAGATTGCTACAAAATAAAACTTCGCGCATCAGGTTTTCGTCTGGTCTATCAGGTGATTGATGACATGTTAATTATTGCGGTTGTCGCAGTAGGTAAACGTGAACGTAGTCATGTTTACAATCTCGCCAGCGAGAGAATGAGATAGGGGGTGTAAATGCTTTTAAGTTTTAGTGAGTTAGATGTTCTTATTTATCAGGGGAAGGTTGGGGGTTTATTTCGTGAAAGAAAAAATGAAAGGGTTGCTACAGACATTGATTCCAGAAACAAGTCATCATCAAGCAGTCATGAATATGATTCAGTTTTATCATTTCAATTTATTTGTGATAATGGAAAAGAAATAAATGTGAATTTAACAAATTGGAATATTAACATATTTCCAGGTCAAGAGCTTATTATTTATTTTGTGGAAAACTCAAAGAAAAACAAAAAAATACCATACATGATAAAAAACAAAAGCACTTCGGAAGTGACTAATAATGTTCAAGAAATGCATAAAGAGTTTTTTTATACATCATACTTCAAACTGATAATACCTTTCCTGTTAATCATTTCTTACTTTATGTCATCCATATCTGTGGCTATCATGTCATTCGTTTTATAGGTAATGACTCCAACTTATTGATAGTGTTTTATGTTCAGATAATGCCCGATGA
>OOAF01001156.1_pt1 | contig 25256 bp, 27 predicted proteins | sample 1671251 | NCBI WGS metagenome assembly OOAF01 (sample SAMN06348137, study PRJEB24527) | human gut metagenome | biome: human gut; feature: ankylosing spondylitis patient; material: feces | host: Homo sapiens | place: China | collected 2015-10 | reverse complement strand
CATCAGGATTGCCGGAAACGAACTAATTGCTGTAATGAAGAAACAATACGAACAATTGCTGAGAACTAAAAGGTACAGACGGCTTCAGGATATGTATGCCAAGGCTAAGAAGGCTGATAATAAGGAACAGGTAAAAATTATTGTTTCTGAGATGAGCAAAATGCAGAAGCCATACAACCTTACATGGGAATACTGTCAAAAGGCAATGGTCAAGATTAACAAGCAATATCAGCTTAATTCTATTTTTGCTTTATCTAAAGCTGAAGATGTATGGCGGGCAGTAGAAAAGTGCTTATTCTCTGACGGTAAAACAATTCACTTTAAAAAATATGGAGATTATCCGGCAATTAGAGCCAGACAGCGTAATCGTGGAATTGTGATTTCGGTGGACGATAACGGCATGAAATTTAAGCTTGGAAATATTGTCATGCGTCCAATCGTAAATAAGCCAAAGCATACAAGAACCAGGAGAGGAAATGGCATTAAAACTATTGAATCACACGATATCTTTGCAGAAATGGAGATTGAGTCTGTAATTAAATATTTGGAAAATCCGGAAGTGATTGATGAGACTGCACTTCAGCTGTATAACCAAAAAGGTATTATAATGGACACTTATCGTCCATGTTATACATCTGTTTCATTTAAGGAGATACGTGGAAAAATACGTGTATTTATTCATATATCAATTGAAGGTGCAGCAAAAACTAAGTTTAATAAGGATGGGACAAAGCGTCACCAGTACGGCAAAGGATTCATCGGATGTGATATCGGCCCTCAAAGTATAGCATATACATCAAAAGAAGAAGTCGGATTAAAAAACCTTGCAGAACGCGGTGCATCAATTAAAGCCAGAGAACAAAAAGAAGCCCGGATTTTAAGGAAGATGGACAGGTCAAGACGTGCAATGAATCCTGAAAACTACAATGACGACGGAACGATACGTAAAGGGAAGAAGACCTGGAAGAAGTCAAACCGGTATAAGAAGCTGCATTCCCAATACAGAAACATCTGCCGTATTGCCGCCGAAAACAGACATCTGGCAATCAACGAAGAAGTAAACCATATGAGAGCGCTCGGCAATGTATTTATTACAGAACCAAAGAATGCAAAGAAACTTCAGAAGCGTTCTAAGAAGACAGAACGTCAGGATAAGCCATCCGTCGTTCAGAAATCTGATGGTACAAAACAGCTTGTATATAAATGTAAGCGCAAGAAGCGTCATGGCAAGTCCATTAAAAACAGATGCCCGGGATACTTCCAGGCGCAAGCGAAAGCCAAGTTTGAAAGAACTGGCGGAGTTTACATTGAAGTTCCGGTAACATACCGGGCAAGCCAGTACGACCATACTTGCAACAAATACATTAAGAAAGCACTTTCTCAAAGGATGTATGAATTGGCAGACGGAACACGGGTTCAGCGTGACTGGTATTCATCATTCTTAATGTACTGCATTGGTACAGACCTGCAGAACATCAGCAGATATAAATGTAAGCGATATTTTGATGAATTGTATGCAAAATATCTTGAGTTAGAACAATATATAATAAACAATAAGATTACAGTAATGAACAGCGGAATTAAATTTAAAGCTGCATGACATAAGCAACAGGTGGGATTGACTATGCCCTCCCCATGCTGGAAACAGTATGAAAAGCGTCCGATAATACGGCCGTCCTTCGGGACTGTCTGGACGTAAAGTGAAGATGCTCTGGCAGAGAGCTTCATCCCAAAGCCCTTGCGGTGTACGGATGTTGATAGAATGCCATCATCGGAACCCCCGCGGGCTTGCCCCGGGGAGTAGTCAGAATGATGATGAAGAAAAACAAGAAAGAGGACGAGTAATCCAATCTGATTAAGTTTTGATAGCGCCGCACGTCGCGCCAGCCTCAGCCGCAGGCGAGTTACACTCGCCGCGGCTTGGCCGTCTTGGTGGTGATAGTAATAAAATCTTGAAAATGCTGGCAATACATTTGCCGGCTTGGCGGAATTCTAACGCCAGAAAGGACGGTGTCAGAAATTCGACAGAAAGAAACTGAAATTCCTGATATTCAGGAAACCCGGCGGAAGAAACCTCCCGCTGGTAAAAAAAGAAAAAAACGAGTAAAACAAAGCAGAAAAAAAACTGTAACCACCGTAACAAAGAAAAAGAAACTTGGCCCACTGGCGAAGCTTCTTATTAAAATAGCTGTTCTGGTGATAATCGTGGTTATTGCCCTGACATGGATTCTTGGCCTGCACAGAATGACAGGTAATAATATGTTTCCGTTTGTGAAAGACGGTGATTTGTGTATTGTCTATAAACTGGATGATTATACGACAGGAGACGTCGTGCTGTATCGTAATGATGAAGGCAAGATGAAACTTGGAAGGATTGTTGCAGTTGGCGGACAGTCAGTTGACTTTCCGAAAGATGGCGGTTACACCGTTGACGGGTATCAGCCTTCAGAGGAGATAACATATCAGACTTTCGGCGCTGACGGAGTTAAGTATCCGATAGATGTTGGTGATGACGAAGTTTTCATTATGAATGACTTTCGTTCTGATACAGATGACAGCCGCCAGTTTGGAGGCGTCAAAAAATCAGATATTGATGGGAAGCTTTTATTCTTAATCAGGAGGAGAGGATTTTGAAAGACTTTGGCAAAAAGATAATCAGACTGATTGATGGTCTGATTGATAAATCAGTCCTCCTGGTATGTATAGTTTTGTTTCTGCTTGGCTCATATGGATTATATGACAGCTATATGGTATATCAACAGGCAACAGATAACAGCATCTTGAAATATAAGCCTGGATATGAAACCGATGATGAGACAAATAAAAAAATCACCGGAAATATGGTGGCATGGCTTACAATTGATGATACAAATGTAGATTACCCGGTTATGCAGGGTGAAGACAATAATGAGTATCTGAACAAAGACCCGTTTGGCGATTATGCTCTGTCTGGAAGCATCTTCCTTGACAGCAGAAATAACCCTGAATTCAAAGATTACTATTCTTTAATTTATGGACACCATATGGAACACGGCATGATGTTTGGAGCGATTGATGAGTATTTGAATGAAGATTACTTTAATTCACATAGAACCGGTTCCCTCGTCGTAGGTAAAAAGACATATAAGATTCGCATATTTGCCGTTTTAGAGTGTGAAGCAACGGAAGAATCGATTTTTGCACCGACAGAAAATGACAACACTGTAACTTATATTAAGCAACATGCGTTGTTTCTGGACGATACCGCGCTGCCAAAAGATAATGAAAAGCTGCTTGGCTTATCAACATGTAAATATCCTGATACCGTTGACAGGACTCTGATTTTTGGAGCGTTAGACGGCTAATATAAGGCGTAATGCCGTCAGATAATTGAATTTACGACCTGTACTGGCCGATTGAAAATAGCGCCTTGTTTTTAACGGGGCGCATTTTTTTGTATAGGAGGAGAAAAATAATGAAAAAAAGAATATTACCGTTGATTGCCTTATGCCTAATGACCACTCCCGTTTATGCAGCTGGGACGATTGACGCAGTTATTCCGGTTTCCTGCACTGCTAAAAACAGTAATGAAGAGTTTAAGGTTTCAATAAAAGGAGACGATGGAAACCAGGCTTCTCCTGAAATTGTTTATATTAAAGATGGAGAGACTGAAAATGTCTCTGTCTCTTTTAGTACTCCCGGTACATATAAATACATTGTAACACAGGAGTCTGGAGACAATAATAACACAACGTACGACAAAACAGTGTATAATGCTGATGTGTATGTTACTGAAAATGACAGCGGGGTGATGAGTGCAGAAACGATTGTGTATAAAAACGGAAGTGATAATAAACTTCCGGAATGTAATTTTACAAATACGGTAAATATAACACCGACACCTGCTGCCGGGTCAGACTCAGATATCGGCGCTTCAGAGAAAAGCGGAAACTCTTCCACAACAAGCGGAATAAATACCGGTGTAATCACACATGAAGCTTTTTATGCTATGGCCGGATTATTTGGAATCACCGTAATGCTTATAACTGCTAAAAGAAGGAGGAAAAACGGAAGACAGTAAAAAAGACCTGCAACTAAATTGCAGGTCTTTTTCTAGTTATCGTCATCATCCCAATCCTCATCAAATATTGATATTACGTTGCTTTCAATTGGCGGAAGCTCGCTCGGGTCTGGAATTTCTGGTTCTACTACATAATCAAATTCAGGGAATACTATATTGTCAGGCTCGTCTATATCGCCGAAGTCAATATCTGAGTAAATCTCAGGTAATTCTATTTTCGGTTCATTGATTCCGGAAGCATCTGGTTCTGATTCACTTGACGATAGGAAATCTGTCGGCTCTGAAATTTCTGACATTTCAGTATCTCTTACAGCTTCTATGTTTTCAGCTTCTACTGCTGTGTCTGAGGTTTTTGTGGTATCTGTATCGTCTGTGCTTTCAGCAACCTCTGTTGCATTTTCAGTATTTGCTAAGACCTCCGCAACTTCTGCAAATTTAGCATTGCTTGTATTCTTCGCATTCTCTAAGAATTCTGAGGTGTTTGTCGTTTCTGGAACTTCTTTGACTTCCGAGTCTGCTACAGTTATGTTTTCAACTTCGCTTTCGTTGATATCTGGTTTTTTAATGTATGTTTTTTCTTCAGGCGATGCTGCCGGTATGGTTGAAATATCTTTCGGTATAAAATCTGATTGTTGGTTTATAGCATTGTCATTGTTGCCAGATTCTTTTTTGTCTGTTCCCTTTTCGAACATTGTTGCCGGCGTGGCTGCAATATCTTCTGTTATAGAAGCCGCCTGTAAATTTTCAGTATTGGATGTATCGTCAGGTTCAGTTTGCTTTACACTGCCGAAATCAGGCTCAATATCAGGTGCTTCTCCAAAGTCTGGCTCCGGTTCTGGCATATCTGGCTCTGCGAAGGATTCCATGTCTGGGAAGTCAGATGGCGGTTCAGGCATGACTGGCTCATTGCTCTGATTGCCAGTTTGCTCTTGCTGGGTGCTTTCACTGATAATTGGTTTTGCACGGTTTTTCTTTTTCTTCCGTCTTGATTTTTTTCGGGAAGTTTCGCCTGATTGAGAGGCAGTACCATCAGCGGATGCAGTATCTGCTGCAGGAGATGGAGCGCTTTCTGTTGCGTTTGATTCTGGTATATTAGCAGGCGGCTCTTGATTTTTCTGCTCCTTTTCGGATACCTCTTTCTGAACTGCCTGCTGCTCCGGTTTGGCTTCGCTTGCAGCGTCTTGTGGCTTGGTATTGTTGTCACTGACAGATTGACTTTGCGGGTTTCTTCTGCCCTTCTTTTGCTGCTTTTTCTTTTTCTGCTGTGTCGGTTCGGTTTCAGCTTGCGGTGCCGGATGCTCTGGATGAGATTCCGGTAATGTTTCCTGCGCCAGCTTTTCTATGGTCTCTTGCGGCGCTTCTGCTTTTGGTTCTTCTTTTTGTGGTCTCTTTTTTCTTTCCGGCCGCTTGCTGATTTTTAATTTTGGCTCGCTGAAGACGTCTTCTTCTGCTTCCGGCAAATCCTCGTATAACGGTTCTCCTAACGGTTCGTTTAAATCTATGTCCGGAAGCTCGTCTGCCTGCGTGCCGATATCAGGCATCGTGTCTGCTGCCGGTTCAGGAGCTTTGTTTTCTTCCTGTGCGATTTCATGCAGCATATTTTGTATATTGTTTGATTCAGAGCCGCGTTTCGGCTTCCTTTTTGGCCTTTTACTTGCCGCAGGTTTTGAAATAACTGGCTTTTCGTTGATTGACGTTTCAAAGGAATTATATCCTGAATCATAATCGTCGTCATCGTCTTTTTCAATATGTGGTTTCGGCTGTTGCTGAGGCTGTTGGACTGGTTGCGGCTTTTGCTGTTGAACTGGTACTTCTGCAGGCTGCGGTTGTTCTTTTGGCTCTTCGAGATGTTTGTCCTGCTGGATGTCAGCTGGCTGTGGCTCTGGCTGTGGCGTTTCAATTTCCGGTTGTGTTCCTGCCAATGATGTAAGGTCTATTTTTCCAAAATAACGTTTTATTGCCGCTTCACGGTTCTGTGGAAAGTCACGCATAAAATCGTCATCCATGTTATCAAAATCAGGAAATCCGTCATCTTCATCTGGTGATTTATCGTCACTGCCTTTACTGTCGCTGTCACTGTCATTACTGTCTGGTATGTCTCCGTTTGTGAGATTGGCGGCAAACAGTTCAGCAGATGTCCTGCTTAGTTCTTCCTCCTTTTGAGCCAGTTTGGATTCCAGGTCTTTGATTTTTGAATCCATTGTCTTCATTTTGTCCTCACGTATGAAAAAGTCATGGACATTTCTTTTCATTGTATTCTTGAACACAGAAAACATTGAAGACGGCTTCGATGCGTCCTGTAGCTCTTTCTTCAATTTTTCTATTTCTTCACGCTGTTGTTTTAATAATTGGTCTTTATCTGACATTTTGTCACCTTCTTTTTTTCTTTTTAATTTAATATGCAAAATACACCCCGCTTTCTAACAATGTTTTGTTTCGGCATATTGAAAGAGTAAAAAAAATAAAGAAAGGTGGAAAACAATATGTTAAACAAGAAAGAAACTCATGAGGTATTTGGAAAAGTTTGGAAGGAATTTAATAAAGTACGCAAGAATAACACCGATGACGGGTGGTCAGAGTGTGTTAAGAATGTGGACGAGCTGCACAGTAAGTATGATAACAAATTTTATGAAAAGATTATGCTTATTGTTATTAAAGAAGCAGACAGAGAGTCCAAACTTGACCAGAATACAGCCCGTACGGAATACAAAAAAGCGGGAAAGGCTTTCCAGGAGGCTTGGACGATGTTTGAACAGTTTGTTGACAACATTGATTCCTTTGAGACTGAGGGAATGAAGTTACTTGCAGAATATAACAGACAGAATCCATGTCGGTTTGCTGCTGAGTTTGGAAGCGTGATTTATGAAGCTGTATGTGAGGAGACAAAAGCTTCTGGTTCATTTATGAATGCAGCTTATTCATTTTATGAAAAATATAAAGCCGGAATTGATGAAACCAATGCAGGAAAGGCACTTGCTGAAGCAGAGCAAATCATAAACACTCATCCGGAATATATGCTGCATATGATGAACATGTATTCAGATTTAGCAAAAGCGGCTTAACGAAAGGAGTAAAATATATGAATAATGTTGAACAGGGTTCTCTTTTTGATGGCATTGATATGGAAAATATTCCTGAAGAGGGCGTGAAATACAGCCAGGGCTGTAGTGAGATGTATCGTCTTGATAAGATAGAAAGAAGCGCAAAGATTTTTACGGTATTTAAAGAAAAAGACCTTGCCGGCTTTCATCTTAAAGGCTGCGACAGAAAAGAACCATTTTATGTAGTGTCCGGAAAGGTAACTGGTATTGAAATGGCTGGAGATAAAATCAATTTCACAATGCAGTCTTTGCGAAACGAAGAGATGTTTCATTTTTCTGTCGGTGAGTCTGCCGAATTTTATGAAAAGGCATTGCATATATGCAATAGTGACAACGTTACCGTGGTGATGAGTGGCGATGTGTGTACTGATATGAAATTTGGCCCGTTCTTCGGGGCTGTGTCATGGCAGTTTGTAAATAGCAATAATACTGCCGTAAAAGAATACAGCGTGAGAAAATAACATATTTTTCTGGCATCCAGCGGATTTTTCCGCTGGCCTTTTTTGTGTTCAGAAAAAAAATAAAAAAAATTCGTAAAAAACGATAAAAAAAATAAAAATCCAGCATATTAATTCTGAGAAAAATTGAAGGCCTTACAAGACCGTTAAAAAATAGACTAAAAAAAGGAGATAAAAATGTCAGAAATTAATAAGCTGAAGAAACAGGCAGATAAGGTATACGCAAAAATGGAAAATATGCAGCGGCTGTCAGACAGCGAGCTGAAAGCAAAAACAGATGAATTTAAGATGAGACTTGCAAACGGAGAAACTCTTGAACAGATTTTGCCGGATGCATATGCAGCAGTAGGAGAAGCGGCCTACAGAACGATTGGCTTAAGACCGTATAAAGTGCAGATTATGGGCGCGATTGTCCTGAATGAAGGGAAAATTGCAGAGCACAAAACCGGAGAAGGCAAGACGTTGATTGCAGCTATGCCTGCATACCTTAATGCACTTGAAGGAAAAGGCGTTCATGTCGTAACCGTTAACGACTATCTGGCAGAACGTGATGCAGAAGACATTGGACGAATCCATCGCTTCATGGGACTTTCCGTCGGATGTATTTTAAAGACAACATCGCCGGAAGAAAAGAAAAAAGAATATGCAAAAGATATTACATATATCACAAATACGGAACTCGGATTTGACTATCTTAGGGATAATATGGCTCAGCGCCTGGAAGATAAGATGCAGCGCGGATTTAATTACTGTATTATTGATGAGGTTGATTCCGTGCTTATTGATGAGGCGAGAACGCCGCTTATTATCTCCGGAGTCAGTGGAAAATCAACAAAACTGTATACCGCATGCAACGAGCTTGCGAAAAAGCTTGAAAAAGGTGAAACACAGGAACTTACAAAAGTAGACCTGCTTGCCGGCGAAAGGGCAACAGAAACCGGAGACTATACCGTTGACGAGGAACACAGGATTGTAACCCTGACACTTCAGGGCATCAAAAAGTGTGAAGAATATTTCGGTATTGATAATCTCTCTGACAGAAAATATACAGAGCTGTATCACAACATTCTTGCAGCGCTGAGAGCACATAACCTTATGAAGAGAGATAAAGATTACGTTGTAAAGAATGGGGAAGTGCTAATCGTTGACTCATCAACAGGACGAATCCAGCCGGGGCGCCGTTATTCAGATGGCCTCCATCAGGCTCTTGAAGCCAAAGAGGGCGTTGAGGTGCAGGAGGAAACATCCACATATGCAACTGTCACATATCAGAACTTCTTTAATAAATATAAGAAGAAATGCGGTATGACCGGTACTGCGTCAACCGAAAGAAAAGAGTTTAAGGATATTTATCATATGTCCGTTGTAAAGATTCCGACGAACAGACCGGTACAGAGAGAAGACCTCCCTGACCGTATGTTCTTGACAAGGGAAGCAAAATTCAAAGCAGTTGTTGATGAAATTAAGAAGGCACATGCAACAGGACAGCCAATTCTGGTAGGTACATCTACAATCCAGGATTCAGAAATCCTTGATAAGATGCTGAAAGATGAAGACCTGCCGCATACAGTCTTAAATGCAAAACTGATTGAGAAAGAAGCGGAAATCATCGCAAAGGCCGGAACAAAAGGCTCTATTACTATTGCGACAAATATGGCCGGACGAGGTACAGACATTAAGCTTGATGATGAAGCACGCGCAGCCGGCGGTCTTAAGGTAATCGGAACACAGCGTCATGAGTCAAGAAGAATTGATAACCAGCTGAAAGGACGTTCTGGAAGACAGGGCGACCCTGGAGAGTCTGTATTCTTCCTTTCACTGGATGATGAAGTGTTGAGACTTTACGGTTCTGAAAAAATGAAAAATGTTCTCTCCGCGACAGGTATGAAGAACGATGACAGCCTTGAGAACAACACCGTAAACAAATTTGTAAAAAAGGCTCAGACGGTTATTGAGGATAATAACTTCGGGGCACGAAAGAATGTCCTTAAATTTGATAAGGTAAACAATGAGCAGCGAGAGCTGATTTATGCAGAGCGTGATGCAATCCTTGAAAAGGCTGATACACGTTCTACTATGATTAGCATGATTCAGGACTCTATCAATATGATTATCGATAAATATTGCGATAATAAAAAAGTGTCAGAGGCTGAGTATGAAGACATTAAAAAAGAGATTGAAGTTCTGGTCTTTGGTATCAAATCACCTGATTACACACCTGGAATGACCAAAAAAGACCTTTCAGAACTTTACATTGAAGCAGCTAAAAATAAATATTGTGACCGCGAAAGAGAATGGCCGGATATTAATATGTTCAGGGAATTTGAACGCCAGATTATTTTAAGATGCATTGACGTCAAATGGATGCAGCATATTAATGACCTGGAAATTTTAAGACAGAATATTTCACTTGTTGGATATGGCCAGAAAGACCCGGCAGTCGTATATAAGCTGAAGGCATTTGATATGTTTAGTAAAATGTCTGATGAGATTAAGAACGATGCTGTATATACACTGTTTTCTTCAAGACTGAAGGGGGCAGTGGCACCAAAGCGTGACAACGCGGCGTAAGCTGAAAGGCCCGGATGAGAACTCCGGGTCTTTCTTTTTTCGCAAAAAAATGCTATACTGTTTGAAATTTCGCATAATATAGGAAAATAACAAAAAAAGGAGAAAAAATATGCATAAAAATATTTTCCAGAACAAGATAGGTAAGGCTTTTGCGGTTGTTGCGGTCGCCGGAATGATATTATCCGGAAACGGAATGCCGTGGATGGCAGCAGATGCTTATGCGGCAGTAGATTTGGCACAGATTCCGGAGTATACAGGAAGCCCTTATACTGTAATCAACGATAACGAGCCGGAATTTGAGATAGATGACTTTTCTACGGAAGCATTTGAGAATTACAGTGAACTTGACGACCTCGGAAGATGCGGTGTGGCTTATGCCAATATATGCCAGGAGATTATGCCGACTGAGAAGCGCGGCGCGATTGGTATGGTTAAGCCGTCCGGATGGCATACCGTTAAGTATCCAGAGCTGATTAAGGATAGATATTTGTACAACCGATGTCATCTCATTGGGTTCCAGCTCGCCGGTGAAAACGCGAATACAAAAAACCTGATAACAGGGACGAGATATCTTAATGTTGACGGTATGCTTCCGTTTGAAGATGAGGTTGCTGATTACGTCAAAGAAACAGACAATCATGTATTGTATCGTGTAACACCAGTTTTTGATGGTGATAATCTAGTTGCTTCCGGCGTGCAGATGGAAGCCGAGTCTGTGGAAGATGATGGTGCCGGAGTTAAATTCAATGTATTTTGCTATAATGTCCAGCCGGGAATCGGTATTGACTATGCGACAGGCGATAGTTGGGTTGATGATGGAAATGCGGTAGTAGAAAACACTGACACAGACAATGCAGAACAGACGGAATTTGTAATCAATACAAACACCGGAAAATTCCACAAACCTGATTGCAAAAGCGTTAAAAAAATGAAAGCAAAAAACAAAGAAGAATTCAGCGGCAGCAGAGATGAGTTGATTGCCGAAGGTTATGAACCTTGCGGCAGCTGCAGGCCTTAAGATGTATAGAAAAAAGATAGAAAAGAAGACGAAAGAAGAGAAAGAGCAAGAGCGATGCCTAAGGCATCACTCTTGCTCCGTCTTTTTGGTTCGGTGCTTAATAAAATAGAAAAATACTAGCGCTAATAGGCTAGCATTTTTCTACCGTAGCATCCAGTTAAACGCAGAACTGCGAAATTTTGTTCTATCGCTGCATTTGGAAAGAGACAATTTACTGCTTTGTCGATGTGAAACGAGCGAAGACTGGCTGCAGGCTTTAATAATTTGGTTTTTTCGTAATGCTTCTAATCGTGTCATATAGAACCTCCTTTTTCTTTAATATGCAAAATATTTTTTCGCGCATCGATTTTTTCAGCATATTGTATATGAAAGAAATTGTAAAAACACACGCAAAGAGAGGAGAAAAAACTATGGCTAAAAAATTAAGCAAGAAAGAACTTCAGAAACTGGAGATTCAGATGGGAATTTCCAAAATCCAGCATGACCGCCCGCCGGTTGGAAGGCCGACCGTGTTCTATGGCAAGACAAACAAACAGAAACGGAGAGAAGGTAAGATGGCGGCGAAGGAGTGGTGAAAAACGTAGAGACTGCCAACTGACGGTCTCTTCTTTTTTTTGCAAAAAAAACAAAAAGACATCGCTCCCGCGATGTCTTAGGCTTCTTTAATCTGAGCCATTTCCATATCCGCCGCATGGCGGTATGTATCCAGCATGTCAAGCACGTCAGGTGTTAACTCTATCACCTGCTTGTACTGTGCCAGATGCTCAAGGCTTGCCCAGCAGTCCATTATGGAAGTCCTCAGCTGGAATTCAACCTTCATTTCAGGAAAGTCCGGGTCTCCAGATGTAAATCCCATGATGACATGAAGGCTTCGGTATCCGCTTTCTTTCGGATGCTTAATGTAATCCTTCACATGGATAACCCGGCAACTTGTCTTATCGTCAACTGACTTAATGCGTTTAAGATTTTCATAAATCGCATACACATCAGCGACAGATTCAACGATAATCCTGACACCGATTGCATCAGACTCAACTGCAAGCGCTGAGTGATGATTGACCGGCAGGTTGTCGTTCTGAATTTTTTTTGTCATACTTTCCGGAGTCTTAATCCTAGACACAATGTGTGCTGCGGATTTTATTCCTGAAAATGTTGACATTAAGCTTGCCAGGCTGACAGCTTTACTTTTTACAGTTTCCATATGGCTCAGATGTTCGCCATAAAATTTTTTATTTACGTTCATTTTTTTTCTCCCTTTCGTAAAACATAATATTGCAATATTAATATGCAGAATAATTTAAAAAACAGAACACTTTTTGCAAAATAAAAAATTCTGCATATTGGAAATATAAAAAAATAAGCCAAAAACAGGCTGTAAAAGAGGAGAAAAATATATGAGTTATAAATTAGACATACAGGATGATTTGATGAGCATCCAGGGATTATACGGAACGTATGAAGCATCAAATAATGAAAAAGGAGGTTTTATGATATCTGTCGTGTTAGGGTCATACGTGTATGAACTTGATGCCGAGGGAGAAGACTATATTGTAGAGAATGGTCAGGAATGGGCAGTGCCGGCAAAGAATCTGACTGAGCTTAATGAATTCATCAGAATGTGTGAAGATGAAAAGCTGTGGAATTACATGAGCGGCCCGGTGTTCAGGATGAAGCCAGATACAGAAAACGGCATTCTGTACATCAAAGGACAGACAAAGAACTTTGTGATTGGAGAACACGAAAAGAAATTATACGTTGATGAAGTACAGTCTTCAAAAACACATCACTACGTTGAAGATTTGTTTGATGCGGCAAAGAAGATGACAACAGAAGATAAATGGTGGAGCCGGAAGGGCGAAGAAACCGTTGATATCGTAAGAAATATGAGATGCGCGATTATGGTAACTTCAGGCGGCAATCTGCAAATTGAATACAGAAATAAGAGTCTGCTGATAGGCCAGAAAGATGATGGAACATATTGGGTTAACATGGTTGGCGGGCAGGAAAAACATATCTTTTATAAAGATTCATTTAAAGAAGTAATCGCACTGCTTGCAGCATAAAAAAAGAGCCAGGAAAAATTTCCTGGTTCTTTGACTTTCTTAGTGCTTATTTTCTTTGTCGTCAAATGACAGCCCAAACCACATATGGCTGATTGCTTGCAGTACGACAATTGTGGTTGCTGCGATTAAACATACAACCTCTTCAATTGGTGGTGCTGTTGCGATATGCGCGATTGTTAATCCGACCAGTAATACTGCTGAAAACAGTATTGGCAGAGAAAGTAACCCTAAAATTTTTGCTTTTGTCATTATAAATTCCTCCTGTTTCTTTGTTAGTTTTTACTTATTTAATATGCTTAAAATTTTTTTTCGCAAAAATGATATGATTTGTGTTTTTTTTAGCATATTGAATATAGACAAAAATGAAAGGGGGAAAAGACTTTCAAAAAATGCAGAAAAAAAATAAATTTCCGCCAGGTTTTGCTGTTGCGGCAGTTGGTTTATCCGGCATACTGTTTATGACAGGATGCGCAGGTGAGTATGACGTACTGGATAAAGTTGCTGACAGTACAACAGTTGGCGAAAGTATTACGGATAAAATAAACGATATGGTCAGTGACCAGTCTCAGAACGTTACATATATATGTAAGCGAATGAAGACATTATCGGGAGAAGTTGAATCAGAAAAGGATTTCGAAAGGCCAGAGTATAATCCTGAAACATATGCTGATACCAGTAAAGCAGATATAAGTAAATTTAAAGCCAAAAAGGTTTCGGTCTCTGATGATGAGGTTGACGAGTATATCAAATCATTGATGCGTGAAGCCCGTATATGTGGAGATGAGACCGATGCCATTGATGAGGAATGTATTGCCCATGTGGCATACATAAAAACTGATGCTGATACAAAAGAAGAAATCCAAAATTTGTCAAATATGGAGTGGAGTTTTGATTCGAGCTTCTTTCCGAAAGAAGTAAGCAAAAAACTTATCGGATGCAAAGCCGGAGACAACGTGAAAGTGAAGTGCTCTGGTTGTGAATACGATATTACTGTAAATGACATTAACTCCGTAAACATAACAAATATGACAGTATTCACACTGACAAGCGGGCAATACATGAATGCGTCAAATTACAGAACGTTTATCAAAAACTACCTGTACAACCAGAAGGTGTTGAGTGCAAATGAAGATTCCATTGATAAGCTTTGCAAATCGGTTTCCGTAACCGGATATCCTGAAGATGTCTTGTCATACGACATTCAGCAGAAATTCATGTATTACTATCAGATTACCGGAGCCAGCAGCCCTGATGATGAAACTTTTAAATCTTACATCAAGGAGAATCTTGGATGTAAGACAACAAAAGCATTTACAACAAAGATTCAAAAAGAAGCAGAACAGAGCATTGATGATGAAATAAAGATTCTGTCTCTTACGAAAAAGTACAATTTATGGCTGGATGATGATAAACTGGCAACAGAAGTTATGCAGAATACTACAGAATATTCCAGCGCAGAGGACTATTATGCGGCATGTTCAAAATCATATGCCAGATATTTTATATCAAAATTAAATCTTGCAAAGGAAATTCAGAAAAATGAAGAACGAATTGAGGGCGCCGGATAAGCCATATTATCCTAAAAACACATTAAGGACATTACGAAAAACGGGTGTCCTAATTGATGAGCTTGAAGCAAGACGTGAGCATGAAGAACAGTTTAAACTCACGCCTTATGAAAAAGCAATGCATGACCAGCTAAGAGAGACCTTCAAAGTATCGCGCCCGGCAGAGGGAATAAAAAGCGCCCTTGAAGATGAGAGGGAGCTAAAATCAATCAGAAAAGAATATGTTACAGCAGCAAAGATACAGCGAGACAGGACGGAGCTGAAAGAGAACGCAGACAATGACAGCCTTGGAATGGTACTCATTGCGGCGGGAACTCCGATGGTGCTTGTGGGTGTTACACTGCTTGAAACATTTATGGCTGCCGGAATTGGTGTTATCGCAGCAGGTGCGGCGATGTATATGCCAATGTTTATAAGAGAAATAACCAAGAAAAGGAAAGCGAGAAAAAAATTAAAAAACATAACAGAAAATGTTGACGATTTGTCAGAGACTATTGACCGGAAAATGGCTAATATAGATAAAATCTGTTCTATGTATGGAATCCCTGTCAATTGTACTGACCGCGAGCAGTATCTCAGTTCTTTGTTTGATGCGGCAACCACATATGAGGCCCTGGAGAAAAAAGAGACTGATTATGAATTGCTCTGTCAGCTGAATAACAGTGATAAGATAAAAAATCAGATTACTGAAAATCTTAAAGCTATGTCAGGGCTGACGGTTGTAGACGAAAACAACTTTGAAGATGTTTTAGACAAGCTGGCTTCACAGTTAAAATAAAATAGAGAAAAGAGGAGATAAAAAAATGATTAATACAATCAAACAGGCATTGACAACGCGCGAAATCAGACGAAAGCTGGAGCTGATGGTGTTTGTCATCTTTATTACCCGAGTAATCTCAATGATTCCGGTTCCCGGAATAGATGCTTCCGTATTTAAACAGTGGATGGCGGTAAATTCCAATGATGCATTAAACTTGTTCTCAGCATTCACCGGAGGCTCGTTTGAGAATTTCTCGATGTTTGCTCTTGGCATCACTCCACTTATTACGGCGCAGATTGTAGTTCAGTTGCTCGGCAGCGTTATCCCGTCACTTGGCAAACTCCAGAAAAGAGGCGAGCATGGCCAGAAAGTGACAAAAAGAATTACCAATATCGTTGGTATCGTTCTTGCAATCGTTCAGAGCTGCTGTATGGCAGTCGGCTTTAACAAAGGAGGCTTAATCAACGGAAACGGCGTTGCATGTGTTATCTTAATCACAACATTCATGACAGCCGGAACAGGTATTATGATGTGGCTTGCACATATCCTTGATGAAAAATCAATCGGAAACGGTGTGTCAATCCTGCTGATGGCAAATATCTTGTCAAGAATGCCTGGACAGTTTGCATCACTTTTTAAATCACTTGCGAAGGATAAAAGTACTCCAATTGCATCACTGTCAATTACAGCAGCTATACTGATTTTTGCAGCTATCATTATTGTAATCATTTATATGACAGAAGGATATCACCCGCTGCATGTACAGTATTCACAGAAGATGAGTCAGTCTGGCGAAGACGCAGAAACCGGTCTTATCCCGGTAAAAGTTGGTATTTCTGGTGTTATGCCGGTAATCTTTGCTTCCTCTCTTATGGCAATTCCACAGCTGATTGCAGCTATCGCCGGAAAGGGATATGGAAGCGGGCTCAGTAAAATTGTTTTAAATATGATGTCCCAGAAGAACTGGTTTGATAACGACAACCCGGTCTATGGCTTAGGGCTTCTGATTTACCTGGCGCTGATTGTGTTCTTTGCATACTTCTACCTCCCGATTACATTCAATGCGGCAGAGGTATCTGATAACATCAGAAGAACCGGAGGTTTCGTTCCAGGAGTAAGAGCCGGTGAGGATACAGAACAGTATATCCAGTACATTTCAAGAAGACTCACTTCAATCGGTGTTGTGATGCTGATTTGCGTTACCGTAATCCCTATTATCATTTGCGGTGCACTTGGCCTTAATTCAACAATCGGCGGTACTTCACTGATTATCGTTATCGGTGTTATTACAGAAACAGTACAGCAGATTCAGCTTGAACTTGCAGGAAGAAATTACTGTGGTATCTTATGCAGAGATTAAGGAGGGGTAGAAATGGAAATAACAAAAGCAAAAAACTTTGATACAAATGGTGTTGCAGAATTTGAAAGTGTTGATGAAGAGACACATGAAGTAACACCTGATATGAAATATATCAAATGGCCAAGCAAGAAAAAAGTCTTTTCTGAATTGGTCTCTGTCGCAGTAGCATCCATTATTATTGCAATGGTTATTGCAGCCGGTGACAGTATCGGTATGACGATTGTAAATTTTGTTTTGAAATTCTTCTGATGAAGAAAGTATTGCACCACGCGCGAAAGCGCGTGGTGCTTTTTTTGTTGCCATTTTTTGTTATTACGGCTGCTCCAGCATATTAATTTATGTCAAAGAAATACTAACTATAACAACAGAAAGGAACTGGTGATAATGGGAGAGAAACAACAGCCAAAATCTTGTATTTATCCAAAGCCTGAGCATTATAACGACCTGGCAGATAAGCCGATAACGAAAGATGGAATAATGGACAATGCCATTGAAATCATTTATATCTGTGCTTATAAAGCTGAAAGATTCGTCAACAAGCAATATGTGGGGGTGTCGGTTGAAAGCCGTGAAGACATCATCCAGTATGTAGCTGGCCAGATTAAGGATTTGATTGAAAACTATCTTGACAAAATTGACGAAAAAAGGGTTGATTTTTGGGCTTATATGAACAAAAGCATTCAGCATACCGCAAGCAGAGCTTATCAGACTGAAGTTAAAGAGGGTGCGTCCGAATACATTCGGCACCGATACGACATGATGTCCAAATATCTCGATGAAGGGTTAACACTGGAAGAGATTGCAGAGAAGTGTAACTGCAGGGTGTCTACGGTAAGGAAAACCCTTAGGGATGGAAAGGCAATAAATGTGAGTATCGACGCGGAGGACGATATCGGACATGCCATTCTTGATAAAGTAGGTAAAAATGATGTGTATAAGATTGAAGAAGATGAAAAAGTATCAATCGAAGACAACATCTTAATCCGAAAGGTTCTTAAAGGTATGACAAGGGAAGAAAAGTTCATTATAGAAACTTACCTTAATATCAAAAAGGACTGTGAAAAAGAATGGAAAGACAGAACGTTTGCAGCTTGTAAGGAGTATGGCATTACTCATAAAAAAGTGAATGATGCAATCAGAAGCTTTAAAAATGAGGCCAGAAAAATGCGCGATGAGTCTTCTGGATAATACAAGGTTTTGGCTTGTATAAAAACCTATAGCAACACATGAGCAGCGGGGAAACCTGCTGTTTATTTTTGCCTGATTTTGCATGTTAAAGACAAATACAAAAAACAGGAGGGAAAAATAATGAAAAGCTTAAAAAAATCTGTTTTATGCATGCTGATGGCGGTTGTCATGGTGATGACTGCAACGACTGCAAGTATCATTCCGGTTCAGGATGTGTATGCGGCATCCGTGAAGCTGAATAAGACTTCACTTAGCCTGTACACGAGGACTATGATTCAACTTACTGTATTAAATACAGGAGCAAAAGCCAAATGGTCATCAAGCAAGCCGAATATTGCAAGTGTGACAAGTAATGGCTATGTCACTGCCCGCTCCGCAGGTAAGGCAAAGATTACAGCAGTTGTTGACAGAAAGAAGCTGTATTGTAATGTTACAGTCAAGGTAAGACCTGGCGAAGAAGTAAAGATGGAGTTTAAAGACTGTAAAGTTCAGGTCGGAAAAACTGCACGTCTCCGTCTGATGAACATTGTCGGCCTCGCTTCATGGAAAAGTAGCAATACAAAAATTGCTACTGTAGACGCGAATGGAGATGTAACCGGAAGGAAGACCGGTTCTGCGACAATCACTGTTACATATCTCGGCAAAAGATATACTGCAAAAGTGACTGTTATATCCGGTACAACGTCTGGAACGTCAGTTATCAGAAGGAAAGCTCCTTTGGCTGACAGCGGCGTGCTGAATGCGTTTGATAAGCTTGGCTTTAAATATGCTTATGACCCGAATATCACTGGGTTCACAGGCAAGTTTTCAGCAAAAGAGCATCGCATCATTGTGAAACGCGAAGAAGATAACTGCATCTACCATGAGCTTGGTCATTTTGTTGCATGGACTGCTGGCAATGTTGATTATCAAAAAGAATGGAAAGCAATTTATGACAAAGAAAAAAACAAGGTTACATTCTATAATAAAGGATATGTAACACGGAATCCTCATGAGTATTTTGCCGATGCATATAAGGACTATGTCCTGCATCGTTCTTCATTATCTTCAACAAGGCCTGCGACATACAAATATGTCAAAGCAGCAGTTGCAAAGGTTAATGCAATGACAAGCGCTGATTTCGAGAAAATGCATAAAATGTATGATTCTATCTGGAATAGATATGGCGCTTAATTTTTTTCAGCAGGCTTCGGCCTGCTTTTTTCGTTTTTGGAAAATTCAGCATATTAAATATGTAAATGTTAAAAACAAGAAAGGAGATTTTAAAATGAAGATTAAAGAAATCAAAACAAACGGAATTGGAACTGTTGAGGGTATTGTTATTGCTTTGGAAGAAAAGGCAAATAAAAATAACAGCAGCTTTATCAACATGACTGTCAGTGATGGCGAAACTCAGGTTGTCGCCAAGGTCTGGAACGCAGACCTTGAAACATTTAAGTTTAAAACAGGACAGGCGGTTCTTGTGGAATTAAAAATGGAGGAGTATAAAGGACAGAAAAGTTATGTCGCCCGTGAAATTACTGCATCTTCTGCTGACCCGGCACTGTTTATTTGCGGCGCTCCGGTAAAATCAGAAGAGATGTATAACTTCCTCTATAAAACCGCTGGAAGATGCGGCGTGTATGCGTCAACGGTCAAGAAGATTCTTGATGACAATAAAGACCATCTGATGTTCTGGGGCGCTGGCAAAGCAGTACATCACAATATCAGAGGCGGGCTTTTATATCATACATACCGTATGACAAAAACGGCGGCATATATCACCTCTGTATATAACAAAGAGCCGTCAATGCTGAAAGGCTGTCGTGACATCAATACAGAACTTCTTGTTGCCGGCTGTATCCTGCATGACATCGGAAAACTTTGGGAGCTTGATACAAATGAATTTGGTGCTTCAGATTATACCGTGAAGGGAAACCTGATGGGGCATTCATTTATTGGCGCCGAGCTTGCGGGCAAGACCGCCAGAGAGCTTGGTGTAGATGAGGAAAATGTGATGCTTCTGCAGCATGTAATCCTGTCTCATCATGGAAAATATGAATGGGGTGCTGTCACCCTTCCGGCAATCCCGGAGGCTATGATTCTGCATCATATTGATATGATTGATGCCGATATGTATCAGTTTGAATCACAGGCAGAAGCCTTAAAGCCAGGTGAAGCGACAAGCAATCTGATTTTTGGCTTAGACCAGAAGGTATATAGACCGACATGGAGGGTTCCGGTGGAAGAGAAGAAGTAAGGTGCTTGTTTAACTTTAGATTTTTTTTCGGATTTTATTTTTGTATTGCCCGCAGCATTCGCTGCGGGTTTTTTAGAATAGTAAGCGGGAATCCTCGGTAATTTAAGGCTTTCAAGAAAAAAGTGAGAGAGTATTTTACATCAATAATCTGGCAGATACTCTGTATGAATATGAGGTCTTAAAATAAAAAGGTAATGGTTGCCGGCAGTACCGGAAAAAGAAAAAGAAAATGTAAAAAGAGCAGGAAAAGGATTTCCTGCTCTGTGTTTTTTTTGTCTTGCAATTTCGATATTCAGTTTTTAGCTTGATTCTTTTTTGGAATCGATTTCGGATTTGATTTCTTTAACGTACGCCTCGTCAAGCTCAAAATCTTTTGCAATTTTTTCAACTGATAAGCCGTAATTAAGCAATCCGCTGATATATTTTATATCTGATTCACGTCTAGCTTCCTCTAACATTGAATACATCTTATCCACTCCTTTCGGGTTAAATTTGTAGTATCTTAATGCTTCAGCGAAAACTGGATTTTTAATGTCATCAGGGTTTGGATTAGTCCAATCTCTAATAAACTGTCCAAGTTCTGAATTATCAGTTTCAGCTGCAAGGTTTACAATAATTTCTTCTTCCCCTGATTCAACAGTATTGCCAGACATTAAGTCTACCTTTTTAATATGCTGAATCATTGGGTCTTTGGAATTAAAATCTTTTTCGGTTAAGACTATCATACACCTTTTTGGCATTTCTGAAAAGTCCTGACCAACTTGTAAACTGTCTGCATCAACCATAGAACCGTAATAGCGATTTCTGCAATAGATATTCTTTTGCCAGTAGCATTGTGGCTCTATGATATATATTTTATTTTCTTCGGGGCAGTATGCAATAAAGTCTATGACAATACTGCGTCCGCCATTCCAATTCCTTATAGAATGCTGTACTCTAATAAGCTCCAGATGAACTTTTGCTTTCTTCTTTTGCCCTTTGTTGATTGCGTTCTGAACAATATTAATGATTTCTTCCGCAACCTTTTTATTTTTTAAAACCATGCTGGACATTATGTCAGCATTTAATGACAATGTCATTAATTTTTCTTGAAAATCTTGAGGATATTTTCCTCCTTTCATGGATATTTTTTCTTTTTCCATTTGCTTTTTCGCTCCTCTTTTTATATATTTTTTTGCAAAAAAAAAGGAGATAAACATAATATGATATGCAAGACAAACTATCATTCTGAATCTCCTTTCTTTATCTTTTTTGCATATTTAATATGATATTTTTGATGATTCTGAAAAACTAAACTATTTTGCATATTGTATTTAATAAATACAAAACGACAGGAGGCAAAAATATGTATAAAGGAAAAGAAAACTACGAAACCGTTAAACACCTGATGGCAGGCGAAGAATGTATTGTAACCGGATATGGTCAGTCCATGACTCCAATTCTGAAATCTGGGCAGTCCGTAAGATGTATTCCAGTGACTGAAAAAACAGTGCTGAAGAAAAACGATATAGTGCTGTGCAAGGTTGCAGGACATTTTTATCTGCATAAGATTTCTGCAATAAAGGGTGGAAAAACATTTCAGATTTCTAACAATCACGGGCACGTAAACGGATGGGTTGGAAAGAAGTGTATATACGGTGTTGTAGTTGAAAAATTTTGAGGTTTTGTAGGAGCGAAGGCTCCTTTTTTGTGGTTTTTTAAATATTTTTTTGTTTTTTGTGGTTTTTATCGCGAAATTGTTTTTGCATATTAAAAGTGTTAATTAAATTAAAATTTTGTATGCCGGCTTACCGGCAAGAAAGGATGGATAACATGAAAAAAATTACAAACAAGAAATACGAAGCAATCATTCAGGCAAAGAACATCATTTCACAGTTATGCGAGGATGGAGCAATGGATTACGTTGAGAGTGGTGTTGACGTTGTTCGTAATACCTGTCTGATGAAGGCTCCGGCCTTATTGAAGGAAGCTCTGTTAACAGTGCTGACATCCGGAACTATTAGCGATAATGGTTTTCAGATGCCTGCTACAGCGTGCTGCTGCGAAAATTTTTCAGTGACACGGAAGCAGATGAAGAGGCATTCCCTGAGCCTTCTGGTCTGCGACCCACTGGATAAAAGAGCAGACGAAGACGGGTATTTCACAATGCCAGTCTTCGGCAGAGTCTTCATAGAAAAATAATTTTTTGGCCTTCAGAGTATTCTGGAGGCTTTTTTATCACGATTTATTTTTTGCATACTATAAATAACAAAACTTATATCTGATAAAGAACGGAAAAAACATGGTTGAAATTTTCGTTCTATTCCCCTTGCAGCGAAAACTGGGGCGCTGATTTTTTGATAGATTAAATTCCTTTTTCGCAGTTCTGCAAAGCAGAACGATGACATAATTTCCTCCTATTTAAAAAAACAGACATCTTTGATGCCTGTTTTTTTTGTTCTAATTCTTTAAACTATTCTGAACCCTTTTAACATAAGCTGCTATATGCGGGGCTGTCTGCTCCAGACCATCCGGGTCTTCCAGGCTTAATCTGAAAGCCTCTGCAAAATATTCTGCATTGTTGCATATATTCTCATCTTCCAAGTCGTATTTCTGCTGTAAGGCTGCTGCCTCCGATTCGTGTGATTGGGTGACTACATTAGAGTCAGAACGCCCGGTAGCTGATACCTGGAAATCTACCGCATGCCCGAGCTCGTGGTAGATGGTATCTTTAAGGCTTACGGCGTCACATCTGAGATACATTTTCCTCTCATCAATTCCGCCTCCAGATTGTATGTATGTCAGGCCGTTTACAACCATTCCTTCGTCCATGTCAGCGGTTGATTCGCCTTCCAGATAAGCGGCGGGGTTGTTGCACATACAGATTTCATAACTTTGTAAAATCTGAATGTATTGGTCATCAAGCGTATTGAAAATATCTGTAGCAAGTCCGATATACAGATTGCATGCATCGGTTTCGCCAAATATGTTGAAGTTGTATTTTTGCGTTTTGCACAGATACCCGTTGTATACGTATCCGAGATTCGTGTAAGACCATTCATCTCCATCATTTCCAAGTATGCTTATTGATTCGCCCTTTTTGTATGTTCCGACAATCGAGCTGTTCGCATCGGCTGCCTGATGGATGTTGATGTCTGCGACCGTGTAACAGATACCCTCCGGCGGGTCTGGCTTTGTGTTGTAAGGCGATAGGTCTTCAACCGGTGCGGGCGTTTGTTCGGTTGTCTGTTCCGGTGCTGCCGGCTGCTCCTCAACTATCTGCTGCCCGGAGTCTGAAATTCTCAGGTCTGGCAGGTCTGCCGTTGCAAATGCCGGTATATTAGTTGTTAAGATTGCTACTGTTAAGGCAGCAAGTGTAAATATCTTTTTCATTTCTTTCCTCCTTTTACTGCATATACAATATGCAAAAAATCCGCAAAAATTTGACAATTTCAAAAACGGCTGATAAATTAAAAGAAAAAGGAGGTAAGAATATATGTGTCGTGCCGTTTCGTATAATGCAGATGCCTGCTGCAGAAAGCTATATTCATCTTACAGCTCCGCAAATACACCGAGAAGAGCAAAAATAAGCCTTAAAGAAAGCCATGTAATGATTCGCGCCCTGCAGGTAAAAATAGCAAGAAAAGAAGACAAAAAATATTCCCTTGATGAAAAGGTCGTGCCGTTTATTGGATTTGAGGAAGCGGAGTTTGTGAAATCCCTGAAAAGGTCAAAGATAGATAAAAAAATAGTTTTGGATGCAAGAAAAAAGAGTACAAAAAATGAAGAGATAAAAAGGTTATGTTCTGCCTTAACAAAACTGCAGAATCAGCCTGATTGCAGTTATGAATTATGTACGGCATTGTATGATGCCCGGCTGATGATGGGGTCGCTGCAGAGAAGACTGAAAGATGATGAAGATAAAGATGAAGATATACCGTTTAACTAGGCGCCGGATTTTTTCCGGCGTTATTTTTTTTGCAAAAATCCGGCATATTGGAAGTGTAAAAATTTTTGGAGAGATGAAAAAGAAAATGCAAAAATTTGAGGAAGTTGCGGTGATTCGCGGGATAAAGGATGGAAAAGAGGCAGGATTTTTGCTGGGGTTCTTGAAATTTGCCGGGGTTTCGGCTGTGGAATATGTGTATAACGATTTGTTTGATTAAATAAAGCCTAAAACAGCCATGCACGCACACCACGTCTATAGCGTCAGACATCTAAAAATGTCATGTCTGACGTTTAGGCGGGGTAAGTGCTGTTACGAGAAACTGGTGAAATAAACTTTGCATTTTTTCGCAAAAAACGACGAAACTTTTAAAAATCCTGCATATTATATATGTAAGAAATTTTAAGACAAGGAGGTGTCAATGTATGGCGACAGTATCATATGGATTAAAAATCACAGAAGCATATCACATTTTCGACAAGACAATTAAGATATACCGCAATGCCGTACATTATATCTCTGACATTGCAATACGTCACTATGACGAATTGAAATCTCTTGAAAGTATAACAGGCGATGATGGAAAAGTTATTATTTCAGCACAGCAGAGAAGACAGCAGAAAATGGAACGTTTAATCCATTCCACAACAAATAATGATGCTGTATATAAGCGTTTCGATAAGGAATTTTATAAATTTCCGAGTTATCTCAGACGTGATGCAATAAACACTGCAATCGGGCTGATTTTGTCTTACCGCTCCCAGTTACAGAAATGGGAAGATGGCAGAAGACATGGTCGCAGACCATACCTGAACCGAAATCAGAATACAATGCCGTGCTTTTACAGAAATAATACATTTCTTGACAGCGAAGAGACAAATATCGTAAGCCTGAAATTATATAATGGCAAGGACTGGATTTGGGAGACTTTTGTAATACGTGACT
>OOAF01001146.1_pt1 | contig 25699 bp, 21 predicted proteins | sample 1671251 | NCBI WGS metagenome assembly OOAF01 (sample SAMN06348137, study PRJEB24527) | human gut metagenome | biome: human gut; feature: ankylosing spondylitis patient; material: feces | host: Homo sapiens | place: China | collected 2015-10 | reverse complement strand
TCTACTGAGAACTTGCGCAAGTATGCATCAGTGAGGTTATGTTGCTGCGGGGTCGTCGCACTTCGGCAGCCAGTCGCCGTAGCTTTCCTCTTTCAGCGTCAGGTTGGTCTGTATCCCCTGTTTGGTATGGCGCTTCTCGTAATTCAGTCCGTATTCCTTCAGCATCACCGGCAGCCCCAGCCCGAACATTTTCAGACTGAGTACATTCCGGTAGCCGTTTGCCTCCATGTAGGCCAGATAGGCGTGATAGAGGTATTTACGGTAATTACGCGGGATGATACTGGCGTTCCCCATATACATGCCGCTGGTCTGCGGCAGGGTTTCCAGATAGCCGATAAAATCAAACGTCGGGTCGGCATCCCGTTTGATGTTCAGCGCCTCGTCTGAGTTCTGCTGGGACTGAAGCAGTGACCGGGCGAGCATCGGGTCGCTGAATTTCTGCATCAGGTGACGCACGATGACCGCCAGCTCGCGGGTGATTTTGTCCTTAAGCTGCGGGTCGCGCTCCTGCGGGGCTATCTGTTCCGGGAAGTGAATAATCACCCGCCGGCGTGACACGCCGCCGCTGCGGTCGGTGAAGCGCATCGGGTTATTGTTCACGGCCAGAATCACCGCCGGGATATGCGTGGAGTACGCATCCCGGTATTTCGGGTCAACGGACACCGCATCGCCGCCGGTGATGGCCTTGAGTCCGGCTCCGTCGCCGCTCCATTTTTCCTGGTCCGGCAGGCGTATCAGTGAGAAGCCAGTTAACGCGGCACGTTCACGCGGGGATTCCAGCGTCTCGATGGTGGCCGACGTGGCGTTATCCTCCCCGGCCAGCAGGGTGGCGATTTCGGCCATGATACTTTTGCCGCTGCCGCCGGGACCGGTCACCTCCAGAAAGAGCTGCCAGTCGTAGCGGTTTGCCAGCACCATAAACAGTGCGGCCAGAATCACGTCGCGTTTTTCCGCACGGCCACCGGCGGCACGGTCAAGCCAGCGCCAGAACGCGGGGGCGTGGGTCTCCAGCGTTTCCCCTTCCACCGGCGGGGTGAAATCCACATCGCACAGGGTGCGCATCCAGTGTGACGGACTGTGCGGGTGGAACGTGCCGTTCTGCGTGTCGAGCACGCCGTTACGAAAGCCAATCAGGCGGCGGGAGGGGGCTTCCTGCTGCGGAATAATCAGCTTCAGGGTGTCCACCACGGAGGCCACCTTCCCGGAGGAGAACGGCGCGCGCAGACGCTGAAACAGCCCGGCCACATCCCGGGCAAAGTCCTGTGGCGGCAGCACCTTCCAGACACCATTTTCATAGCGGGACAGAAGCTGGCCGTTGGCATCGACCGCGAGCGCCTCGCCGTAATGCTCATAGATACGCATGGCCTTTTCGCTGGTACTCATGGCGGAAAACTCCGCTTCGCTCATGGTGTCGAACGGGCTTTCAGCCGGTGGCCGGATGGCATCATAAATGGCCTTACGGGTGGCTTCCCCGCCGTACTGCGTGAAGGCATCATTCCAGTCACCGAAGACCGGCGGCAGGGCAACAACACCTTCACACGCATCTGCGGCTGCGGCGGCTTTTTTCTGGCCGTCACCGCTGAGGTCACGGTCAGCAGCAAGGACAATCTGACAGGCCGGATGCTTCTGCCGGGCAAGGCTGGCCAGAGAAAGGAGATTCACGGAAGAAAGCGCCACCATCACCGTTTCACCGGTCAGGTGATGTACGGTAAGTGCGGTCGCGTATCCCTCCGCTATCCACAGACGTTTTCCGGCCTGATTCTGTCCTTCAAGGGTGTGACAGGTGCCCCTGACCTGTCCGCCTTTCAGGGTGCGCTTACGGCCGTCAGCACTGATTAACTGAAGGTTAACCAGTTCGCCGCTGTCGTCATACAGTGGCACCACAAGGTCACCGGCGCGCCAGCTCACGCCACCGGCTCTGTGTGTGCCGGTCAGCATCCGGCATTCCCGGCCGGGAAAGCCCTTGCGGGTCAGGTAGGCGTTACCGGTTCCGGGACGGGTTTTCGCCATCAGGGTTTGTGCCAGTGCGGCGGCGTTCTTCCGGGCAGCGTCTGTTTCAGCACCGGCGGCGGCCGTCACTGCCGGGTCAGCCGGGGGCAGGCAGCCGGTCACGGCAGCCACCTTTGCGGCCGCGTCGGACGGGGAAACACCAAACACCTTTTCAACCAGTTTCAGGCCGTCACCGGCACCACACTGATTGCAGTACCAGGTGCCGCGCCCCTCCCTGTCATCAAAACGGAAGCGGTCACTTCCGCCACAGACCGGACAGGGCTGATGACGGTTTTTCAGCACCTGAATCCCCAGCGACGGGAGAATACGCGGCCAGTGGCCGAGCGCATGGCTGACGGTGGCGGTTACGTTCATTTTCATGGTGTTGTTCTCCTTCAGTGCAGTACCGGCGCTTTTATGTGACGGGCACAGAGTTCATCCATCACAACCAGCCCGAGAAAGGACAGCGACGGCGCGGCCTTCAGGGGGCCGGATTCCATTAAATCTTCCAGCAGGGCACAGGCTATCTGACGCCCTTTTTCCTCACCGTGCTGGCGCAGATAAAAACCTTCCAGCTCAGCGGCGATGGCCGCCTCCAGTGACTCAAGGGTGAGATGCGGGTAGCGGTGCTGACGTTCGCACACGGTCAGCCAGGCACAGGCGACAGCGCGACGGTAAAGGGCAGCGCGTAAGACGGGCGGTAAGGGTGTTTTCATTTGTTTTCCTCCCTGTGACAGATGACTGCATTCCGTGCCGGTTGCATTAACTGATAAGGCATATCTGCGTCTCCTGAAGACGTGCGTATCCCTGCGCGAATACGCACATTTAATTTTTCGGGTGTCGTTTTTTAATTACAGATAATTGCGGTAACTGTTATCCGGGGGGATTTCCGGGTCAGGCTCCGTGCGGGGAATTTCCCGCCATTCCCGCGCCACCGGTGCCGCCCGGCTGACCGGAACAGGGTCCTGCGGGTAAATATCCAGATATTTCTCCCGCCATTTCTGTAATTCCGGGTCTCCGGCCATTTCTTTCAGTACCGCATGCCGGTTTACGAGGCATGCAGGTGAACAATACCAACACATAATATATTGAACCTACCCAAAAAAATGAGTAGGCATACTTGTTAAAAGTATATTTCTGATCAATGATATAAAAATAAGCACTTTAGGCGAAAGAGAACATGAAGTTAAATTATTTTACTTACACAATAACCGACAATAGAAATCAAAAAGTTTATTTTGATAACATTTCAGATATTATCAAAAATTTTTGTTTGCATAGAAAAAAATCTCTTTTTGAGAAAAACAAAGGGTTAAAAAGACTGTACCTAGCCATGCCCACCTCATTTGATGGCATATACTATTTGACCACGCCAGCAATTACTACAGCATTTAAAGCTGTAGATAGAGCAACTGGTGTAGTAAATGATTTGGCTTCTGTACTTGGTAAAGATAGTCTAGAGAAAGTTACTTACTTTTTTATTGACCCTAAACATTCAATAATCGGAGTAACCGAGGGTAAAGGTAATGCTGACATTGATGATTTGCAATTCTTCATTAACGAAATAATTAATCAAGATTTTCAATCACATATTTATACCTTCGAGCTTTGCACATTAAAAATAGAAATCAAATCTACATCGGCTACAAAATTCAAACTCATCACTGAAGCACGAGTGAAGTTAAATAATGATTCTGTTGGAGATGTAATAAATGGATTGTTTGGCAAGGCCCCATCAGACAATATGGAAGTGCAAATTATCGTAAAAAGAAAAAATAGAAAAGAGAATGTGAAAGATTATATACAACCATTACTCTCAAGTTTATCTTCATCTGAAGATAAAGAGTATGCAGAAATTTATTTCAGAGCCAAGGCAGATGAATTTCAATCAAATGTAAAAGAGTTTATTTTAGATAAGAATCAGAATATTTTTGATATAATAAACCCTCATCTCAAAGTAAAGATTGAAGATCAAATACTTGAAAAAAGATACAAAAACCAAGTTGTGATAAGTGAATTGAGTACATACGCACAAAATTTTACTGGACGCATACATTCAGGTATTATTGATCCAGTGTGGAATGATCTAAAAACAGAAAGTTACCACAAAGCAAAAAGTTGAGGATGACAATGCTTACTAACCAAGCAATAGTAAAAATTAATATAGCCACATGGGGTGTAAGCATTCTTACTGCTGTTATTTTTACTCTCATTGCGGTGTTTTGTGAAAACCAATACATAGAGATAGAACCTGAAGGTATAATTGGCATCGCTACACTATTAGGTACTTTTAGTTTCACAATGACAGGATTCATTGCTGCAATTGGTGCTTATATCATATCAGTGTCTGATAAAACTTCTTTTCTAAAGTGGCGACAGCAAGGATATATAAATATCTTCTACCATCTATATGGGCAGAGCATTGTTTTTTTATTGGTCACATTTTTATTATGCATGGTGGCTATCATAATGCCATTTAATGTTGCATTGACAATTTTGAAATGTGGTTTATACATTCTCATTCTTAATATTATTCACATCATATTAATAACTGTAATTACACTCGGTCAAATGCAGAAAAAATAAGTTAGCTTTTGACCGGTATTTCTTACTTTTTAACTTTAAGCATATTTGCAAACTCATATGGAGTGACTTGAGAATGCTTACTTATATCTAAATAATCCGCCCACCATTGAACCATAAGACGCCGCTCATCTAGATGTTCAGAAGTATGAATATAAGCTGCACGAACATTATTGCGCTCTGAATGGCTCAGTTGGCGTTCTATAGCATCATCACTCCATAATCCTGACTCACCCAACGCACCACGTGCCATCGTCCTAAACCCATGCCCGCAGACTTCGGTTTTTGTGTCATATCCCATCGCACGCAATGCGCTATTCACTGTGTTTTCACTCATAACCTTAGTGGCGTCATGATCCCCCGGGAAAAGCACCTCTTTATCACCACTAATCTGCTTTAACTGGTCTAACAAATTCATCGCCTGACGACTCAGCGGAACGATATGCTCCTCTTTCATCTTCATACCACGATACGAATAACGCACTCCCTTAATTTCTTTTCGTTTTGCAGGTATGCGCCATAGAGATTTATCGAAGTCGAATTCATCCCAACGCGCAAAACGCAACTCACTGGAACGCACAAAAGTTAGTAAGGAAAGCTCAACCGCGATCCGTGTCATTACACGGCCACGATATGCAGCAAGACGTGCAAGAAACTCAGGGAACCGGCTAGAGGGTAAAGCTGGGTAATGTCGCGCTTTGGTTGTCGATAGAGCACCAGCCATATCACTGGCTGGATTTGAGTCGATGTAATCGTTCTGTACTGCATAACGCATGATAGCCGTGACACGCTGCTGAAGTCGCTGCGCGACGTCATGCTTACCACTTGCATCAACTTTTTTAATCGGGGCTAACAGGTGGCTAGTCTTGAGCTGACGAATGTCGGACGAACCAATGTGAGGGAAGATATAAAGCTCAAGATAGCGAAGAACGCGTGAGCGATGGTCTTCACTCCAGCGTTTGTTACTGGCGTGCCATTCACGAGCAATGGTTTCGAATGTATATGCCCCCGAATTCTCGGCCTGAGCTTCTTTCTGTTCGGCTTTTGGGTCAATGCCCTGCACTAGCAGTTTTTTAGCTTCATCGCGCTTTGCTCTTGCCTGAGCAAGCGTCACAGTAGGCCAAACACCAAAAGCGAGGCGATCCTCTTTTTTGTCTGAGGGGCGTCTGTATTTCATGCGCCAGTATTTTGACCCCTTAGGCGAAATCTCGAGATACAAACCGCCGCCGTCGGCCATTTTGTAGGTTTTTTCTTTTGGCTTTGCGGTCTCGACCTGTCTGGCTGTGAGCTTCATTTGGGGGCACATTTCTAATCGAAGTTAAGATGCCCCCAATTATGCCCCCAATGACATCCGGATTTCAACGGACAACCTCGGACAACTCAGGACGTAAAAATCGCTGCAATCATTGATTTTTAAGGAATAATTGGACTTTCTCGGATGGTCTTGGAAGAGCTAATGGTGCCGAAGGCCGGACTCGAACCGGCACGTATTTCTACGGTTGATTTTGAATCAACTGCGTCTACCGATTTCGCCACTTCGGCACTGAAGAGGTATGCGGAAAACGTTGTGGATTATACCTGTCGCACGCCACCATGCAAGCGCCAGCTTGCTCGCACCTCGCTAAGTGCTGAAATTTTCAGCATTGCATACAGCGATGTGTAACCTTTGTCACACTCCAGGCACCCCGCCCTGCCATGCTCTACACTTCCCAAACAACACCAGAGAAGGACCAAAAAATGTCGATGATAAAAAGCTATGCCGCAAAAGAAGCGGGCGGCGAACTGGAAGTTTATGAGTACGATCCCGGTGAGCTGAGGCCACAAGATGTTGAAGTGCAGGTGGATTACTGCGGGATCTGCCATTCCGATCTGTCGATGATCGATAACGAATGGGGATTTTCACAATATCCGCTGGTTGCCGGGCATGAGGTGATTGGGCGCGTGGTGGCACTCGGGAGCGCCGCGCAGGATAAAGGTTTGCAGGTCGGTCAGCGTGTCGGGATTGGCTGGACGGCGCGTAGCTGTGGTCACTGCGACGCCTGTATTAGCGGTAATCAGATCAACTGCGAGCAAGGTGCGGTGCCGACGATTATGAATCGCGGTGGCTTTGCCGAGAAGTTGCGTGCGGACTGGCAATGGGTGATTCCACTGCCAGAAAATATTGATATCGAGTCCGCCGGGCCGCTGTTGTGCGGCGGTATCACGGTCTTTAAACCACTGTTGATGCACCATATCACTGCTACCAGCCGCGTTGGGGTAATTGGTATTGGCGGGCTGGGGCATATCGCTATAAAACTTCTGCACGCAATGGGATGCGAGGTGACAGCCTTTAGTTCTAATCCGGCGAAAGAGCAGGAAGTGCTGGCGATGGGTGCCGATAAAGTGGTGAATAGCCGCGATCCGCAGGCACTGAAAGCACTGGCGGGGCAGTTTGATCTCATTATCAACACCGTCAACGTCAGCCTCGACTGGCAGCCCTATTTTGAGGCGCTGACCTATGGCGGTAATTTCCATACGGTCGGTGCGGTTCTCACGCCGCTGTCTGTTCCGGCCTTTACGTTAATTGCGGGCGATCGCAGCGTCTCTGGTTCTGCTACCGGCACGCCTTATGAGCTGCGTAAGCTGATGCGTTTTGCCGCCCGCAGCAAGGTTGCGCCGACCACCGAACTGTTCCCGATGTCGAAAATTAACGACGCCATCCAGCATGTGCGCGACGGTAAGGCGCGTTACCGCGTGGTGTTGAAAGCCGATTTTTGAAAATCATTCGCAGCGCTGATCTGAGGCGCTGCCCTCTTTCGCACATATTCTGTTTTGTCGTATCGCCAGCACAGCCTGCCGACATTGTTCGGTGACATTGGCAATATCATGGTTGATATCAATGCGCACAATATCCTGTTCATCTGCTTGTGGACGCTCCAGTGCCTCAAACTGACTTTTTAGTAACGCTACCGGCATAAAATGCCCAGCCCGACGCTGCATTCGCGCGAGAATAGTTTCATAGTCGCCATCTAACCAGAGGAAATGAACATGGGGGCTACCCTTGCGTAAAATATCACGATACTGTTTTTTTAATGATGAACAGACAATAAATCCTGTTTCATTCTTTTTATAAAGACTGTATGAAGCATCATTTAAGCGTTCCAGCCAGGGAAGTCGATCTTCATCAGATAATGGAATACCCTGCGACATTTTATCTATATTTTTGGCTGGATGAAGATCGTCACCATCAATAAATTTAGCAGATAATAACGCGGCAACCTTGCTACCAATTAATGTTTTACCACTCCCTGAAACGCCCATCAAAATAAAGCTTTCACCCGCCATTTAAAATCTCCTGAATCATCTTACCTGCTGCGATACTACGCCTGGCGGCATAATAATTTCACGTTTTTTTATTTCTACTGATAAGAATTACAAGGCACATCACGTTATGCGTAACATAGTAATGTAACAATTTTCTGACGTGATCTTCATCACAAATAATGACAGTTAAAACCGCTTAAATGCTTCCGAGGTGTCTACCTGACCAGTGAGGAATTTATGCAAGTGAAAACACAGTCCTGCGTTGTTGCGGGCAAGAAAACTGTTGCCGTTACCGAGCAGACGATAGATTGGAATAATAATGGAACATTAGTACAAATAACCCGAGGTGGAATTTGCGGTTCCGATTTACATTATTATCAGGAAGGAAAAGTAGGTAATTTCATGATAAAGGCACCGATGGTGTTAGGTCATGAAGTTATCGGTAAAGTTATTCATAGCGACTCATCAGAATTACATGAAGGGCAAACGGTAGCCATTAATCCGTCTAAACCGTGCGGTCACTGCAAATACTGCATTGAACATAACGAGAATCAGTGTACAGATATGCGTTTTTTTGGCAGTGCCATGTATTTCCCTCATGTTGATGGTGGTTTTACCCGTTATAAAATGGTCGAAACGTCGCAATGTGTCCCTTATCCGGCCAAAGCTGACGAAAAGGTTATGGCTTTTGCCGAACCTTTAGCCGTCGCGATTCATGCCGCACATCAGGCCGGCGAGTTACAGGGCAAGCGAGTATTTATTTCCGGTGTTGGACCCATTGGCTGCCTGATTGTCAGTGCAGTGAAAACACTGGGGGCCGCGGAAATTGTCTGTGCTGATGTGAGTCCCCGTTCCCTTTCGCTGGGCAAAGAGATGGGGGCGGATGTGCTCGTAAACCCACAAAACGACGACATGGATCACTGGAAAGCGGAAAAAGGCTATTTCGATGTCAGCTTTGAAGTGTCCGGTCATCCTTCATCAGTGAATACCTGTCTGGAGGTCACTCGTGCACGCGGCGTAATGGTGCAGGTAGGTATGGGAGGCGCGATGGCAGAATTCCCAATGATGACGTTGATTGGTAAGGAGATTTCACTCAGAGGCTCTTTCCGTTTTACCAGCGAATTTAATACCGCAGTGTCATGGCTGGCGAATGGCGTTATCAATCCACTGCCTTTACTGAGTGCTGAATATCCCTTCACTGACCTGGAAGAGGCGCTACGTTTCGCCGGTGATAAAACCCAGGCAGCAAAAGTCCAGCTTGTTTTCTAAGAGATAAATAAAGGAATAATACAATGAACGATCTATTTTCACTGGCAGGAAAAAATATCTTGATTACCGGTTCAGCACAGGGCATTGGCTTTTTACTGGCAACCGGCCTGGGTAAATATGGCGCACAAATAATTATTAATGATATTACTGCCGAACGCGCAGAACTTGCTGTAGAAAAACTCCACCAGGAGGGTATTCAGGCCGTTGCCGCACCTTTTAATGTTACTCATAAACATGAAATTGATGCCGCCGTTGAACATATCGAAAAGGACATCGGCCCCATTGATGTGCTGGTGAATAACGCCGGTATCCAGCGCCGTCATCCTTTTACTGAGTTCCCTGAACAAGAGTGGAATGATGTGATCGCAGTAAACCAGACCGCCGTGTTCCTGGTATCGCAAGCGGTAACTCGTCACATGGTTGAACGCAAGGCAGGTAAAGTTATTAATATTTGCTCGATGCAAAGCGAACTGGGACGTGACACCATCACCCCTTATGCCGCATCGAAAGGGGCGGTAAAAATGCTCACCCGCGGCATGTGCGTCGAGCTGGCGCGCCACAATATTCAGGTCAACGGTATTGCGCCGGGCTATTTCAAAACAGAAATGACTAAAGCACTGGTTGAGGACGAAGCCTTCACCGCCTGGTTGTGCAAACGGACCCCCGCCGCACGCTGGGGAGATCCGCAGGAACTGATTGGTGCTGCGGTGTTCCTTTCTTCAAAAGCCTCTGATTTCGTAAACGGCCACCTGTTGTTTGTTGATGGCGGCATGTTAGTGGCTGTTTAACAGCCCCCCTACGTGCAGCGCGAAAGCGCTGCTTTTCTGGCACTAATAAGAGATAAAGACTATGCCATTAATCATTATTGCGGCAGGCGTCGCGCTGCTTCTTATCCTGATGATCGGCTTTAAAGTTAACGGCTTTATTGCCCTCGTTCTGGTAGCTGCCGTCGTCGGATTTGCCGAAGGGATGGATGCACAGGCCGTCCTGCACTCTATACAAAATGGTATCGGCAGCACGCTCGGCGGGCTGGCAATGATCCTCGGTTTCGGGGCCATGTTAGGCAAGCTGATTTCTGATACGGGTGCGGCACAACGTATCGCCACTACGCTGATTGCTACTTTTGGTAAAAAACGCGTGCAATGGGCGCTAGTGATCACCGGTCTGGTTGTGGGCCTCGCCATGTTTTTTGAAGTGGGTTTTGTCCTGCTGTTGCCGTTGGTATTTACCATCGTAGCATCATCAGGATTACCCCTGTTGTATGTTGGCGTACCAATGGTAGCAGCGCTCTCTGTAACCCACTGTTTTCTGCCGCCACATCCAGGGCCTACTGCCATCGCGACTATCTTTGAGGCTAATCTCGGAACGACTTTACTGTATGGATTTATCATTACCATTCCGACAGTTATTGTCGCAGGACCGCTGTTTTCTAAACTGCTAACTCGCTTTGAGAAAGCACCACCGGAAGGCTTATTTAATCCTCATCTGTTTAGCGAAGAGGAGATGCCCTCCTTCTGGAACAGTATTTTCGCTGCCGTGATCCCGGTCATCCTGATGGCTATCGCCGCCGTTTGTGAAATTACGTTACCGAAAACTAACACCGTGCGCCTCTTCTTTGAATTTGTCGGTAACCCTGCCGTTGCGCTGTTTATTGCCATTGTTATTGCGATTTTCACACTGGGCCGACGTAATGGACGCACCATCGAGCAAATCATGGATATCATTGGGGATTCTATAGGCGCTATCGCGATGATTGTGTTTATTATCGCTGGCGGCGGCGCGTTTAAGCAGGTATTAGTAGATAGCGGTGTCGGGCACTATATTTCACACTTAATGACCGGAACTACACTTTCGCCGTTATTGATGTGCTGGACTGTTGCGGCGCTGTTGCGTATCGCTCTGGGCTCTGCCACCGTCGCGGCCATTACCACCGCGGGTGTGGTGTTGCCGATTATCAACGTTACCCATGCCGATCCCGCTTTAATGGTACTGGCAACCGGTGCGGGCAGCGTGATCGCGTCACACGTAAACGACCCTGGCTTCTGGCTATTTAAAGGGTATTTTAATCTGACGGTTGGTGAAACGTTGCGTACCTGGACGGTGATGGAAACCCTTATTTCTATTATGGGTTTGCTGGGCGTGTTAGCCATTAACGCCGTATTGCACTGAAAGAATAAAATATTGTGATGTAGTTTCGGGGGAAGATTGAAGATTCCCCCGACGTTGGGAGAAGTTATGCGCAATCACAGAATTTCTTTACAGGATATCGCTACGCTGGCTGGCGTAACAAAAATGACCGTGAGTCGTTATATCCGCTCGCCGAAAAAGGTGGCAAAGGAAACAGGCGAGCGCATCGCCAAAATTATGGAAGAGATCAATTATATCCCTAATCGCGCTCCCGGCATGTTGTTGAATGCACAAAGTTATACCCTCGGTATCTTGATTCCGTCATTTCAAAATCAACTCTTCGCTGACATTCTAGCGGGAATAGAATCCGTCACCTCTGAGCATAATTATCAGACCCTTATTGCTAATTACAATTACGATCGCGATTCCGAAGAAGAGTCGGTGATTAACCTGCTCTCTTATAACATTGACGGGATTATACTTTCGGAAAAATATCACACCATCAGGACGGTGAAATTTCTGCGTTCAGCCACCATTCCGGTCGTGGAATTGATGGATGTACAGGGAGAACGGCTGGATATGGAGGTCGGTTTTGATAATCGGCAGGCCGCTTTTGACATGGTGTGTACCATGCTGGAGAAGCGAGTCAGGCACAAAATTCTGTATCTCGGTTCCAAAGATGACACCCGCGATGAACAGCGTTATCAGGGGTATTGCGATGCGATGATGCTGCATAATCTTTCCCCATTACGCATGAATCCACGCGCCATCTCATCCATTCATTTAGGAATGCAGTTAATGCGTGATGCCCTTAGCGCAAACCCGGATTTAGACGGTGTATTTTGCACCAATGACGATATTGCGATGGGTGCGCTTCTGCTGTGCCGCGAGCGAAACCTCGCCGTGCCAGAACAAATTTCCATTGCGGGTTTTCATGGGCTGGAGATTGGCAGGCAAATGATCCCAAGCCTCGCCAGCGTAATTACTCCCCGTTTTGATATTGGTCGGATGGCCGCCCAAATGTTGCTGAGCAAAATTAAAAATAACGATCACAACCACAACACTGTTGACCTCGGGTATCAGATTTATCACGGCAACACGCTTTAGGTTATTTTCTCTTCATTACACGTATTCTCTTTGCCGGACGTTGCCTATACTCCAGGCAGGAAACTGGAGGATATCTCATGAGTGAACCCCTGTTAATTGCCCGCACGCCGGACACAGAACTGTTTTTACTGCCGGGAATGGCTAACCGTCATGGGCTGATTACCGGCGCAACGGGGACGGGTAAAACCGTTACGCTGCAAAAACTGGCGGAGTCATTGTCGGAAATCGGCGTGCCGGTGTTTATGGCTGATGTGAAAGGCGATCTGACCGGCGTCGCGCAGGCAGGAACGGTGTCGGAAAAACTGCTCGCAAGGCTTAAAAATATCGGCGTCAATGACTGGCAACCGCATGCCAATCCGGTGGTGGTGTGGGATATCTTTGGCGAGAAAGGCCATCCGGTGCGGGCGACGGTTTCGGATCTGGGGCCGCTGTTGCTGGCACGACTGTTGAATCTCAACGATGTGCAATCTGGCGTGCTGAATATCATCTTCCGCATTGCTGACGATCAGGGGCTGTTACTGCTCGACTTTAAAGATCTGCGAGCAATTACCCAGTACATCGGCGATAACGCCAAATCCTTCCAGAATCAGTACGGTAATATCAGTAGCGCATCGGTTGGTGCCATCCAGCGCGGGCTGTTGTCGCTGGAACAGCAAGGCGCAGCACACTTCTTTGGTGAGCCGATGCTGGATATCAAAGACTGGATGCGCACCGATGCCAACGGTAAAGGCGTTATCAATATCCTCAGCGCCGAGAAACTTTATCAGATGCCGAAACTGTACGCCGCCAGCCTGCTGTGGATGCTTTCAGAGTTGTATGAACAATTGCCGGAAGCGGGCGATCTGGAGAAACCAAAACTGGTGTTTTTCTTCGACGAGGCACATCTGCTGTTTAACGATGCCCCGCAGGTACTGCTGGATAAGATTGAGCAGGTGATAAGGCTTATTCGCTCAAAAGGCGTGGGCGTCTGGTTCGTTTCGCAAAACCCGTCTGATATTCCGGATAATGTGCTCGGGCAGCTCGGTAATCGCGTTCAACATGCTTTGCGGGCTTTTACGCCAAAAGATCAGAAAGCAGTGAAGGCAGCGGCGCAAACCATGCGGGCCAATCCGGCGTTTGATACCGAAAAGGCGATTCAGGAACTGGGCACCGGCGAGGCGTTGATCTCTTTTCTGGATGCGAAAGGAAGCCCTTCTGTGGTGGAGCGTGCGATGGTGATCGCGCCTTGTTCGCGGATGGGGCCGGTGACGGAAGATGAGCGTAATGGCTTGATTAATCACTCTCCGGTGTATGGCAAATATGAGGATGAGGTGGACCGGGAATCCGCCTATGAGATGTTGCAAAAAGGCTTTCAGGCCAGTACCGAGCAGCAAAATAATCCTCCCGCGAAAGGGAAAGAGGTAGCGGTGGATGACGGCATTCTTGGTGGATTGAAGGATATTTTGTTCGGCACTACCGGACCACGCGGCGGGAAGAAAGATGGTGTGGTGCAAACAATGGCCAAAAGCGCCGCTCGCCAAGTGACGAATCAGATTGTACGCGGGATGTTGGGGAGTTTGCTGGGGGGGAGAAGAAGGTAAGTCAGGCGAGATTTGTCTTTGCCTGATGCGACGCTGGCGCGTCTTATCATGCCCACCCCACTGCAATATATTGAATTTTAATTATTTTTCAGGAATGAACGAAGCACACTTTGCTAACAATAATAAAGGGAGCTTTCGCTCCCTTTATTCGTTCATTCGGTTACGATTTTCTCATTAACAGCCACAGGCTGATTAAGAAGAAGCTGGCGCTTGGCAACAGTGCGCCGATGATCGGCGGGATGCCATAAACCAACGTCAGCGGGCCGAAGATCTGGTCCAGTACGTAGAAGACAAAACCGAAACTGATACCGGTGACCACACGCACGCCCATCGGTACGCTACGCAGTGGGCCAAAGATGAACGACAGCGCCATCAGCATCATCACCGCCACAGATAGCGGCTGGAAGATTTTGCTCCACATGTTGAGCTGATAACGTCCGGCATCCTGACCGCTCGACTTCAGATACTTCACATAGTTGTGCAAACCGCTGATAGAGAGTGCATCCGGGTCCAGCGCCACCACGCCCAGTTTGTCCGGCGTGAGGTTGGTTTTCCAGGTGCCGCTCACCGTCTGCGAACCGGTAATCTGTTTCGGATTGGTCAGATCAGATTCATCAACCTGCGACAGACGCCAGACTTTATGTTCCGGGTCAAACTTCGCAGTAGCGGCATAGCGTACGGATTGCAGACGACGATTCTCGTTAAAGGCATAAATGCTGATGCCACCTAACTCTTCGTCACCTTTAACCCGCTCAATGTAGACGAAGTTGTTGCCATCTTTCGCCCATAAGCCTTGCTGGGTAGAGAGCAACGAGCCGCCGTACATCGCCTGCGCACGGTAGTTACGCGCCATCTGCTCGCCCTGCGGCGCGACCCATTCGCCAATCGCCATCGTCAGCAAGACCAGCGGAATGGCGGTTTTCATCACCGACAGCGCCACCTGCATACGGGTAAAACCAGAAGCCTGCATCACCACCAGTTCGCTGCGCTGCGCCAGCATCCCAAGACCAAGCAACGCCCCAAGCAGAGCCGCCATCGGGAAGAAGATCTGCACATCTTTCGGCACGCTCAGCAAGGTATACATTCCTGCGCCTAACGCGTCGTAACTCCCCTGCCCGGCTTTTTTCAGCTGATCGACAAACTTGATAATGCCCGACAGCGACACCAGCATGAACAGTGTCATCATGATGGTGGTGAAAATAGTTTTACCGATATAGCGGTCAAGTACGCCAAAAGGTTGCATCACACCGCTCCTTTACGCGAAAAACTGGCGCGCAGGCGGCGGACCGGCACGGTGTCCCAAAGGTTGAGAACAATCGCTAAAGCCAGATAAATCAGGTTAACGGTCCACATCCACAGCGTCGGGTCCAGCTTACCTTTACCGCCGTTCGATTTCAGGGAGGTCTGGATCAGGAAGAAAAGTAGATACAGCAGCATGGCTGGCAGCATCGACAGTACGCGTCCCTGACGTGGGTTAACCACGCTCAGCGGTACGACCATAAGTGCCATCATAAACACGGTGAATACCAACGTGATACGCCAGTTCAGTTCTGCGCGAGCACGATCGGTGTCAGTGTTCCACAATGTGCGCATGTCCATCTGGTCGGTATCGTTCGGGTCGAGCGCCACCGCCTGGTGACCAATGATCGCCTGATAATCCTGGAAGTCCGTAATGCGGAAATCACGTAACAATGCAGTGCCTTCGAAGCGCGTTCCCTGGTTGAGAGTGACGACCTGGGAGCCGTCGCGCAGCTGGGTTAAATGTCCGGAATCGGCCACCACCACAGAAGGACGTGCATTACCTTTTGGTCGAATTTGCGCGAGGAACACATCTTTGAAATCGCTGCCGTCAACGCTTTCGATGAACAGCACCGAGCTGCCATTAGTCGCTTGCTGGAATTGCCCTTGCGCCAGCGCCGCCATGCCAGGGTTCGCTTTCGCTTCTGCTAACACTTCATCCTGATGACGCGATGACCACGGTCCCGCCCACATCACGTTAACCGCCGCTACGATTGCCGTGAATACCGCAAGGATCATTGCCGCTTTCACCAGAACCGCTTTGCTCAGGCCGCAGGCATGCATCACCGTAATTTCACTTTCGGTATACAGTTTGCCCAGCGTCATCAGCAGCCCGAGGAACAGGCTTAATGGCAGGATAAGCTGCGCCATTTCCGGCACGCCCAACCCGAGAAGGGAGAGCACCAGATTCGCCGGAATATCGCCGTCAACCGCTGCGCCGAGGATCCTCACTAACTTTTGACAGAAGAAGATCAAAAGCAAGATGAAGAGTATCGCCAGCTGGCTTTTGAGCGTCTCCCGCACCAGATATCTTATGATTATCACTTTAAATACGCCCGTAAAAACTCGTCTTTTGCAGGATTTTAGCTTGTTTCATGGCTTAAACGTCATTTATTCTCTTGAGTCGTCGAAATCGTCGCTAAGATAATTATACTCAACGGATTCACCTCTCAGATTTTGTTCTGACGTGCCAATGCCGTAATAACGTTAAGATTAACACGAAGTCATCGCAACAGCGGACATGAGTTACGAAAGCTTGCAATTCTATCTGTAGCCACCGCCGTTGTCTTTAAGATTCAGGAGCGTAGTGCATGGAGTTTAGTGTAAAAAGCGGTAGCCCGGAGAAACAGCGGAGTGCCTGCATCGTCGTGGGCGTCTTCGAACCACGTCGCCTTTCTCCGATTGCAGAACAGCTCGATAAAATCAGCGATGGGTACATCAGCGCCCTGCTACGTCGGGGCGAACTGGAAGGAAAACCGGGGCAGACATTGTTGCTGCACCATGTTCCGAATGTACTTTCCGAGCGAATTCTCCTTATTGGTTGCGGCAAAGAACGTGAGCTGGATGAGCGTCAGTACAAGCAGGTTATTCAGAAAACCATTAATACGCTGAATGATACTGGCTCAATGGAAGCGGTCTGCTTTCTGACTGAGCTGCACGTTAAAGGCCGTAACAACTACTGGAAAGTGCGTCAGGCTGTCGAGACGGCAAAAGAGACGCTCTACAGTTTCGATCAGCTGAAAACGAACAAGAGCGAACCGCGTCGTCCGCTGCGTAAGATGGTGTTCAACGTGCCGACCCGCCGTGAACTGACCAGCGGTGAGCGCGCGATCCAGCACGGTCTGGCGATTGCCGCCGGGATTAAAGCCGCGAAAGATCTCGGCAATATGCCGCCGAATATCTGTAACGCCGCTTACCTCGCTTCACAAGCGCGCCAGCTGGCTGACAGCTACAGCAAGAATGTCATCACCCGCGTTATCGGCGAACAGCAGATGAAAGAGCTGGGGATGCATTCCTATCTGGCGGTCGGTCAGGGTTCGCAGAACGAATCGCTGATGTCGGTGATTGAGTACAAAGGCAACGCGTCGGAAGATGCACGCCCAATCGTGCTGGTGGGTAAAGGTTTAACCTTCGACTCCGGCGGTATCTCGATCAAGCCTTCAGAAGGCATGGATGAGATGAAGTACGATATGTGCGGTGCGGCAGCGGTTTACGGTGTGATGCGTATGGTCGCGGAGCTACAACTGCCGATTAACGTTATCGGCGTGCTGGCAGGCTGCGAAAACATGCCTGGCGGGCGTGCCTATCGTCCGGGCGATGTGTTAACCACCATGTCCGGTCAAACCGTTGAAGTGCTGAATACCGACGCTGAAGGCCGCCTGGTACTGTGCGACGTGTTAACTTACGTTGAGCGTTTTGAGCCGGAAGCGGTGATTGACGTGGCGACGCTGACCGGTGCCTGCGTGATCGCGCTGGGTCATCACATTACCGGTCTGATGGCGAACCATAATCCGCTGGCCCATGAACTGATTGCCGCGTCTGAACAATCCGGTGACCGCGCATGGCGCTTACCGCTGGGTGACGAGTATCAGGAACAACTGGAGTCCAATTTTGCCGATATGGCGAACATTGGCGGTCGTCCTGGTGGGGCGATTACCGCAGGTTGCTTCCTGTCACGCTTTACCCGTAAGTACAACTGGGCGCACCTGGATATCGCCGGTACCGCCTGGCGTTCTGGTAAAGCAAAAGGCGCCACCGGTCGTCCGGTAGCGTTGCTGGCACAGTTCCTGTTAAACCGCGCTGGGTTTAACGGCGAAGAGTAATTGCGTCAGGCAAGGCTGTTATTGCCGGATGCGGCGTGAACGCCTTATCCGACCTACACAGCACTGAACTCGTAGGCCTGATAAGACGCGGCAGCGTCGCATCAGGCAATGCTGTTATTGTCGGATGCGGCATGAACGCCTTATCCGACCTACACAGCACCGAACTCGTAGGCCTGATAAGACGCGGCAGCGTCGCATCAGGCGCTGCGGTGTATACCTGATGCGTATTTAAATCCACCACAAGAAGCCCCATTTATGAAAAACGCGACGTTCTACCTTCTGGACAATGACACCACCGTCGATGGCTTAAGCGCCGTTGAGCAACTGGTGTGTGAAATTGCCGCAGAACGTTGGCGCAGCGGTAAGCGCGTGCTCATCGCCTGTGAAGATGAAAAGCAGGCTTACCGGCTGGATGAAGCCCTGTGGGCGCGTCCGGCAGAAAGCTTTGTTCCGCATAATTTAGCGGGAGAAGGACCGCGCGGCGGTGCGCCGGTGGAGATCGCCTGGCCGCAAAAACGCAGCAGCAGCCCGCGCGATATATTGATTAGTCTGCGAACAAGCTTTGCAGATTTTGCCACCGCTTTCACAGAAGTGGTAGACTTCGTTCCTTATGAAGATTCTCTGAAACAACTGGCGCGCGAACGCTATAAAGCCTACCGCGTGGCTGGTTTCAACCTGAATACGGCAACCTGGAAATAATGGAAAAGACATATAACCCACAAGATATCGAACAGCCGCTTTACGAGCACTGGGAAAAGCAGGGCTACTTTAAGCCTAATGGCGATGAAAGCCAGGAAAGTTTCTGCATCATGATCCCGCCGCCGAACGTCACCGGCAGTTTGCATATGGGTCACGCCTTCCAGCAAACCATCATGGATACCATGATCCGCTATCAGCGCATGCAGGGCAAAAACACCCTGTGGCAGGTCGGTACTGACCACGCCGGGATCGCTACCCAGATGGTCGTTGAGCGCAAGATTGCCGCAGAAGAAGGTAAAACCCGTCACGACTACGGCCGCGAAGCTTTCATCGACAAAATCTGGGAATGGAAAGCGGAATCCGGCGGCACGATTACCCGTCAGATGCGCCGTCTCGGCAACTCCGTCGACTGGGAGCGTGAACGCTTCACGATGGACGAAGGCCTGTCCAATGCGGTGAAAGAAGTTTTCGTTCGTCTGTATAAAGAAGACCTGATTTACCGTGGCAAACGCCTGGTAAACTGGGACCCGAAACTGCGCACCGCTATCTCTGACCTGGAAGTGGAAAACCGCGAATCGAAAGGTTCGATGTGGCACATCCGCTATCCGCTGGCTGACGGTGCGAAAACCGCAGACGGTAAAGATTATCTGGTGGTTGCGACTACCCGTCCGGAAACCCTGTTGGGCGATACCGGCGTGGCCGTTAACCCGGAAGATCCGCGTTACAAAGACCTGATTGGCAAATATGTCATTCTACCGCTGGTTAACCGTCGTATTCCGATCGTTGGCGACGAACACGCCGACATGGAAAAAGGCACCGGCTGCGTGAAGATCACCCCGGCGCACGACTTTAACGACTATGAAGTCGGTAAACGTCACGCCCTGCCGATGATCAACATCCTGACCTTTGACGGCGATATCCGTGAAAGCGCCCAGGTTTTCGATACCAAAGGTAACGAATCTGACGTTTATTCCAGCGAAATCCCGGCAGAGTTCCAGAAACTCGAGCGTTTTGCTGCACGTAAAGCAGTCGTTGCTGCGGTTGACGCACTCGGCCTGCTGGAAGAAATTAAACCGCACGACCTGACCGTTCCTTACGGCGACCGTGGTGGCGTAGTTATCGAACCAATGCTGACCGACCAGTGGTACGTGCGTGCCGATGTACTGGCGAAACCGGCGGTTGAAGCGGTTGAGAACGGCGACATTCAGTTCGTACCGAAGCAGTACGAAAACATGTACTTCTCCTGGATGCGCGATATTCAGGACTGGTGTATCTCTCGTCAGCTGTGGTGGGGTCACCGTATCCCGGCATGGTACGACGAAGCAGGTAACGTTTATGTTGGCCGCAACGAAGAAGAAGTGCGCAAGGAAAATAACCTCGGTGCCGACGTTGCCCTGCGTCAGGACGAAGACGTTCTCGACACCTGGTTCTCTTCTGCGCTGTGGACCTTCTCTACCCTAGGCTGGCCGGAAAACACCGACGCACTGCGCCAGTTCCACCCAACCAGCGTGATGGTATCTGGTTTCGACATCATCTTCTTCTGGATTGCCCGCATGATCATGATGACCATGCACTTCATCAAAGATGAAAATGGCAAACCGCAGGTGCCGTTCCACACCGTTTACATGACCGGCCTGATTCGTGATGACGAAGGCCAGAAGATGTCCAAATCCAAGGGTAACGTTATCGACCCACTGGATATGGTTGACGGTATTTCGCTGCCAGAACTGCTGGAAAAACGTACCGGCAATATGATGCAGCCGCAGCTGGCGGACAAAATCCGTAAGCGCACCGAGAAGCAGTTCCCGAACGGTATTGAGCCGCACGGTACTGACGCGCTGCGCTTCACCCTGGCGGCGCTGGCGTCTACCGGTCGTGACATCAACTGGGATATGAAGCGTCTGGAAGGTTACCGTAACTTCTGTAACAAGCTGTGGAACGCCAGCCGCTTTGTGCTGATGAACACGGAAGGTCAGGATTGCGGCTTTAACGGCGGTGAAATGACGCTGTCGCTGGCGGATCGCTGGATTCTGGCTGAGTTCAACCAGACCATCAAAGCGTACCGCGAAGCGCTGGACAGCTTCCGCTTCGATATCGCTGCAGGCATTCTGTATGAGTTCACCTGGAACCAGTTCTGTGACTGGTATCTGGAGCTGACTAAGCCGGTAATGAACGGTGGAACCGAAGCCGAACTGCGCGGTACTCGCCATACGCTGGTGACTGTACTGGAAGGTCTGCTGCGCCTCGCGCATCCGATCATTCCGTTCATCACCGAAACCATCTGGCAGCGTGTGAAAGTACTTTGCGGTATCACTGCCGACACCATCATGCTGCAGCCGTTCCCGCAGTATGATGCATCTCAGGTTGATGAAGCGGCGCTGGCCGACACCGAGTGGCTGAAACAGGCGATCGTTGCGGTACGTAACATCCGTGCAGAAATGAACATCGCCCCGGGCAAACCGCTGGAGCTGCTGCTGCGTGGTTGCAGCGCGGATGCAGAACGTCGCGTAAATGAAAACCGTGGCTTCCTGCAAACCCTGGCGCGTCTGGAAAGCATCACCGTGCTGCCTGCCGATGACAAAGGTCCGGTTTCCGTTACGAAGATCATCGACGGCGCAGAGCTGCTGATCCCGATGGCTGGCCTCATCAACAAAGAAGATGAGCTGGCGCGTCTGGCGAAAGAAGTGGCGAAGATCGAAGGCGAAATCAGCCGTATCGAGAACAAGCTGGCGAATGAAGGCTTTGTCGCCCGCGCACCGGAAGCGGTCATCGCGAAAGAGCGTGAGAAGCTGGAAGGCTATGCGGAAGCGAAAGCGAAACTGATTGAACAGCAGGCTGTTATCGCCGCGCTGTAATCAAAACACAGTGATGAAAACGAAGGCCGGAGCATTCTCCGGCCTTTTTTATCTCTTACAGAAATGGTAAAGAAGGCATAATTCCCCGTGAAATACTGGCTAAGAAGCCTTTATCTGGTTGTTCTTCTTTATTGATTAAAGGAAGGTCATCCAAATCGCCCAGCAAATACGTATTTTTTGCCTGCCAGTCAATCATCCATATTTTCAGCAGTGGATAAGCCAGACCGCCCGTAATCCCGGATATCACTACCAACGCACACATGCGATAAAGCATACCGTGGTAAGTTAAAGTTGAGCGAAAACGAATACGCCCATCATTCAGTGACAGGTTGCTCATAAAATGATTTCGCAACGACACCGTTAAATAACTGGTGCTAACAGCAATCCCAAAATAATAGATTAACTGCGCGATTATCATTTTACGTTGCATTTCCATAAATTGCTGTAAATTCTCAATATCATCATTTGCATACACAGAACTATCATACGCATTTAATATTTGATCGAAGATAATATAACCAGCAACAGCGAGAAAAGGTAATAAAGCTAAAAATGCGAGGATGGCATATTTTATACAATACGCAGTATCTAATTTCACCTTGAAACGATGTATACCGAAACTGGTATTGCTCCAGAGAAAACTCATTACCAGGCTATATAAAGTACCATTAAAAATACCAATGGAAACAATACCAACTATTGCCATCAGAACCACAGATATAATAACACTACTTGAACTATTGGCATGTAGCATCTTTGTCGAGATAAAGAAAACAGTCCCCATGCCAATGGCCATTAAAATCGGCAAGAAAAAGGTTACCCACCAGAACCCTTTCATAGAGCAATTAAAACTAAATCTTACGCCGTTGAGACTAGTCATCAAGGCCTGATAACGCAGTCCTTTTGCTGCCATAAATATAAGCAAAACCAACAATGACAAAGTCAAAACACAGCCAACAAGCGGCATATCTGCTGACACTGTCATTAAGATTGCGAAATAGAAAAAAACAAAAACAAGACAACTAAAAAAAACATTCCCACCGGTAATTCCATAAGAAAATCGTTGTCCGTTAACTTCCATATTAGCATAGAGATAACGCTTACATTTCATTAATGCCCATGGTAAATAGATACCTAGCGTTATAATCGTTAACAACACATTCACCACACAAATAAGAAAATATCTCTCACCTGTACCATGAAAAACAAACGAATGGGACGGAACATCCATTTCATTAATAACTTGAGCCATAAAAATTCCCTGAATTAAAAAATCCATTGATATAATTTATAGATACAGACAGTAAAATGTTCTGCCACGTTACAATACTCTTATCAGTAATAGGCTGGCAAAAACTTTATTGCTTTATAAGACGCTTGCGCACGTAATAAGAGAGTGGTATTAAACAAATGTATAATTACTTTATTTTTATTGGGTTAAACTATGAATAACATTGCGCCGCAATCACCTGTAATGCGTCGCCTGACGCTGCAGGATAATCCTGCTATTGCCCGCGTCATTCGTCAGGTATCCGCCGAATACGGTCTTACCGCTGATAAAGGCTACACCGTCGCCGATCCGAATCTTGACGAGCTGTATCAAGTGTATAGTCAGCCTGGTCATGCATATTGGGTGGTTGAGTACGAGGGTGAAGTGGTCGGCGGCGGTGGGATTGCGCCATTAGCAGGTAGTGAATCGGACATTTGCGAACTGCAAAAGATGTATTTTCTTCCGGCTATTCGCGGCAAAGGGCTGGCAAAAAAACTGGCCTTAAAGGCGATGGAGGAGGCAAGAGAAATGGGCTTCAAACGCTGCTATCTGGAAACGACCGCTTTTTTGAAAGAAGCGATTGGTTTGTATGAACATTTAGGTTTTCAACATATCGACTATGCACTTGGCTGCACGGGCCATGTTGATTGTGAAGTGCGGATGTTGCGCGAACTCTAAAAAAATGCCCGCTAGTGTGTGCTATCGGGCATTTTAATCAATTAATTAGTGGCGAACCCCGTCATCGTCTTCATCGACAAAATCTTCATCGTCGCCATCTTCGCCGTTAGGATCTTCAAAGTAAGTGCCCCAACCGTCGTACTCAACGTCAAATTTCTCCGCCAGCGTCATCAGTTGTTCAACCTGGGCATCGATCAGATCGGCATTCAACGCGCACTCGCTGAGGATGTCGCAGCAAATCACGATATCACCATCTTCAACTTCCAGCTCTTCTGGATCGGTCACTTCGTAACCGAGTTTAAACGCTTCAACTGCTGCTTTTTCCAGGGTTTCCAGATCGTCTGCGGAAAGATGGTGTTCGATGGTGTACAGCGCGTCCGGATCGCTGCCATCTTCCAGTAATTCTTCAATAATCAAACGTGTTTCTTCACGCTGTTCTTCCAGTTGTTCCGGGTTTGCCATGGCTCATTCCTCTTAATGTCCTGCCGATACTCTTATTGTCACACACCACTGACATTGCCTCCACCTTTGTGACAAAGATTTATGCTTTAGACTTGCAAATGAATAATCATCCATATAAATTGAATTTTAATTCATTGAGGCGTTAGCCACAGGAGGGATCTATGTCCGGGTTTTATCATAAGCATTTCCTGAAATTACTCGATTTCACGCCAGCTGAACTCAACAGCCTGCTGCAGTTAGCCGCGAAGCTGAAAGCCGATAAGAAAAGCGGCAAAGAAGAAGCCAAACTCACTGGTAAAAACATCGCGCTCATCTTCGAAAAAGACTCGACCCGTACCCGATGCTCTTTCGAAGTTGCCGCATATGACCAGGGTGCTCGCGTGACTTATCTCGGCCCAAGCGGCAGTCAGATTGGTCATAAAGAGTCGATTAAAGACACTGCCCGCGTGCTGGGTCGCATGTATGACGGTATTCAGTATCGCGGCTATGGTCAGGAGATTGTCGAAACACTGGCGGAATACGCTGGCGTGCCGGTATGGAACGGCCTGACCAATGAGTTTCACCCAACGCAGCTGCTGGCGGATCTCCTCACCATGCAGGAGCATTTGCCCGGTAAAGCATTCAACGAAATGACGCTGGTCTATGCAGGTGACGCACGTAACAACATGGGCAATTCGATGCTCGAAGCTGCAGCGCTTACCGGTCTGGATTTGCGTCTGGTCGCGCCACAGGCGTGCTGGCCAGAAGCTGCGCTGGTTACGGAATGCCGCGCCCTGGCACAACAAAATGGCGGGAATATTACGCTGACGGAAGATGTAGCTAAAGGCGTTGAAGGTGCTGACTTTATCTATACCGATGTATGGGTGTCGATGGGTGAAGCAAAAGAAAAATGGGCTGAACGCATTGCATTACTGCGTGATTATCAGGTGAACAGCAAGATGATGCAGTTGACCGGTAACCCGGAGGTCAAATTCCTCCACTGCCTGCCCGCGTTCCATGATGACCAAACGACGCTTGGCAAGAAAATGGCGGAAGAGTTTGGCCTACATGGCGGAATGGAAGTGACTGATGAGGTCTTCGAATCTGCCGCCAGCATTGTTTTTGATCAGGCGGAAAACCGCATGCACACCATCAAAGCGGTGATGGTCGCGACACTCAGTAAATAATTGATATCGCTATAAAGATGCCGGGAAATACAGAAACATCCCGGCGTCACATTATTTTATGCAGTGATAGTTTTTTTCTTCCAGCCAAATTTTTCTATTGCTATACGTAAATTTTCCGGAGGATTTAGTGTATTTAAACGCTGTTGGTCAATAAATGGCGATACATTAACCTCCGATTTCAAGATAGTTTGCATCATTCTAAACCTAAGTTTTAATTCATTATTAAGTTTTTCTTCAATAACATCTTTTGGTTGATTTTTCATAATCTCTTCATTAGACTCTTTATTATTAAAATTATACCCTAACTTATCAAAATAAATCTTTTCATCCTCATAGCTCTTAAGTAACCGAGGGAAGTACCAATTAATCATCTCAGTGTTTTTCATAAAAAAATCATTCATAAAAATATCATTAACTAAAATACTGACAGGTACTTTATTAAATAGTGACTCAACATTATTAAATATTCTTTGTATTAAATATGTTTTTT
>OOAF01001116.1_pt1 | contig 26316 bp, 16 predicted proteins | sample 1671251 | NCBI WGS metagenome assembly OOAF01 (sample SAMN06348137, study PRJEB24527) | human gut metagenome | biome: human gut; feature: ankylosing spondylitis patient; material: feces | host: Homo sapiens | place: China | collected 2015-10 | reverse complement strand
AACCGGGGACACAAGGATTTTCAGTCCTTTGCTCTACCAACTGAGCTATGGCACCCTTGTTTTGTTTAACGGGTGCAAAGATATGAATCTTTTTTGAGTCTTGCAATAGGCAGAGCTACTTTTTACTGATTTTTATTCTTCCAAAGAATTCCAGCCTTGTGCTTTTAGTTCGACTTCGCCTCCATCACGACCTACCAAGTAATTACCGAGATCGGGTTTTGTAATATGACCGATTACTTTAACACCTTTCATTTCAGATACTTTATCATGATCAGTGAGAGGAACAGTGAAAAGTAATTCATAGTCTTCACCGCCATTTAAAGCTGCAGTTACCAAATTCATATTAAATTGTTCAGCCATTGCAGCCGTTTGATAATCGATAGGAATTCTATCTTCATATACGCGACATCCGACATTACTTTCTTTTGAAATATGCAAAAGTTCGGAAGACAGACCGTCTGATATGTCCATCATTGCTGTAGGGATAATCCCCGCATGACGAAGCATCTCTATAATATCTTTACGAGCTTCCGGCTTCAATTGACGTTCCAACAGATATTCTTTGCCTGTAAAATCCGGTGTGAAATCTTTTTCACCTTTAAATATCCTTTTTTCGCGTTCTAATAATTGCAATCCCATATAAGCAGCTCCTAAATCCCCGGAAACACATATCAAATCCGTTTCTTGGGCTCCACTGCGAAGAACAACTTTGTCTCTTTCTCCTTCCCCAATACAAGTGATACTGATACAAAGCCCTGTTAAAGAAGCAGAAGTGTCTCCTCCGACAATATCGACTCCATACACATCACAGGCCAACTTTAGCCCAGCATAAAAATCTTCTACATCCTCAACAGAAAAACGTTTGGAAATACCAAGTGATACAGTGATCTGCTTAGGCTGGCCGTTCATGGCATAAATATCGGAGAAATTTACAACAGCCGATTTATATCCGAGATGTTTTAAAGGTACATAAGTCAAGTCGAAATGAATACCTTCCAATAATAGATCGGTGGTGACAAGCACTTGTCTATCCTCATAGGAGAGGATTGCCGCATCATCGCCTACGCCCTTTATCGTACTATTATTCTTTATTTCAATCCTGTCAGTTAGGTGGCGAATCAAACCGAATTCGCCTAATGTTGATATTTCTGTCCTGTTACTCATATTTGTTTTGTAATATATTATTTTTAGGAAATGTGATAATATGTTTTTTTATTGTCTCATTAAAACTCTGCTCATTGTAAAACCTGATTACAATCGGTAGATAATATAAATATTTCTTCCAACTTTCCGGAACAAGAGGACTGTTTTTTAAACGTGCTGCATCTTTTTCTGTTACTAAGATCAATTTTCCCGGTGAAGTCATCTTTTCGAATATCACATCCAATTTCTTGAAATCTGACTTGCTAAACGTATGATGATCAGGAAAAACGACCGGCAACACTTTATTTGAATACTTTTCTGCCTCACGAATAAATGGAGTGGGAACTGCAATACCTGATATCAACAATATATCATCTTCTTTTCCAATATTTTTATGGTTTAAGAAACGAGCTTCCGAGGGGAATACAGGTTTAACTTCTCCATAAACGATGCTGGTAAAAAAAAGTAACTGGTGAGCCCGCAACTTCATATTTTCTTCAATAACACGAAAATCGATCGGCTTCATATCTTCGTCGCATTTAGTAACAACCACGATATCTGTTCGGTTTATATTACTTATCGGTTCTCTCAGGTGTCCGGTAGGCATTAGTTTATCATTATAAAATAAACGATGGTAGTCACTCAACACGATCGAAAGGGAAGGGTGCACATATCTATGTTGATATGCATCATCTAACAGAATTACTTCAGGTCTGTCTTTTTCAGGGAGGGATAAAAGATTTTGAATCCCCCGGCGGCGATTAGCGTCGACAGCGACAAGTATATCCGGAAATTTATTTTTTATCTGAAAAGGTTCATCTCCGATCTCCAAACTGGAACTTTCAGAATCAGCAAGAATAAACCCCGATGTTTTTCTTTTGTACCCTCGGCTTAATACTGCAATGCGATATTTATCTTTCAGTAAACGTATGATATATTCTGTATGGGGAGTTTTACCCGTTCCTCCTACAGATAAGTTTCCTATGCAGATCACAGGAATAGAATATTGTTCGGAATGTAAAATACCCCAATCAAAAAGTCGATTTCGCAACCATATCCCAATTCCATATAAAAAGGAAAGGGGAGCCAGGTAGGAATTAAGTTTTATTTTGTCATTTTTTTGCATGTAACTTCTTATCTGCTGACAAATATAGTTAACTTATCGGTGGCTGTCAGTTTTTTATTTGTTTATTTCAAAAAGAAGATACAATTTGAATCTCTTTGAAAGATAAGTTTGCGTTTATTCTGAAATATTTTCAGGGAGTTTGTGACTATACACATTTATTGTAGAATTAAGTCAATATCCGGATAAGATATCCGTCGTATCCTTGTTGTCTTCTTGATAATCTCTTGTAAATTATGTACTTTTGCATTGTCCCAATTAACATGCTATGCCATGAATGTCAAAATAGAAGAAAGCTGGCGAAAACGCCTTCAGGAAGAATTTGATAAGCCATACTTTGAGCAGTTGGTCACATTTGTCAAGAACGAATACAGAAGCGCACATGTGCTTCCTCCCGGACACCAGATCTTCCATATTTTTAATGCCTGTCCATTCGAGAAAGTGAAGGTTGTTATACTTGGACAAGACCCTTATCCCAATCCGGGGCAATATTACGGAGTCTGCTTCTCCGTCCCGCAAGGAGTTCCCATTCCTGGATCACTGGCCAACATATTCAAAGAAATACACCAAGACTTAGGCAAACCGATCCCCACATCCGGCAATCTGGACCGTTGGGTAGAGCAAGGCGTGTTTCCTATGAACTCGGTCCTGACTGTACGGGCTCACGAAACCGGCTCACATCGGAATATGGGATGGGAAACTTTTACAGATGCAGTGATAAAGAAATTGAGCGATGGACGTGAGAATCTGGTATTCATGCTGTGGGGAAGTTATGCAAAAGAGAAGATCGCCCTTATCGACACCCATAAACACTTGGTGCTGACAACCGTGCATCCGTCTCCACGCTCTGCTGACCATGGTTTCTTCGGCTGCAAACACTTCAGCAAGGCGAATACTTTCCTCCAAAGCAAAGGTATTCAAAAGATTGATTGGTAAGAAGTACGAGTTCCGGACATCCGGGTGTGGAGAGCGGTAACATCCGGGTGTAGAAAGGCAGAAGATGGGCATGTTTCCAAACTTTTCTGCTTGCTTTTCGTTCTTTTCCTACTTGTTTTAGTAAAAAAGTACCTTTATGTTGATGAAACTATCTCCACACAGATGTATATCGGCACGGTTCCCTGCGTTTTTGTAAACAATACCGGCTACCCGTTTCAACGGCAGGTAGTGATACAAGTGTAATACAGGAATCCGGTATGTATCACTCCTTGCACACCATGTTTGTCAATGCTTGCAAAACAAAGTGTGATAGAGTGATAGAGAAACTGGATTATTGTGCAAGAGAGAACCGCAAACTGATACCGTAGTTTGAGTTTGAAGTCGGATAGGATGCACTCGATATCAACGGTTCATTGATCTGAATGTCATAGAATGCACGGACCGTCAACGCACGGCTCAAACCGTAATCAGCCGAGAAGGAGATTGTCTTTGCGATGTTACCGCTAGTAGCCTGCGTCAGTTGAGTGTCGATTTTACGAATCAACGACTGCATCTTGTTGAACGAGAAATCAAGGCGAACGGTGAGGTCATTGCTGAAATCACGCGTTTTCTTCATCTTCAAAACCTTGTTGAACTCGGCATATTTGTAACCCAAACCGATCGTCACTTTCTTGGAAAGTGCTTCGACCAATTGGTAGGATGTCGTGTTCAGGCTTAAATTGCGGGTAGTCGAATAGTCCGCCCGAACCGTCACGTTATTCAACAGCGTCGCATCTGCACCCAACAAAGGACTAAACGCTTCGGTAAGGCTGACAGACGAAATCGAATAAGGAGACGATGGTGTCGGGTTATCGTTCAGAATCGACTGGATATATCCCAGTCCGTCCTGCCCGGCATCCACCCAATTCAAGAAGGATGTGAAAGCACCTACCGAATAAGAACAACGGTACTGGTGACTCAACGTCAAGCTCTTGAAATATTTCTTGACAGCCGGAATCTTGATCAAGCCGTCGTAAGTAACGCGCCAGTTAGGCAACATGCTCTTCAACGAAGGGAAAGCCGTCAAGCCTACCTTCTTCGGGTCCTTACCGGTATAAGCGGCCAGAAATGCAGGAATCAGGACATCCGCCGAATTCCGGTTGACGCCGTTCACATTATCTGTTCCCGGATTATAAGGCATTCCTCCCAAGCCTTTATCATGGATAAAGCCCACATCCGGATATTTCAAGCCGGAATACTTGCTTTCGATACGTTGGGCAATGATCTCGCGGTTTGCCAACAACTTGTCAAAAGCTTTCGAAGAATAGTTATTCATAGCATTGCCACTGCCTCCGAATGCGCTTCCCAACGCGATTGTCGTCATGGTAAAGTTTCCCCCCATAATCTCCGGCATACCTTCATACATAAATTGTATTTCCGTATTACGCGTATCGTTGCGAAGAGCCGTCAAGTCGATCTTCAATCCAGTGATCGGTTCGAGGTTCGCCCGTATATTCAGATTTTTCGTACTGGTCATGACTGCGGCATTCACGTCTCTCTCGGTATCCGTAATCAACCAGCCTTTTTCATATGCCTCGTCTATATAGCTACGACGCACGTCACCGAACGCAAAACCGATCCCCGGGGAAAGTCCGAATGAAGAACGTCCCTGGCCAAAGATATCACCGATCTCCGGACGGAAACCGGGCAGCATCATACCGGCAGAGTTCGTAAACTGAATATTGAAACGGCGCACCATCATCAAAAAGCGGGCACTGTGTTCAACCGCCTTGTAAAGAAAATCCTCAGTAGGGGCCGGTCCCGGTATGATCGTCAACTTCAAGCGCACCGTGTCTTGGTTCAAAATCTTAACTTGTGCGAAGTTGATCGGCTTGAACTTTACTTTGTAGACACGCCCGTCCGTTCTTCTGGCCGTAATTTGCACCTTTTTCGTAAACATTCCATGCTCGACAACCGTAGCGCTGTCCGGACTCAAGACAATTTCTTTTTCCAATTTCGGCTTTTTCTTCTTCTCCGTTTTTTTAGCCGTAGTCCGGGTATTGTTAAACTTCTGGTTGATCTTCTTCAAATATTTGTTTTTGTTGTAGAGAGATAACAGGTTCAAGTTCGCCTGCAAATCGAACTGACGCTGGTTCTTGATCGTATTACCCATCTCGATATCTTCGCTTACCGTCGCTCCACGATCCCAGTTGTAAGTAGCATTGTAGCTCAAAGAAGCATTGGTCCAATCCAGAACCGGGATCAGCTGCAACGGCAACTGCCAGGTCGCCATAAACTGCTGGTCATACTTCATCGGGGTTCCCAAGTCAGCGATGCTCTTCTTCACGGAATCTTTCCATAACTGGTAACCGTCCGGGTTCAGTTCCTTATTCACCTGCACATACGGTTCTTCGATACGGGCATTCGTACCGGAACTGAACGTTATGTTCAGGTTATTCGTAAAAGCCCAGTTCAAACTGAAAGCACGGTCCCAATAGAAGTTCTGGCTGAATGTCACCGGAATATCGTTAGTGACACCTGTTGCTGCTCCTGTCAGGTCGCGTAATTTTATTTCGTAATAATTACGCATCATGGCCGTCTGGAAGTTGATAGACGGGGCCACATTAAACGCCAGTTGTTTGGCATAGCGCGTATAGCCGTTGTTTTTCTTCAATAACTTATCGAATGGCTTGATCGGCTTGACATAAGGCACATAGCTATAGGCAAAATTAGCACGATAGTCTTTCGTCGTTTCATATTCCGTTTCCGGATTTTTCTTATCATTAATACTGTACGAATATCCGAGTGTAAAGTTTGCCGGATCATAAGGCATCGGATTCTTACTCTTGATATTCACACGCACGTTATTGAATGAAACACTCTTGATAACCGTCCTATCTTGAGAATAATCACGGATCGAATCCTTCTCAACCTTTGTTTCTGCCTTATCGATAGCATCCTTCAGTTTGACATCCTGATCCAGCGGATTGTATTTCGGATCATATGTTTCTTTCGAATAGGCATAATAGAACGGGATGCTGACTTGCGCCTTTTCCGGGAACAGCTTACCCAATTCGATAGAGGTCGCCACGTTATACTGTTTGAAGTCCTCCATCCGGCGTTCATTCAAAGACTGGTCAAGAGCACCAAAGCCGGCCGTTTCGATACGTCCGCCCACATTCACCGTTCCCAAGTCGGAAAGCGCAACATTCAAATTCGCATTAGCAGCCCACCCACCTTCTTCATTGAAGTCGGTCAGGCGCAATTCGTTCACCCAAACTTCCCCGCTCTTCAACTTATTACGCACGTTACGCACACCGATCATGACTGTCTTCACTTCGGAAAGACTCGGATTGCCTTTGACACGGATCGTATTACCATCGTTGTCCGGATCCCTACCAGAATAGACAGTCTGGAAAGACACTCCATTCGTACCGGACCGTTTTTCCCGGTTACGCTCCAGTTTTAGGTCCGTCAAAATCTCCAAACGGAAATTCAGCATGTTTTCTGCCGGCCAAACGATTTTCTGGTGTTCCGAATTGTTATAGTTATACTCCCCGTGCGGAGTCAATTTCAACGGTACTTCATATTCGTAATAGTTATTCTTATAGTCCGATCCCAGGCGGATAAAAACAGCGAGATCGCCATCTGCAAGATCGTTTACATCCAATTTCGGAGCCTCGGCATGGGTAAACAGTTGCAAGCGCTTATACTGCCGCAAATCATAATTCGTATTCTTATACACGGCACGTGCATCTTGAGCGGCAAGGTCCGTTATCTTTAAAGAAAGCGCCTGTTCGTTCTCCTGACGGATCTGAGGCTGGCTTGGATCCAGTACACGGCTGACGCCCGGGGGCAATGTATAGCTGACCGGATCCCTGTCACTGTTTTCCTCGATATTGACAGTCGAGACTTCCAATTTACCCTTCACTGCGGGCGGCATCTTCGGATCGGACAAATCCTGCTCGTAGGATCGCCATTCTCCGCGTACCAATTGCAGAGTACCGAAGCGCAACACGACCGATTCCTTAAATCCTGTCATATACATACGCATGAAACGAATCGTCTTGAAATCATTGATTGCCCCCACACGACGCTGGTATTGTTTTACCGGAATCTTAAATTGATACCAGGTAACGGATTCTGTCGTACCATCCGCCAATCTTACTGATGAAGTACGTTTATCCGCAATGAAGTTTTCACCGACAACCGTATCCTGCGGAGTTATCCTGACTTTGTATTCGAAATATTTTTCATTTTTATTCAGAGTATTGTCCTGATTGATGTCTTCTACATCAGGCACGGTCTTGGAAGAAGTGCTGTAGCGCTCGCCCGAATCGTTGATATCTTTCGAGTTTCCTTCCGTTCCATTATAGCGTTTGTAACGTGTTAAGATATCCACCTCCTGAGAATCATAGTCCGAACCACGAAAATAGTGGAACTTGTCACCGGCCGGATCAAAGAAAGGGGACAGCTGTAACGGATCGTTCTCCATCTCGGTTAGGGTTACCGCATTCAATTTCTGGCGTAATTTATTCAGATAATCCTGGTAAGCCGGATATTCCTTTTCTTCATCCGAGGATAAACCGTTCAGGCCGACATCCTGCAACAGACGTGCACCTGCCGTATTGTCGAAGGCATAAACTGTACTCTGCTGTTTTGGAACCTTACCCCAAACAGTATAATCGACCTTAGACGTATCGCCATCGATTGGCAATCCGTTTTCGAAGAACTTCTTTTCATCCTTCAATATGTCTTCCGATATCTCACCCAAATTAAAATACAGATCCCCCCCTGTTGTCTGACGATCATAAATGAACGGATCGAGCATCCAAAATTCGATATATTCGACATTCGCCGTCTCAAAGTCACTCTGGTCTATCTTTCGCATCATTCCACCGAAACGCTTTTCCGGGTTTTGCAATGTTCCGTCAGGATTAATATTATCGGCATCCAAGTTATACGGTCCGCGTTCCTGCGGATAGTAAGCCATGTTCAGAACTGTCAACGTATTACTTTCACTCATGCTTTGCTGCCGTTGCGGGAACAACTCTCTCGTCTCGATAGCACGGACATAATGGTTGGACAAATCTTTTGTCGTAATATATTTCGGACGCAAAGAAGAATTTTTACGCGTGAACAATCCGTCGATCGTGTACCAAGCGAGCAAAGCACGACTTTTCCCGTAATCGATATTATTGGTCAGCCCGGCTTCCGGGAACAATTGGGGCGTACCATCGTCATAAGGCACACTGGACAACTGCCAGGGATAAGGGTCGGAGAGGTCAAAATTGCTCTGTGTCGACTCGAAGTCATCCAGATACGAATATCCACCCGTGTTCTTGTTTTCGTAATGCCCGGCAATCAAATGAGCGAACTCCGCATTGAAAGATATCTGGCTGGGTTTGCTTAGGTTCAGCAACGGCAGCTTGTCGAACATATTGGTAAGCCACTGACTCTCGCCCTTATAAGCCATATTGACACCCCAGAGCGTATTCTTTATCGCTTCGTCGCCCATCGTCGTCTTGGTGGTCAACGGCATTTCGGACATGTGCATGATGGTAGCGCCTATCATCAGATTCGGGTTGAACTGATAGTTCAAGTCCAATCCCATCATGGTCTTACGCTGCATGTTATAGGCTGTCTGGTTTTCCAGCGAGACACTGACCGGCGTGCCTGCAGAAATAATACTTTCGTTCAGGATCGTTACCACGCCGGAAGTATAGTCAACAGTATAATCTACATTCTCGGTTAATATCGCTCCTCCAGCCGTTACTTTCACTGAACCTCGCGCTACGTTGGAAGCTCCCAACTGTATCTCGGCACCCGAAGAGGCTTTGTATTCCCCCTCCAGTTTGAACTTATTCTTTTCAGCAATCTGTCTGGCGACAGTCAATGTCGAGTCGTAGAGTTCCTGGAATACATATTTGTCAGCAATCGCATCATTGTTAATCTTTTTACGCAGATAGGAGCCGAATGGTTCCACACTTGGAAAAATAATTTTCCCATTATCGGCAAGGACGGTCACACCTTCAATAAAGTCGTATATACCATCCGGATGCGGCTGATTGTTGGAATCATAGCTATCCAGGTTCAGCACTCGTAACAAGATTTGGTTGGCAATCGCCCCTTCCGGCAAATAGTTGACATACGTACCGGTTGTATCGCTTTGATACATGATATTCAACTTGAACTTCTCTTTTTGGACAGAGTAAGCTCCTAATGAATAGATATTTTTCATCATCAGGTCCCAAAAAGGCATATCAGGCGACATGGTAATTCCTTTCAACAACTTCACATACAGGCAAGAGGCAGCCGATGAAGGATTGTCAGTCGAGAACTCACCAACCTGATAAGTCTTTCCATCCGAATAAGTATAATTGTAAGCGACAGCCAATACCTCATCTGCCTGCAACTGTGTTTTCAGCGAGATATACCCCAACTTCGTATTGACCGTATATTCGGACGCATCCAGCAAACGAGCGCTTTCCACTTCTTCATACTCCGTACCGTTAACAAAAGTTCCTCCCAACGCCTGATTTACCGTGCTGATATCACGAGCACCGGTAAATTGTTGGTTAAGGGTATTATATAATGTATTCGTATTATTATAGGGGATAGACAGCGCCCCCGAAGGAGAAACGACCGCCGTATTCGAAATATTATCATGCTCGGCCAGATCGGCAAAAGCGACCACGTTACGCGCCTGGTCATAAGTAGCCCGTTTGTTTGTCACCCAAACTTCCACCTTGCTGATCGTGACGGGAGAGGAAATCGTATTCAGGTTCTTCACCGCCTCATCATAGCGGTCGCGAAAATAGTGTGACAGGAAAAAGTGACGATTCTCGTCATACTGGTCAATCGTCAATTCGAAAGGTTTTGTCTGCACGCCCCCTTTAGAACTGACCGTTTTCGATTCCGACTCCTGCTGTGCAAACAACGCATTGACTCGCAGCTTCCCGAACTGGAGATCCGCTTTCATACCGAACAGGGCTGCTCCTCCGTTGATTAGGGAGTTACTGGTTGTCATACTTACATTTCCGGCTTCCAGCGACTTGATAATTTCATCTTCCTCCCCGGTATAAGCTAATTTCAGTTTTTTGGAGTCGAAATCAAAAGAGGTTTCGGTATTATAGTTCATATCGAAATTCACTTTGCTACCAACCGATGCCTGTACATTCAATTGAACATTCTCATCGAAATTAAAGAAGGTACGGTTACGAGCACGTTCCGGCAAAGAGGGATTTTTGGTTTTATTCTGCTTCAAGCCTAACTCCACTTCGGCCGAACCTTGCGTTTTCACCCGGACACCGCCCGGCCCAAAGATACGTTCCGCCGCACCGATATTGAACTGCATATCAGCTAAGTTGAACTGCTTATTAGCCGCCTTTTGAAATTCTTCCTCGTTTTTCTGGCGATAGTAGGATTGAACGGATTTTTGGAAACTATAATCCTGGTATTCCTCAGGGGTCAACGAAATAGGAGTAGTCAGATCGGCATCACCTAACTTGGTACGGACTACATATGTCCCGGTTCTGATATCATATTCGACCACTGATTTCACGTTATCCGGCGTCTTCAAGTCAGCAGGTGACTGCTTGGTAAGATCCTGATATTCTTCAGGGACCGTCTTAGCTACCGGAAAGCGGGTGCGCACCTTCGGCACCGTATCATCCGGAACGACCGGCTGTTCAGTATCCGGCAACGACATCTCATAGGCCAGAAAATCCGTATTCATAGAATACAGACCTGCACCAAACAGTAGAATTGTTATCCAGAGTATAAATTTCAGTGTCCTTCTCATGTTAATTGACAATTGACAACAGACAATGACAACCGACAATTCCAAATTCTCCTAAATTGCCAATTATCCATTGCTTAAAGCATTCTTAGGGCTGTTTTAATGACCTGCTCGACAGCCAGTGCAGGCGAACCTTTCAATATCGAGTTAACCGCCTTTTGCGAAGCGGCCTTCTGGAATCCAAGCATAACCAATGCCGCCACAGCTTCTTCTGTGACAGCACCACTGGCTGCGACAGAAGAGGAGCCACCTGTCACTGTCATTCCCTCTATCGGCTTTACCTTGTTTTTGAGATCAACTAGAATACGTTGAGCTGTTTTCAATCCGATTCCTTTGACTGACGTCAGAGCTGTTTCGTTCTTATCAGCAATCACCCGGATCAATTCGGATGGTGGCAGGGAAGAAAGGATCATCCGGGCAGTATTGGGACCGACTCCCGACACGGAAGTCAACATCAGAAACAGTTCGCGCTCATCTTTTCCTGCAAAGCCAAAAAGCAAATGGGCATCCTCACGTATCACTTCGTACACGTAAATCTTCCCGGTCGGTTTCCCATTATAAAAAGTATATGTATTCAAGGAGATATTCAGTTCATAACCGATTCCGGCACATTCCAAGATCATCCTGGCCGGTGTCAGTTCTACTATCTCTCCCTTGATATATTCTATCATGTATCTTACGTCTTTATGATTCGCACCTATTATAACGCAAAATTAGACAAAAGCGTATATCCGAACTATCTTTTTTGGTATTATTGTTTCCAAAACCCCGGCAACAAGATTGTCAGCACCGTAAAGATCTCCAAACGTCCGACCATCATCAGAAAAGACAAGAACCATTTCGATACCACCGGAACATCAGCATAGTTTCCGACCGGTCCCAGACTACCAAGTCCCGGTCCAACGTTACTGATCGAAGAGATAGTAGCCCCGATCGTCTCCTCAAATCCTACCCCATCGATCATCAGCACCATACAGCTGACAAATATTAAAGCAATATAGGCAAAAGCGAACGCCAATACCCGGTGGACGATATCACCAGAAACAGCATGCCCGTTCATTCGTACCGGAATAATGGCATGTGGATGCGTCTGCTTCTTAAACTCATTAAAGAGGTTCTTGGTCAAAATCACAAAACGGCCCATTTTCAAACCTCCACAAGTAGAGCCAGCACAACCACATACCACCATCAGAACTAGCGCTAACAGCCAGAAAAACGGTCCCCACGGAATATAATCGACCGTTGCAAACCCACATGTAGACACCAATGTCACGACCTGGAATACCGTTTGCCTAAAAGCTGTACCAAAATCGTCCACAATTCCTTTATACATGATCCAGACTGTCGATATTGCCGTAATAATCAGTACGAACCAGAAAAACCAGCGTGTTTCTTCATCCGCAAATAACTTCTTGGGCCTACCGTTAAAAAAGAAATATATCAAAGTAATATTGGTCGCACCGATAAACATAAAAATCGTAATTATATATTCGATATAGGCAGAGTCCCAGTAAGCGATACTGGCATTTTTCGTGGAATAGCCACCTGTAGAAATACAAGTGAGCGCATGATTGACAGCGTCATACAAGTCCATTGGACCCGCCCATAAAAGACCAATAAGGATAATGGTCAGGAACAAATAAACTCCCCACAGGCGCTTGGCCACCTGGGTAACACGCGGACGGAAACGTTCGTGCGTGATACCCGGAGTCTCGGCATTGAACATCTGGGTAGCCCCACCTCCGATAATAGGCATCAGCGCTACGGTAAACACGATCATTCCAATACCGCCCTGCCATTGCGTAAGGCTCCGCCAAAACAATATCCCGTGCGGAAGAGCTTCGATATCGGTCAATATGGTAGAGCCTGTCGTCGTAAAACCAGACATCGTTTCGAAATAAGCATCCGTCACATTATCTATATAGCCACCTAAATAGAATGGTAACATCCCCAAAAGGGAGAAAAGAGCCCAAGTTAATGTAACAGTCAGCATCCCTTCCCTGCGCCCGGCCGTATGTTCATTGGCTCGTAGTCCGATCAGCATAAAAAGGACTCCCGTTCCGAACATGATACCACTCGACTGAAGAAGCGGATAGAAGTCATTTCCTTCATATAAGAAAGCGACTGCCGTTGCAGCCAGCATAAACAACGTCTCAAGGATGAACATCATCCCTAACATCTTAATTATAAAACGAATGTTCAGCATAATATGCTATTAACAATTGACACATTGAACAGAGAAAAGAGACAACCCAGAGTTGTCCATTGACAATTAATTAAAGTAGTCCTCCAATTTACGCATAGCCGTATCCAAACAGAACACCACAACGTGGTCATAAGCTTGGATATGTGTATCACCCTTGATCATCATAGGCTCACCGTCACGAATCAATCCGCCCAACGTCAAATCTTTCGGAAGATTCAGATCTTTTACCTGCTTACGGGTAATTTTCGAATCGGGACGGGCAACAAGTTCCGCCACATCTGCATTGGCAAAAGTTAAACACTTCACGTTCGACACGTCTGCATCCAACAGGAATTGGTAGATATGGCTGGCAGCAATCAGTTTCTTATTGATAACCGAGCCGATGTCCATGCTCTCCGCTAAAGGTATGTAGTCGATATTTTCGATCTTAGCGATAGTCTTGAATACTCCGGCGCGTTTAGCAGCCAGACAAGCCAAGATGTTCGTACTCGAATTATCCGTCAGTGCGATAAATGCCTGTGCATCTTTGATCCCTTCCTGCATCAACAGATCGGTATCGCGTCCGTCTCCATTGATGATCAAGACATTTCCAGGGACAACCTCAGCTATACGGTGACTCTTTTCTTTGTTAGTCTCGATTACTTTTACACGGATATTGTTCGGAAGGTACTGGCAGGTACGGATCGCAATACGGCTTCCACCCATAATAATGACTTTCTTTACTTCGGGGTCTCGCTTGCCCGCATGCAACCGGACGTCTTCGATATGGCTTTTAGTCGTTGTAAAAAAAACGATATCTCCCGATTCTATACGATCCGTACCACGGGGAATAATGGTCTCGTTCTGCCGTTTGATGGCAACGATATGATAGAGTTTCTGTTCGTTCAGTAATTCGGACAGATGTTTGTTCACAAGTCGGGAATTATCGCGCACCTTTACACCGATCAGAATCAGAGCGCCTCCGAACAACTCCCAGTATTGCCGAGTCCACGGGCGTCTGACAGCCGTAACAATTTCTTTGGCTGCCAGCATTTCCGGGTAAATCATGGAATCGATCCCCATTTTTTCAAACAGTTCCTTGTTTTTAGGGAGCAAATATTCGTAATTGTTGATACGCGCCAACGTCTTATGTGCTCCTAATTTAGAAGCCAGAATGCTGGCTGCCACATTGGTCGTTTCTTCCGGCGTGACACTGACAAACAGGTCGGCCTTTCTGATACCGGCTTCTTCCAGGTCCCGAATGGATGTCGGATTACCCACCATAGGAAGGATCTCCATGCTTGAATTCGTGAAATTCAAACGTTCCTCATTCGGATCCATCAGGATAATATCCTGCTTCTCCTGTGATAACATTTTTGCCAGGTGGGTTCCTACTTCACCGGCTCCGGCTATAATAATTTTCATTTTATATAATAGATTAATTATAAGGATATATTATCCTCCGATAACCATCTTTTTTATTTCTCCTGCAATACTTTTGGCATCCATACCACACAGTTTATACAGTTCGGGAATCGATCCATGTTCGACAAACTCATCCGGCACACCAATCCGTTTTACCTGAGGAGCATATCCGTTATCAGCCATAAATTCCAAAACAGCACTGCCCAGTCCACCTTTGATTACGCCGTTTTCAACAGTGATGACACGACTGAACCTCTTACCGACTTCATGCAGCAGTTCTTCATCCATCGGTTTTAAAAAAATCATATCATAATGGGCAATCGATATACCATCACTTTCAACCTCCTTTATGGCCTTTATCACTTCGTTGCCAATAGGTCCAAGTGACAAGATCGCAATATCATCCCCATCACGAAGTTTCTTGCCTTTCCCGATCGGAAGGATATGCATCTCATTCCTCCAATCTGCCATCTCTCCCTTACCGCGTGGATAACGGATCACAAAAGGGCCGTTACATTCCTTATACCCGGTATACATCAAATTCCTTAAATCCAGTTCGTTCAAAGGAGATGAAATAACCAAGTTCGGGACTGGACGCAGATAAGCGAGGTCGAACACCCCGTGATGGGTCGCCCCGTCTTCGCCTACTAGACCGGCACGGTCCAGACAGATTACCATATGAAGATTCTGAAGTGCAACATCGTGTATCACCATATCGTATGCCCGCTGCATGAAAGAAGAGTAGACATTGCAGAATGGGATCATTCCCTCTTTGGCAAGTCCGGCAGAGAAAGTTACCGAATGCCCTTCGGCAATCCCGACATCAAACGCCCGTTTCGGAAACGCTTTCATCATATAAGTCATAGAACAACCTGTCGGCATAGCAGGAGTGACCCCCACGATCCGTTCGTCCTGTTCGGCCAGCTCGACAAGGGTATGTCCGAAAACATCCTGATAAAGTTGGGGTTCGTTCAACTTATGGACAATGATCCGTTCTCCTGTTTCTTTATTGAACAGCCCTGGTGCATGCCATTCCGTTGCCGACTTTTCAGCAGGCTTGAATCCTTTGCCTTTTTTAGTTTTGATATGTAATAGTTTCGGACCTTCCATATCCTTTATATCATTCAGAACCTTGATCATATAACCGACATCATGCCCGTCGATCGGACCAAAGTAACGGATGCTGAATCCCTCAAACAGATTATGTTGTTGAGTAAGCAATGCTTTCAGACTATTGTTAAAACGAAGGATATTTCCCCGACGGTCATTATTGATCAGTTTCATCTTCCGCAATCCGCGGTACACATCATAACGCATTTTATTATATGCCTGACTGGTTGTGATATCCACCAAATACTGACTCAACCCACCGACCGCATGATCTATTGCCATATCATTATCATTGAGAATGATAAGTAGGTTGTTTGGATTAGCCGACGCATTATTCAGACCTTCGAACGCCAACCCACCCGTCATGGCTCCATCGCCGATCACGGCTATCACGTGTCTGTCTTTTTCTCCTTTTAGAGCAGAAGCGACCGACATACCCATAGCCGCCGAAATGGAATTTGAAGCATGTCCGGCAACAAATGCGTCATAAGGGCTTTCCAGAGGATTAGGAAATCCACTGATTCCTTTAAATTTTCGGAGCGTATGAAAAGCCTCTCGACGTCCAGTCAGTATTTTATGACCATACGCCTGATGCCCCACATCCCATACAATACGATCATAGGGAGTATTAAAAACATAGTGTAGTGCAACCGTCAGCTCTACCGTACCGAGACTTGCCCCAAGATGTCCCGGATTCTCCGATAGTACATCTATTATATATTGACGCAACTCTGCACATACCTCTCCCAATTTATCGGGGGACAACTTGCGCAAATCCTCCGGGTAATCAATGGAATTTAATATGTGTTCATCCTTGCATTCTGTCATAATCGCTATAATTTTGTGGCAAATGTAAAGAATTAACGGGAGATAAAATAGTTTTAGTATGTCATTCTTTAGCAGTATGACACAATTAAACCGCTTCTTCTCCTTTCCCTATAATCAAATTTAATCCTGTTTTGCATTTTCGTATGTAACACAAACAAACTCATTTGCCATAAAAACAAAAAAGCAGTCACAAATAATTGTAACTGCTTGATTTTCAGTGGTGCCACCAGGAATCGAACCGGGGACACAAGGATTTTCAGTCCTTTGCTCTACCAACTGAGCTATGGCACCATCATGTTGTTTTGTATATCGTTGTTTCGATTACGGGTGCAAAGGTAGGTATTATTTTTAATCCAGCAAATGTTTTGAAAGAAAAATTCACAGGACAGTAAATTATCTATTTTTCCTGCAAAAAAATCCACTTTTCTCTTGCAGGTTCAAAAACAATGTGTACCTTTGCACCCGTAATCGAGACAACGATACAAAAAAAACAAAAAACGGGATGTAGCACAGTTGGCTAGCGCGCCACGTTCGGGACGTGGAGGTCGGAAGTTCGAGTCTTCTCATCCCGACTACAAAAACGAGGATATATCAAATGATATATCCTCGTTTTTTATTCATACGAACAAAATATGTACTTTTATCCTCTCATTTTTATAAAAACAGACAGCATATGAGAATTACACACCCCCGTTTGGCAAACGCTCTTCATGAAAGTACAAATATACAGACAGTGTTAGAAAAGAACGATGAGGACCTAATCGAGTATTCCTTTAAAAGCTTGCGTATAGAAGGAATAAAGAAAAGTAACCTTTCAGTGCAGTCTTGTGTTTTCTCCAATTGCAGCTTCGGAACATGCTGTATACAGAAATCCCAATTTAGCGATGTCGTGTTTAAAAATTGCGATCTGTCGAATGTAAACCTAACAGGTTGTGGATTTCACCGGGTAGAATTTATCGGTTGCAAATTAATGGGAACCAATATGTCGGACGGGATATTCAATCATATCACTTTTGAAGAGTGCCGGGGAGAATACATGAATCTATCAATGAGTAAAATGCGATATATACAAATTACCCGATCCAACCTGCAGGGAGCCGGAATAGAAGACTGCCAATTGACGAATGTCTCATTCGATGCCTGTAACCTGATGGAAGCGGAGTTTTACCATACATCCTTGAAAGGAATCGACCTGTCGAACTCGGAAATATCCGGTATCCGCATCACAAATCTTGCCAACAGCGAGCTGAGAGGATCTTCCGTTTCCTCTTTACAAGCGTTGGAGCTGATACGGATACTGGGAATAGAGATCAAAGACTGAACGCCTTCATCCGGCATAGTCGGGATGGCGATGCAACCAAGTGACCGCATAGCTACAGGTTGCCGACGGCTTCATACTATTCTCGATCGCGTAATCATAAGCGTATTTTACTAAAGCGGCAGCAATCCCTCTCCCTCCGATAGCGGGCGGAACAATCGTGTGGATAATATCCAGTTTATCCCCAGATAAACGATACTGTACAAAAGCTACCACGCCATCCACCTGTGTTTCAAAACGTTTCTTATCCGGATAATGAGTTATAATGTAATCCATATTCTTAATTATTTATAGGTTCAAATTCCAATAATAAAACATCCTTTCCTTCCCCTTCTGGAATGTTTTTTCCTGAAACGTTCTTTTTTCCCCGGAAGAAGTTCTTCACTTTTGTAAGAAAAGTCATAATTTCTTTGGCTGTATCCTGCTTCTTTTTGGACATACCGACCGATTCAATCAACGGTGGTCTTAATATCTGCCACAAATAATTGAAAGTGGAATGATAAGGATCCCTTATTATTGAAACACTCGAATGACGCGGTTTGTTAAAACCTTTTCCTGTTTTATCCGGATTATTCTGTTTTAATACACGGTTGACCAGACCGGTCAGAAACTTCTTATCGGTTAGTACACCATCTTTTTCTTTCAGTAAAGCAGCTTTTAAGCCATTATATAGAAAAACCATCTCCACTGTAGCTCCTTTGCTGGATGCTTCCGTACTGAAAGCCATCTCTCGAACCCATCCACTTTGTACCTCCACCGAAGCCAGGGGAACCAGCAATTCATTCAACGCCGTAAGGTCAAAACTGTCTAGGCGGGCATTCAGCAAGAAACGATCATTCAGTGAATCGACCGGTAACTTCCAAGTAGCCGTAAAGTTCCCTTTCCCCATCAACTTGCCATCAGCATCCAGCACAATGTATTGGTCAGGACGGGAGACGATATTTGTAAAACCGGTAAACGTTCCGTTCATATCCGTAAAAAACAGTTTTCCGGGCACCGTTCCCTTCTTTGCCAGCTCTTCGTAAACAACGGAAAAGTTCTTTATGCCCACTCTTTGGAAATCCAGCTTAACCGGAGCCTTCTGTAATCCGGTATAGATCATCGGAACAATACGCCGGGGTATCGGTATTTTCTGGTTCTTCAAATTCTGTAATACTGCATCCGATACCTGTACATCAGCTATCCGAAGCACCTTCTCCGATAAATAAGTGGACAGATCGATACCTGTCAGCGCAACCTGCCCGACACTCACATCAAACCAATCTTTATGATGCGGCTGCAAATAAGCAAACTGCATTTTAGGATAAGGAGATATAAGATGAATACGGTCAATGACTACACTTGATCCGGTCAAATCCACAGCACCTACCTTTAACGTGTAAAAACCGTTATCCAGAGGAAGCTCCAGGTTACGGGTAGAGAAACGAATATCATCCAATTTATATGTACGGAGACGAGTATCAACAGCCAGCCCCTCAATAAACAGGTTAGTCGTATCTAACTTCTGATGTTGCAAAGAATCGCTCTTCCCATAATAGGCATAACGGATGTTCGCATCCTTCAAGCTAAAGCGACCTAAAAAGATTCGTCCGGCAACTTTCTCCAAAGCTGTATATAAATCAACCGAACCTAACTTCGTTTGATTTTGTAGAGTATCGAGAAAATGACCGGAATAAATATCCGCCACAGGACTTTCCATGTGAACCGAACCCAACTTCAACAAAGTGCTATCCCAGGAAACCCCTTCCAATGCCAGGCCTTTAAGTGAAGCCGACATGCCACTTCCGTCCGGTCTGCGCACTTGGACATCAGGCGAATCTACCCGGAACGATGCTACCCGAATATTCCGGTCCAGCCTTTCAGGTATCCGTTTCAGCCCGCCTATACGAAGTCCCGGTGAAGAAAACCGGATATATGTCTTTGCCTTCTTCTCCATCGTATTTTGTGGGAGCAGTTTGATATCCTGTAATTCCAGAATTCCTTTTACGGTCGAAAATTGCCCTTTCCGCACAGACAAACGATATTCTTTCCCCGGCAAATAGTTATCGAACCGGCTAAAATTAAATCCCATATTTCCGTAATCGAAAAACAGTCCACTCCCCTTCCCCGTCTGCCGGTTCACCCAAATGCCGGTTGCAAAGAAATTAAAGTCATTCAGTTTATAAGTAACCGGATCGGACATGCTTTTATCATCGATCGTCACATATGCATGATTCAGACTCAACCGTTTAACAGAGAAATAACGGAGGAAAGGATTCAAGATCGACTCCACATCGACACGACTGTTTGCCGGCTTTACCGACTTCACATCTTTCTTATTGAAGGAAGAAAACAGCACATAACGCAGATTCGGGCGGTCTATTTTCAGCAACCGCGCACTGATCCCCTTGTCGTATAACAAACCGCGGATTCCAACCGTATCAATGCTTCCTGCCATGTAATCATTCTGTCCGCAAACCGACAAGGGATATAACCTGATTCGTTCCAGGTTGAAATCCCCGCTTTCCGTGTCCAATGTCATGCGCTTCACCGTAAACCGGTGGTTTCGTGCCGTCATCAGCCCCTCAATACCAGTCGCTTCAAACGAGAAACCACGCGAATACCAGAACCCGCGTTGAGCCTCCGATACGGAATCTATCCGGAAATCGTTTGCCTGAAAATCGAAGTTCGCCAGTTTATACACCTCGATCTTATCTTTAACCGCAAAAGAGTATTGCAACTTTGCCTGCCCGATACCGACCGTACCAATAGAAACCGTATGTAAGACAGGCGAGATCAATTCATAAAGAGACAGGGAACGGACCAGAGAATCCGCCTCCGCCTCATTCAGGCTTTTCTTCTCCGTTTTTTTAGCAGACGGCAGGCTTTCCCCCGCCAGATTAAAGGCTTGTATATCCGAAGAAATAATATCTAACGAGCGCGCCGTGAGGTAATTCAGCGCATTTTCACGACGGAACTGTATTCCTTTCACTTCAATGGCTCTGATCAACGCATTCAGATAGCTGTCGGGCCGCTTTTTCTGTTCCCCCCACAATTCACCTTGGGGTGTAAGTGTAATATTAGAGATAGAAATAATAGAATCTTCCGTACTCAGCAGGATCCGATCCGTTTGCAGACGAAAGTCATTATTGGCCAGCAGCGTCTGCGACCGCTTAGTAATGAAATCGAAATTATCACAATAAAGCAACTTCCCACTCTCAGACGAATTCTCATCCAAACGAAAACCATACGCATGGAAACTGACATCATTCAAGGCATAGATAATCGGGGAAACAGGATTCTCCACGGAATAGGAAACACTGGCGTTCTCCAGATTCAGCATCCGGACAGTCAATACATTAATATAAGGAGAAACCACTTCATACAAAGTCTTGGTCTCCGCCTCCTTCCTTTCTTTCACCTCCGCCCGCGTTGAATAGTAAGGATTAAACACCTGTATATCAGGATTCCTAATTTCAAATGAGTCAAAATGCAACTGCTTGTAACTCCGACGCCACGTAAGGTTCAATCCTTTAAAATCGACCATGCCGACCTCAGCCGTCACATAGGTAGACGGCAAGCTGTCCTTTCTTTCCCAATCCCGGAAAACCGCCGAGTCGGGACATAGCTTTATTCCCTCAAGCGTCAGTTCACCTTTGAAGAAACTGATAGAAAGATTATCGAAAGAAAGCCTATAAAAGCCATCCGTAGCCTCGGCCGTCCGATGGATCAGTTCTTTCCGAAGATACCGTTCGAGGCGTTTGGTCAGATGAAGATTAAGCAAGAATATAGCGGCAATCAGCACCATTGCGATCCCCAACGTGTACCCTATGACTCTTTTTATCTTCCTCATAAGACTTAAATAAGATTATAACTTCACTCCGTCTATATAAAATCAACAATATAAACAGAGTTAAGTTGCAAAGTCGGTAATAATCCCGTCTGCGCCTACGTATTGTCCAATCTTGCCAAAATATTTGTTTATTCCAGGAATTATTGCGAAAATTGCAGAGACACCCCTGTAACCGGCGATAAAAACAGATCGCAGTTACCTGACGGCGGACGTATAAGATCATAAATCACTAAACAAAAAAATAATGGGAAAAGTAGTTATCAACTCGTACGAAGACTTTGAAAAGCTGGTAGGCCAGCAAATAGGGATTTCAGATTATGTAGAACTGACACAAGAACGCATCAACCTTTTTGCCGATGCGACCCTGGATCACCAGTGGATTCACGTAGACCCAGAGCGCGCCAAAGTGGAAAGCCCGTTCCACAGCACAATTGCCCACGGCTACCTGACGCAGTCACTCCTTCCTCACCTCTGGAACCAGATCATCGAGGTGAACAACCTAAAGATGATGATTAATTACGGCATGGACAAGATGAAATTCGGACAGCCCGTATTGACCGGACAAAGTATCCGCCTGATCGCCAAACTACAGACTTTGACAAATCTGCGTGGCGTGGCCAAGGCTGAGATCAAGTTTGCCATCGAGATCAAGGACCAACCGAAGAAAGCGCTGGAAGGTGTTGCAATCTTCCTGTACTACTTCAATTAAGAACAGAAACATGAATAAATTGAATCTTGCGGCAATCGCTTTATGTACCGGCATTACTTTTGCCTGTTCACCAAAAGCTTCGATGGTAAAAGGAGTTATCTGCGATGCAACCATAAATACGCTTACAGTCGTTTCCGAGGAGGGTGACACACTTTCTTTCAGTACGTTGGATACAGAAAGGGTCGTAACGAATGGTATCTTGCTCGATGATACGGCTATCGTATATCATAGCGGGAAATATAAGACAGGGATGAAAGCGCAAAAGATTGTGGTTGTCCCCGGAAGAAGAAACAGGGTTGGCGGCGACCGGGACAAACACGGCTGTATCGGTTCGGCCGGCTACCAATGGAGCGAAGTGCAGCAAGATTGCATCCGTGTGTTCGAAAAGGGTATCCGGATGAAAGCTGTCGACGGCAGCCAGTCTGCTTTCATCGTTTTCAGTCCGGATTCCACCCAAGTCGAACTGTTCTTCTCTTCGGGAGATAAAAACGAGATACTGGATAGGCGCTCACTCCCATCCGGTGGATATGCTTGGAACGTAGAGGACGACGATACAAAGAATGTACGCCGCATAAACGGAAAGTGGACTATCAGTCAACGGGGGAAGACTATCTATTCGCAGGAAGAGTTCCAAAACAAGTAAAGACATCTATAGGTGAGCTGCCGGAGTACAGAAGTACACTATTGTTTTGCCAGTCCGTACTGTGCATTTCGAACAATGTCCTAAACGCACAATCTTTTCCACCGAAAAGAAGGAGTAACGCATCCAGACTTACAACTTTTCCGGCATATACTTCCAGAACCGGGCAGGCATATGCTGGCGGTGTAACTTGGGATTGAGACGTTCCTTGATGGCAATAGACTTGAAGTAAGTTTTCCACATCTGCTGGAAAAGTTTCTCATCGGCATCCATCAGTTCCTCACCGAGCAGGCCGGAAAGAAGATGGGCTTCCTTCTCTTCGAAACGAACTTCGGTAGCTTCTTTCAAGTCGTAATAGTAACCGTACTCACGTTTCAGGTCGTAAAGCAACCAGCACTGGTCGGCAAAACGGTCTTTCAGATGCGGAAGAGTGAGAGGGAGTACATTATATACTGGCTTGACAGCGGCAAAGAAAGTCCCGTCCGCCGCTTTTTGGAAACGAAGAAACTGGATGACACGCAGGCGCTCGTTCGTCACCTTTTTCCATACCTTGGAGACTTCGAGGACATCGGGATCGCCAAAGTTCAGTTCGATCGTACGCGGAGCGTCGATCGCCTTACGGATATAGCGAAAAAGCAGCATGTCCGTTTCTGGCAGTTCAGATAGCCAAGTAACGGTAATCACAGACAAAGCCATAGCGGAAAGCCGCTTCTGCAAACCTTTCCAAACACGATCCACCTTGGCATCGTCCGTACAGATCGTCACTGCCTCATCATAAAACAAGGGAAAAGGTTCTCCTTCTGCTAACAGCAGATCGGGAAAGCTGCGACGTGAATAAGCATCAAAAACAGCGGTCAGCAGCCCTTCAAAGGTTTTATCGTACACGAATACCGTCATGATTCTTCCTTAAATTGGAGGATAAGCTGACGGTCGTCGGTACTCTTACGTCCCGCTTTCCGGATAAGGATTTGACGGACCACCTCAGGTGACACTTCGTTAATCGTGCGGACTGGCAACTCGTGGCATGTAATGAAATACTGGGCTTTCTTCATCACGACACCCATCTTCTTCAATTGCCCTGTCCCCAGACGGGAATATCGGCGGGAGACGACGATCAATTTCGCCGACTTCACCCCGATACCGGGTACGCGAAGAAGCATCTCGTAATCCGCCTTATTGATATCGACTGGGAACTGCTCCGGATGGCGCAACGCCCAACCGAGCTTCGGATCGACTTCCAGATCGAGGTCAGGATAGGCATCGTTCACGATCTCATCCACTTTGAACTGATAGAAGCGCAAGAGCCAGTCCGCCTGATACAGACGGTTCTCCCGAACCAACGGCGGTTGCTTCAAGGCCGGCAACCGATTATCGTATTCATTGACAGGGATAAAACCGGAATAATAGACACGCTTCATCGTCGGACGCTGATAGAGGGCGGATGAGAGACGAAGGATATCCTTATCCGAATCGGGTGTCGCCCCGACAATCATCTGCGTGCTCTGCCCGGCAGGCACAAAACGCGGAGCATGGCGAAAACGTTTCCGCTCTTCAGCGCTCTGCAAAACACCTTGCTGAATATAACGCATCGGCTGAAAGACGCTCTGAAAATCCTTTTCAGGAGCCAATAGCTGAAGACTCTTCTCGTTCGGGATCTCGATATTCACACTCATACGGTCGGCATAGAGTCCGGCTTCATTCACTAGTTCCTGGCTGGCGCCGGGAATACTTTTCAAGTGGATATAGCCGTTAAACCGGTATACTGTCCGGAGGTCTTTTACCACCCTGACGAGGCGCTCCATCGTGTAATCGGCATTGCGCACAACACCGGAACTCAAGAAAAGCCCTTCGATATAGTTACGGCGGTAAAACTCGATCGTGAGGTTCACCAGTTCCGTCACCGTCAATGTGGCACGGGGAATATCGTTGCTGCGGCGATTGATGCAGTAGGCGCAATCGAACATGCAGTAATTTGTCAGCATAATCTTCAGTAAAGAAATGCAACGGCCATCCTCGGCAAAGCTATGACAAATGCCCCACCCTGCCGCACTTCCGATCCCGCCGCTCTTGTTCTTTCGCGACGTTCCGCTGGAAGCGCAAGATACATCGTACTTGGCCGATTCAGCCAGTACTTTCAGTTTTTCGAGCACTTTTTCGTCCATAACTGTTACCGGGATTTCTTGACAAAAGTAAGAATAATCTTTTACTATTTCTTCGCTCCCAAAAGAAAAGTAATCCTACCTTCTTGAAAGGATCACTGTACCGGAATACAGATTTCTGTCAGCAGGTTTTCAGGCTTCGTATTGCGTGGGTCGTTCAGATAGCGTTCATAACTCGGCTCGTCACGGAGTGTACAGCCCATCTCTGGCAATTTCTTTGCATAGATCGTATCGTAAACGGCTTGCAGATATTCATATGATCCCTTATAAATAAAGGATGCATAGCGACCGGTCGGAATCTGCTTGGCACCAACTTCGCCTTTCGGCAGAACAGGTTCAGGCATGACCATGCAAACATCCGTACGCAATTTATCTTCTGATGTTACCTTCGGATCGTCGTGGTAGATGCAAAGCGGACAAGGATCTTGGGTCGGCAGGTTATGCTCGTGGGCAAACGCATACAACCGCATCCAAGTTCCGCCATAATCATTCAGGCGATAATCTCCCGTCAGACGGATATAAATCACATTACGAACAGGGATTTCCCTTATTTCAGCCTCCAACTGCAAGTCGGGCCATATCTTTTCTGGTCTCATAATCGTGTACTCTTTATTGTTTCTATATTCGTTAGGTGAAATAGAATAGAACTGCCTGAAAGCCTTCGACAACGAAGAAGGTGCACCATACCCGATACGGTAAGCGATATCCCCGACAGATATATCCGTGTAGCGAAGCAGATGAGCTGCAGTCTCAATCCGTTTCCGCACGATGAACGCTCCCAACGGCTCTCCTAAAAACGCACTCATCACCCGATGAAAATGGTACGGGGACAAATGCGACATTTCAGCCAGTTGGTTCAGGTCTATATCATCCCCCAAATGATTATTGATATACTCAATCACCAGGTTCACCCGTTTCAGATACTCTTCTCTTGTCGTTGTTCGTTGTTGCATGTTCTTTTTCTGTTTTACTTCGCAAAGGTACCCTCCTTTCCGCCTGATAACTTTTCCAATCTTGCTGACTTATCCATATTTTCCGGGAATTCAGGAAAAGCCCTTCGATATAGTTACGGTGGTAAAACTCGATCGTGAGGTTCACCAGTTCCGTCACCGTCAATGTGGCACGGGG
>OOAF01001084.1_pt1 | contig 26927 bp, 31 predicted proteins | sample 1671251 | NCBI WGS metagenome assembly OOAF01 (sample SAMN06348137, study PRJEB24527) | human gut metagenome | biome: human gut; feature: ankylosing spondylitis patient; material: feces | host: Homo sapiens | place: China | collected 2015-10 | reverse complement strand
GGTTCAGCAAGGGAGAAACAATGTTTCTGCCGTCTGGGCTGGGCAGATGTCTTGTCGTTGGTGATGCAGAGTTGATAAAAGTTCGGTGTTAAATCAGTCGGTGGTGAGGATAATTAAATGGCAAGAATGAAATTTATGAATACAGAGATTGATAACTTGACAATGCAGGAAACGCTGCAGGCTATTGATCGACTGATTCAAGAGGATAAAAGTGCATATGTGGTAACACCGAATGTGGATCATATTGTACAGCTTGAAACAAGTAAAGAATTACAGGCGGTTTATGAGAATGCGTCATTGATTCTGACGGATGGTAAACCTTTACTGTGGATTGCTAAATGGTATGGAACACCGATTAAAGAGAAAATCTCAGGATCGGATTTGTTTCCACTTTTGTGTGATATGGCTGCAAAAAAGGGATATAAGATGTTCTTTTTAGGTGCGGCTGAAGGTGTAGCAGCCAAAGCAGCCGAAAATCTTATGAATAGATTTAAGGGCCTGCAGGTTGTTGGTACATATTCTCCACCATTCGGGTTTGAAAAAAATCAAAATGAGATGAATAAAATTAAATCCATGATAAAAGAGGTCGCCCCGCATATTTTGATTGTGGGATTAGGTTGCCCGAAACAGGAAAAGTTTATGTACCACCATTGTAAAGAGCTTGGAGTGCCGATCTCTTTTGGATTGGGTGCCAGCTTTGACTTTGAAGCAGGAAATATTAAGAGAGCTCCCCGGTGGATGTCTAATCATGGCTTGGAGTGGCTTTTTAGAATCACGCAAGATCCGAAGAGAATGGCAAAACGCTATTTGGTGGATGATAGAAAGATTCTTGGTTTAGCTATTAAATATAGGCAAAATGTATAACTTTGGAGTGAAAAAATGATATTTATTAATGAAAAACAATTTATAGATAAGCAATATATTTTTGTTGACTTCTTTGATACTGTGATGTTTAGAAAAGTTCATTCACATCAAATGCCTATTTAAATAAGTATAAAAGAAACGGAGAACTTTGCTTTATCGATGAAGGATGGTATGGCCATGGTCAGATTCTTTTTACGAAAACGCTTGGATTGGAAACTAAGGGCTATTATCTTGGTTTAATGGAAAATTTCTTCGTCGATAAATGTGTTAGAAAAGGAATTCTATTTGGAAAAGATTTAAATAATAATCCGTCATCTTTTTATGGAGTGTTTAGGACTAATTGTACCCTATGGGAGCAAATTCTAACTGCACCACATGGTAGCGTTCAATCTTATTATAGGGATAAAAACGGTGCTATTAAAGCGGTGTTAGAAGAAAATATAAAAGAGAAAACATTATATGAGAATTATACAGAACACATTCAGGAGCAATTACTGGATTTTGTAAAGGCTATATACGCGAGTGAATGCACATTTGATGAATTTGAAATTGCTAAGATTTTTTTGAAGGAATTATTGTTTGCTAAAAAATCCAAGAGAAATATTCTGTTACAGTATAGTAATAATTATTATAACAATATAGTTGATAATTCAGAAAAGGAATTTGGGAAAATCACGTCTATAAAGACTGACATCCTAGACATGATTCTTAATCCGGAAAATTATTTGAGGTATTTTTGTAAGCTAAAAGAAAAGTTTAATTCCGGACTGACATATGCACTTTATTGTCCAATTGGTGAGATACTTTATTGCTATATTTATGCACACTTGGTGGTTAAAAAAATGAGGTATACAAATGATAAGAATCTTAAAAAAGATGTTGACATATCTAAAATGTAAAATGTGCGGAATATCTTATATGGGGGGGATTCATCCATCTGTTGAAATTCAGAAATACAAGACTGGAAATATAGTTTTAGAACCAGATGTTATTTTACATAAGGGCGTTCGCATAGATGCAGCTGGTGAGATTGTATTTGGAAAAGGGACTAGCCTTAATACATATACTAGAGCGTGTCTGAAAAACATTTTAAATTGTTTATTTTAACCAAATTAATATTGAGGCGATACAAATAAATCCCAAGTAGGTTGCAGCTAATTTGTCATAACGTGTAGCGATTCGTCGGAATGCTTTTAATTTCAGAAAATACTTTTCTACTAAATGGCGTTCTTTGTATAACCACCAATCACAATGACGTTCAAATTTAGCTCCCTTTCGGGATGGAATGGTTGGCTCTCCACTGCGGGCGTACACATAATCAAGTAATTTATTACTGTCATATCCTCGGTCAGCTAACACATTGCTTCCGTTTATTTCAATTTGATCGAGCAAAGGGATTGCATAATTGATATCATTACGCTGTCCCTCACTGATCATTAAATAAACTGGATATCCATAGGCATCTACTGCCGCATGGATTTTGGTGCTGGCTCCTCCACGGCTATGCCCGATTTCATTTGAAGGCCCCCTTTTTTTGCACCGGCACTATGCTGGTGAGTCTGGATAATAGAAGCATCAATGGATAATTCTTCCAATTCTGCTTCAAGACTTAAAATACAGAAAATATTATCAAGGATGCCATCATCGATCCATTTTCGGAATTGGCTATAGACAGTTTTCCATGAACCATAACGTTCAGGAAGATCGCGCCAAGGTGCCCCACTACGTGCAAGCCATACAATTCCATTTATAATGATACGATTGTCTTTTCTTGGACGTCCTTGTTTTCCAGTATTTTCAGGAGGTAATAAAGGCTCAATGCGAAGCCATTCTTCATCAGTCAACTCATATCGTCTCAACATAGTGAACACCCCTTTTTCTTTATTTTATCATGAAAAGGGAAATAAAACATGCGTTTTGTGCAATTTTTATTTTTCAGACACGCTCTAGAGTTGAATCGGGATATAAAGTCCAATTTGGAGAAAATGTCTTGATTGGTCCTAATGTTTACATATCAGATAGAAGCCACCAATACCAAAATGTAAATATCCCGATTATGGAGCAGGGTTATTATGAAAAAGGATCATTAGTGATTGGTAGTGGGACATGGATTGGCATTCATGCATGTGTGCTTGGGAATGTTAAAATTGGAAAAGGGTGTGTAATTGGAGCAAATGCTGTTGTAACAAAGGATATACCAGATTACTGTGTTGTAGTTGGAAATCCAGGAAAAGTGATTAAGAAATATGACTTCACATTGGAAAAGTGGTTGTCTATATCAGATATTTGAAACTATAAATTATAAATTATAAATGAGAGAAATATAAATGAGGATTTTAATTGATTTAACAGCTCTTGCAGATAACTTTTCTGGAATTGAGCGATTTGCACTTAGTATTCCGAAAGAATTAATTTCGGATCAGAGCAGAAGCGATATTGAATATATACTCGTTTTCAAAAATGAGGTGCATAAAGAATTTGCTGCGGAGCAGCATAATGTAAAAAAAATTATTGTAAGAGGAAAAAACAAACTGGTTTTGAATCAGTTGCAGTTACCATTAAAACTTGTAGCTATAAAAGCTGATTATTACTTTTTCCCGGCTTTCCCAGCACCTTTTTTCTTCTCTAATAGAAATGCAGTCAGTGCAATTCATGATGTTGGGTGCTGGGACTGTCCAGGAAAAAATAAAAAATATATGACGCTGTATTTTAAAATCATGTATCGAAAGGCTGCTTTTGGACATAAGAGAGTCGTTACAGTATCCGATTTCTCCAAAAAGCGTATTTCAGAAATCCTAAATAAAAATCCAAATGAAATCAGCGTTATTTATGATGGCTTGTCAGAATGTTTTGATAGTTTTGAGTATAATTTTGAGACTGATAAAAAAATAAAGACGCAATATGGATTGCCGGATAAATATATTTTATGCTTGTCGACTCTTGAGCCAAGAAAGAATATGAGATTGTTGGTTAAAGCATTTGATGAACTTATAAGAGAGAAGCAAATCGACATAGATTTGGTTTTAGCAGGACGAAAAGGTTGGCTAATGAACGATCTTCTTTCTGGTTTAGATAAATCTGTTGTCGAACGAATTCATTTTACTGGATTCGTAGAGGACGAACATCTTCCTTACATTTACAGAAATGCTGAGTTATTCGTTTTTCCATCTGTCTACGAGGGATTTGGAGTTCCCCCCATAGAAGCAATGGCTATGGGAGTCCCTGTAGTTTCATCGAATGCCGCGTCTTTGCCGGAGATTCTGGGACGAGCCGCAATTTATTTTGAGAATAATAACAAAAATGATTTGAAAAATAAAATGAAACTTGCGCTATCAATGAGAGAAAATGACAGGAGGATAATTAAAGAAATGGGAATAAAACAAGCGCATAAATTTAATTGGAAAACAGAAGCAATAAAGCTAAAAAGTACGCTGTTTAAATGAAAAATATAATCCCCTGATTATAATGAGAAGAATGAAATAGGTGAAAACAGAGAGGATGATGAAATAAATCCTCTTGCTATACGCTGAGAATGGTGTCTTAAGGCACAAATAACACTGGTTTTATAGCACTTGATAGTAGTATAGGTTACAATATCACGCTTCTGGTGGGCAATAATATAACCCATTAGTGAGTTAATAAGAAAGTACTACCTGAGTTGATAGCTGAAAACTTGCAAAACAATTTGTACAGAAGATTTAAAATGTAAGGAGAAATTATGTCTAAAGTAATTGCTTTATATTTACCGCAATTCCATCCAGTTCCGGAAAATGATAAATGGTACGGAAAGGGGTTTACCGAGTGGACGAATGTTGCAAAAGCAAAACCGTTGTTTAAAAATCATAAACAGCCAAGGGTACCGGCTGACCTGGGATTCTATGATTTAAGGATTCCGGAAGTTAGGTATCAGCAGGCAGAAATGGCAAAAGCATATGGAATTGATGCGTTTGCTTTTTATCATTACTGGTTTGGAAATGGAAAACAACTACTGGAAAAGCCTTTTCAGGATATTCTTCAAGATAAGAATTATAAATTCCAGTTTATGCTACACTGGGCGAATGGTTCATGGTATAAAAAAATGTGGAATGCTGACGGTAAAGGTGACCGGATGCTCATAGAACAGACCTATCCAGGTAAGGAAGATGCAATACAACATTTTTATACATGTTTGCCGGCATTCCGGGATGAAAGATATATTCGAATTGATGGTAAAATACCTTTTACAATCGATCAGCCGATGAAGTCTCCTGAAATCATCAATATGATGAATATATGGAGAGAACTGGCTAGAAAAGAGAGAATAGATGATTTTCTCTTTATTGCACATGCGGCGCATCGAGAAGAGATGGATGCATTGAATAAGAATGGCGTAGATGCATTGCTTGGCGAGAATGGGATTTATAAAGGCGCATATGATGCCATGATCGATTCTCAGTATAGAAAAGTAATGTATACGGATATTGCCGCAAAAGCGAAATTTATTTTGCGAAAAAAACTTGGATTACCTAATTTATATCAGTACAAAGATGCTTTGAAAGTCGCATTTGGAGAGTATGATAAAGATGTTAGGTGCTTTCCAGAAGTTTTTCCTCGGTTTGATCATTCACCTCGTTCCAAAGGGAAAGAACTGATTTATGTCAATGATTCTCCCGAACTTTTTAAGAAATATCTGTTGAAAGCATTTGAGATGATAAAAGACAAACCTGAAGATAGACAGATTATTTTTATTCGTGCATGGAACGAGTGGGGGGAAGGTAACTATTTGGAACCTGATCTAGACTCAGGTATGGGATATTTAGAGGCTCTGAGGGATAGCAAAAATGAATCAGGTAAGCATTAACATTATTGGGGATAAGTGCTGCGGATGCGGAGTTTGTCAGGCGGTATGCCCTAAAAAATCGGTATATTCGCATAGTGGAGTGCGTGATCAATTGCTTTATACGGCAGATGATACCTGCATAAGATGTGGAAAATGTTTAAAAACATGTCCGGCTTATAATTCTGAATTTTACGGGGAAGTTTCTTTTTTTTATAAGGCCTATAGCAAAAATAAAGAAGTACTCAAAAAATCATCTTCTGGTGGAATTGCATACGAAATGGGGAAGTGGATGATTGAAAATGGGGGCATGGTAATCGCGGCTGTCTGGAATGTTGAAAAACAAGCTGTAATACATGAAAAAATTGTATCAATTGAAGAATTGCGTAAAATGCAAGGAAGCAAATACATTCATAGTGTAATTGAAAAAGAATTATATAGAGACGTTGCAAATATCGTGAAATCTCAAAAAGTATTGTTTATTGGCACACCTTGCCAGGTTTCAGCAGTGAGAAATTTGACTGGAAATAGTGAAAACTTGATTTGCATTGATTTGGTTTGTCACGGTGTGCCAAGTCCGGAATTGTGGAAAAAACAGTTGAAAAAATTAAAATTATCAGCAATTGAAAGTGTTTCGTTCCGTCGAGGAACTGAGTTCATACTGGATCTGAAAGACTCTAATGGAAAGGTTTATTCGGAAGGAGGATATGATAATCCATATTATTCTCTTTTTCTGAATTTTGCCTCATTGAGAGAAAGCTGCTATTCCTGCACATATGCTCAGAGAAAGCGAGTAGGGGATCTAACGATAGGCGATTATGAGGAAGAAGGAAAAGGATTTTCATGTGTTTTGGTTAATTCAGACATAGGAGAACTCTTAATAAAAGAAACTGAACAGAGTATCAATTATGAAAATCGTGATACATATCTTTTAGAGAAAAATGTAGCACTGAATCATCCAACGCCTAAAACTAAAAATGTAGAAATCTTCACAAAATTGTATAATAATAAACGCAGGCTATATTTTTCTTATTATAGAACATTCTATACATTGATGATAAAACGCACACTCAGAAAAATGCTTGGTGATAAACTGTACGATAAGATAATAGCTAGTTTGAAAAATTAAAAGGATGGAGGTGAAGTGTAATTGGGCCTGTTTTATTTAATATTGTACGCTGTAATTACTTGTATCATTACCATTAGAGCATTTGTCAAAAGAAAAAATGCTATTTATTGTGCATTGTGGTGTGAATATGCTCTTTCAGCAATTTTTTGTGTTTTTTGTAAAATATATCAAGCAGACCTTGTTGGAATAGGTATTTGGCATAATAGATGGTATGACTTGAGTGACACAACGTTGTGGGGATATTTACTTCTCATTATATGTAATCTAATTGCATTCAAACCGTTTGAATTAATTGATCGTAATTGTGGCCTTGGAATAATGGGACAGAAAAGAGGAGCAAAGCAGTATATGCGAATTTATGCATATATTTATATAGTATTTGCAACAGTTTTTGTTCTGCTTTCTTTTAATAATATAAAAGCTATCCTCGGAACATCGGATATGGGTGCATTGAGATCATCTCTATATGGAAATGGAGATAATGAATCTACATTGATTATTACAACTAATGCCTTGGCAAATTTATGTTATAAGATTTGTATATTATTTAAATATATCAGTGTCTTTGTTGCGTTGTTGATGTTTAAAGAACGCTATTGCATAAAAACAGCGGTGTGTTTGCTGATTACAACATTTGGCATTTACTATATCTATGCTTCTGCAAATGCGGCACGTGGAGGACTATTGATTTTCGTATTTTGTTCCTTTCTTATATTACTTACATTTTACAAGTATATGAGTAAAAGTTCAAAACGTAAATTAATTATTCTAAGTGCACTATGTGGAGGAATCGTTGGCTCATTTTTCTTGGCGGTTACTGTATCGCGAGTTGCAACAGATACTGGTGGAGGAAATTTGTTACTACGTAATATTTCTTTTTATTTAGGACATGGCCCAATTGAATTTAGTAAGATTACAGGTTCACTACAGGAATTTGCACTTGGTAGAACAGTGATTGGAAGATTGCTCAATCATTATTTGGGTATCCCATATAGTTGGGAAGCGATTCAAGCATCAATAGGGTATCCTAATATAGGTCCAGTATTTATAACTTATTTGGGGTATATTTATACTGATTTTGGAATTGTTAGTTGTGTCGGGTTTACATGGGTATGGTCCAATTATATGTGTAAAAAGTTAGTAAAGCAAGGAAATCGAATTAGCACAATGTATATTTTTCTTTACTATCTGAGTTTTTATGTGACGGGAAATTTTGCTGTTGGACGGTTGGAATATGCGGCTGTGATTACAGCGCATATTATAGCTTTTGCAATTAGATGCATAGAAGATACAATTCATATTAGAAGTAAGAAAATGGTTACTATTGCTGAAACATATAAAGGTGGTCTTTAATGTTAGGAATCAAGAAAAAAATAAAAAGTATTTATTTCAAAATTCTTTGGAGAAAACACAATTCACATAATTATACGAGTGTAAATATGCCCTTCAATGAAACACAAGTTTGCGTCGGTAAAAAAACTTATGGAGAGTTAAATATCAATCTTGGAACAAATCCAAAACGTAAAGTAATGATTGGAAATTATTGTTCAATTGCCCCCAATGTTCAGTTTATCATTAATCCCCACAATTATAAGTTCTTCTCTTCGTGGGGGTGGCAAGTATATGAGTATGATGAAAGATGGTATGGTTGGGAAAAGAAAACGAGTATTATTGTAGAAGATGATGTGTGGATTGGTCAGGGGGCGGTGATTCTTGGTGGGTCAATTTTGCGGCAGGGGTGTGTAATTGGTGCCGGTGCCGTCGTAAGTGGAGAAGTCCCGCCGTATGCAATTTATGTAGACCATAAAATATTGAAATATAGATTCAGTAAGTTGGTCTGCGAAAAACTTGAAAGAATTGATTATTCAAGAATTGATCAGGATATTGTCAATAGGCTTAAAGGATGGCATAAGATTGAGATTAATGAATCAAATGTAGACGAATTGATGAAAATAGTACCGTTAAAAAAAATGTAAAATTGCTGAAGAAAGGATAATGAAGATTATGAAAATCCTATTACCTTATCATCTAGGCTGCGGGAATCGTGGGTGTGAAGGAATAGCAAGAGGAATTTCCAAGACTTTAGACTTAAAAAAAGAGCAACTAGTTTTATTTGATATATCCCAAGAAGACTATGCTGGAGATATGAAGTTGCACTTAAATGAGATTGGAGAGTTAAAATATTTGAAGCAAAACAAGTTGCTTGAGATGATTCGCTTGGTTTGTAGAGTTTTTCAGAAAATGGGAATTCCATATTTTTATGAACAATTGATGAGCAGCTATTATGTCAGCCAGGCAACGCCGGGAGATCTTATTTTTATTACTGGAGGAGACATTTATTGCTACGAGGGTGCTGCTACGTTACCGAATTTAATTGCAAGAAAAGCAAAAAAAAGAGGAATAAAAACAGTTCTTTTTGGTGTTTCAATGGAAAAAAGCTTATTAAGCGAAAAGGTCGTTGAAGGATTACGAAATTATAATTTGATTACGACACGCGAGACAATATCGAAAGAAATGCTGGCACAGTTTGGATTAGAGAGCCAGCTGTATCCAGATCCTGCATTTTCACTTAAGCCGATTTCCTGTGAGTTGCCGGATTATTTTCAAAAATCTGTTGTGGGGATTAATTTTAGTCCATTTACAGATACAGATATAGCTTTTGAAGAAAATATGAATCATGTGATACAGTATATTTTGTCACAAGGGATGGAAGTTTGTTTTATTCCACATGTTTTTTGGAAAGAGCAAGATGATCGTAAATCAATTGAGAAATATATCAACAAATTTGGAGAGCATACACATTTGCTTGATTCGGAAAATATGTCATATCTTCAAATTCGATATGCAATTTCAAAATGTAAATATTTTATCGGAGGTCGTACTCATTCTGTTATATCTGCGTATAGTACCCAAGTGCCATGTATTGCGCTTGGCTATTCTGTGAAGGCCAAAGGAATAGCAAAAGATATAGGTGTACCAGATTATACAGTTGTTAACAGTAAAAACCTTAACAGTAAAACTGAGTTACTTGATGTTTTTATGAAGCTTGAAGGTGATTATGATAAGATTAAGCAAATTTATAAGAACATGAATGATTATACTAAAAAATTGGATGGCGAGAAGGAGAGAATTCTGAATTTGATTTATACTGAAAGAGGAGAAAAACTGTGTTGACCCGAAAGGAAAACAAATATTATCAGCTGGTATTAAATACGTTATTGTTTGCATTGGGAAGCTTTGGCTCCAAATTTATTGTTTTTGTCTTAATGCCGGTATATACAAATACATTGACAACGGCAGAATATGGTATCAGTGAGCTTGTAATAACAGCAACAAATTTGTTAATACCGTTTGTCACGGTTTCAATACAAGATGCAACGCTAAGATTTGCATTAGATAAAAAAAATAATAGTGGCGAAGTGCTGAGTAATACGGTTCTGATTCTCTCAATTGGAACAATTATTTCATGTATACTTTATCCTTTGATGAAAATGTATAAAGCCATTGAGGGGTGGACACAGTATTTACTGCTCCTTACAATTCTTTATATGATTCGAAATGCCCTTTCCATTTATTTGAAAGCTATTGGGAAAACAAAATTATATGCGGTAGATTCAATCGTATATACGCTGCTGCTCATGGTCAGTAATATTACTTTATTGACAGTGTTTAAAATGCAACTAAGAGGGTACTTTTATGGTACTATCATTTCTACGATTGGCTCTATTGTTCTCTTGGTTATATTTGGTGATGTGCTTAAAAATTGTCGAATCAATAAAGTGAATTTAGTTTTGCTGAAAAGCATGATACGCTTTTCAGTTCCAATGATATTCAATAATATATCATGGTGGATTATCAATTCATCGGATAAAGTAATGATCGGGTATTACAATTCAACGGCTGATGCTGGAATTTATTCGGTTGCGGCTAAAATGCCTTCTCTATTGATTACACTAACAAATATTTTTAATCAGGCATGGGTCATTTCTTCGGTTACAGAATATGATACCACAAAAGACGGTGATTTTTATTCAAATACTTTCAAATCATTTAATTGTCTTCTAATCATGGCTGCATCTGGAATTATTGTAATTATAAAACCGTTTATGCAAATCTATGTTGGACCTAGTTTTGTTGAGTGCTGGAAATATGTTCCGTTACTGTTACTGGGCAGCGTCTTTCAGTCTTATGCGGCTTTCTTTGGGGCAATTTATACATCAGCAAAAAAAAATATCAGCGTCATGGTGTCAACATTGTTTGCAGCTGCTATAAATTTGGTTTTAAACGCAATTTTAATTCCGACAGTGGGAATTCAAGGGGCGGTTGTTGCAACAGCAGTTGCTTACTTTGTTGTATTCTTATTTAGAATGTTAGATTCTAGAAAATATGTTAATATTAGTATGAATGTATGGCGAATTCTGTTGTCTATGATACTTTTGCTTGGACAGTGTATTTTGATAATTGCAATAGAAGGAACAAAAAGCTATTTTGTATCAATATTACTTTTCTGTTTTTTGCTCTGTATAAATAGTAGTGATATTTTGAAAATGACGAGGGCAATTAAAGCTAGATTTTGAAACAATTGTGCCGAAATAAATTGAGTACCTGGCGTCAGGCATCAGAAAGAAGGGCCACATTGGGGTCTGACCGTGCGTCCAGCAAAGGGTATATAGTCCGGTGGGTGGAAGCCCCATCAAATAAGCTGCTAACCACAGCATTTGAAGCGAGTCTTGAGTCTGTTACGGTAACGCGCAGGCTAAGCGTAGACAGCAAGATAGCAGGGATAGCTATGGAGCACCGAAATCCCAAAGTATCAGAGGGTCGACACCGTGGTCAGGGTGGAAGACAATATATGCACTTATCGTTATGGTAAGATTTTGCATGTCTCTGCGGTGTTGTTGAAACTATTCATGTCAGACAGGGACTATATGTCAACTGGAGAGGACCTGCATTTTCTTTTCAGAGTGTGTAAATGAAAAGTATGTCCGCCAACCAAAAGAAGAAAGACAAACGAAGGAAACTTCCGGAGTCTGACCCTATGAAGTACAATTAAAAAGGATAAAGCAGAGCTAAAAGATCTATAAAAGAAGCATAAACTCTCTTGCCGAGATATAACATTGATGATATAATCCTGAAAAATAAAGGTAAATAACTACTGGAAAAGGAAATGGAATATGGAAGGAAACATGCAGGAATATCTCACAGAAAAAAAAGCCCGTGAGAAACGGCTGGCAGTTTACACAGAAAAGATCCAGGAAACGGTACTAAACAAATCAGCAGAGACGATCCGCTTGTTGGTAGAAGAAAGACATAACCAGAAAATGACCCAGCAGGAGCTTTCGGATATTACGGGGATACAGCCATCAAACCTGGCGCGTTTTGAAAGCGGTGGCAGGGTACCGACACTGATTGTATTGGAGAAATATGCGAATGCCTTGGGAAAACATATAGAAATAAAGATCTGTGACGACTGACAGATTTTTATTTCATATAATCATAAATGATAATATTATGAAAGACAATAAAACATAGGAGGGATGCACATTGGGGTCAGACCCTATGAAATAGACCCTATGAAATAAGAATAAATAAAAACATCGAAATATGTCGAAAAACGTCGACAAAAGATGAGTGCAATAACAGATGAAGAGTAGTACTATAGAGATAGAGCATAAATGGACAAAATGAAAGGAAAATATGTTGTTTCATGTGGGGTCAGACTCCAGTAATTTATTTGAAGATGAAAAGAAAACAGTAGCTGATAAATATACTCAAAAAGTGCGACATTTACTTGAATTGAAAAATAAATTGTCAAGGGAAGAAATATTGCTTAAAGAGCAGCGATATTTGCTTGAAGATAATGGACATTATGAACTTATTCATAGTATAGAGCAAAAAGAATTAATATGTGGGTGTACGTTGTTTAACTTGATGAATTTCAAAGAAAATGAAATATTAAAAAAAAATTATGAGGCTGAGATTGTTCCTTCTCCCAAGGCTGCCATTGACATGATATATAAAATCTTAAGAGTGATTGATTATGTTATGAACTTGAAACAGAGAATCATAGTAGACGTATAGAATGGCAGAACAAGGAAATAGAACATTATACAGAAAAAAATTCTCAGATATTGCAATACAAAAAATGGGTTAATGGAATACTGTTTGTTATTATGGCGATAGTCATCTATGGATTGGTCGGCTTTGGACATGTTTCCTAGTTGACATGGGGATCATTAGAAGAAATAGGTAAAATTATATTTAGTGTAATTTTTACTGCGTTGGTGGGTTTTGATGTTGGCAGGATTGAAAAAAATTTGACAAAGATTAATTTTTGATCTTCGAATTCTTTAATTAAAACTTGCAGGTGATCTATAGGTTACTGCAGTAATCAGAAGCTAAACCAATTTGGCCTATGTATTAAAGAAACAAAATAATGTCATGGAGGTATTATGTATTATGAAGAAGATATTTATTAGTCATTCATCAGAGGACAAGGAAATAGTAGGTGAATTAATTGCACTTATAGAAGGCATGGGTGTAAAGAGTGAACAAATTTTTTGCTCATCATTTGAAGGATATGGAATTAAATTGGGTGCAAATTGGTTGGATGCTATACGGGAGGAACTTACAGAGGAGACGTTGGTCTTATTTGTGCTGACTACGAATTTCTACAACAGTCATATGTGTCAATGTGAATTGGGAGCTGTTTGGGCAAATACATTGGAGCATATACCGATTCTTGTACCACCGCTTACAACAAAAGATTTAGAGTATATTTTAAGAAATCATCAGAGCATGGTTATAACAGACAAAGATAAGTTGAATTCTCTTAACGATCAGGTTACAGAATGGATGGGAATATCTCAAAATAAAGTCAGTATTTGGCAAATGAAATGTGACAAGTTTGTGGCTGATATAGATAATATAATTGCAAAAAAGTATGTAATGTAGTATATGAGAAGGGATTTTTTTATTATCAGTTACATCAATTATATGAAAAAATTTCAAATATACTACTGAAAGAAAACAAATTAAATATTACATTGCCGGATGAAAAAATCGAGGATGTTATAATTTCTCAATATACATATATAGTTTACGCAGGATATGATGTAATACTGAGTATCAGAGATAAGAGGGACTTGGAAAAACTTATTACATATAATGATAAAAAAATATTATTATTTGTAAAAAATCCGGAGTATATAGTTGAGGCAGAACTATTCCGTAAATTAAATTTAAAGTGCATATATTTTGGCAGAAAAAACTGGAATATAAAAAATTTTGATTTTTCTGTTTCGGAGAATCTGGCATTAAATTACATCTGTTATTTAGAGAATGAGTTTCCTAAAACTGTTTTTTCTGATAAGGATAGAGAAGAAATACTCCGTATTAGTGGATATAATTTTTATAATATATATCAGATTATGCAGTTGTGTTATTTCAATCAGGTGACAGTGGAACAAATTCGAAGTAGAGGATTTGTCGATATAGCAAAAGAAGATAAAGACATCAGTATTATTTTAAATTTGTGCTCAAAGGGGATCCACATTAATGCAATTAGAAAACTGATTGGAGACGCTAAAGCTGAAGAATATATTATGAAAAAGTATATCTTCTTAAATGGAGAGTATGCCATTCCGAATGTGGAATTTAAACTAAAATATACGTCAGAACCGAATAGTTTAAATGAAAACTGGTGGAAAAATATATTGGCATATGTACAAACGATAAAAGCTACTCATGATGTGACAATATGTCAACAAGTTGAATGGAACTTGAGAAACATCATACAATTGGATATACAAAATGACAGTCTAAATGGGTATTTATATAAAATAGAAAGAATATTATTTAAAATATACAGATTTAGAGAAAATTCTGTTTTATTGGACATGCTTAAAGAATGTAAAACATTTTTCAAAAGAGACAAGGAAAAATGGATTAGATGTTTAGTTGATGAAGCAACACTATATATGGATATAGAGGAATTTAAAGTTTCAAAAGAGAAATTTGAGCAGGCTTTAGAGTCATGTAAAGAGAATTCTGTTAGGAAGGAAGTTCAGATTCTGGTAGAAGATGAATATTCCAGGGTACTTGAAAAGACAGGACATTATTATGAGGCTGTTAACAAATTATATGTTGTAGAGCAGTATTATCAGGAAGTTAAAAATGAAAAGAAATTAAATAATGTGAAAAATAGAATTGGTTTAAATCTCAGCTTTATTGGTGATATAGAAAGAGCAACAGAATATCTGGAGAGTTTATTATTTGGTAATTTTAATAAAAAAATAGATAGAAATAACATTTTATCATGTGAGGTGGCAAACAACTTATCACTGTGCTATATGGAGGCTGGGTTTTATAAGAAGGCATTGAGACTTCAGAATTCATTATATCAATTATATTTACGAACTCAGGATACGCCGGTAAATTACGCGACAGATATACTCCAGAATAAGGGAAATATATATTTGTATGAGCATAAATATTATGAGGCTTTTAAGTGCTTTGAACAAGCACTTAACGATGAGACAAATCCATATTCAAAAGAACTGATTCTTGAGAATTATTTGTATGCAAAAGGCTTTTATGAAACAAATTTTGAAGAAAGTATTACATTTTTTGAAAATCAGATAAGACAAACAGAAATGAATTACGAGACTTGTAAGATGTTAGCGGAAATGTATTTTGCAAACCAAAATTATAGTAAATGTGCAAAGCTCTGCAAGAGAGTACTGAATCAAATCGTATATAGAGAGGAAAGATTTATTTATATTTGTTTGGATATCATGTATATGAGTAGTTTGAAGAAGACTAATAAGCTTACATTGAGACAAAGATACAGTTGTTATACAAGAATAGCCAGATATAAGCAATTTATAAAAAGACATGTGGGATGCAGATCACCATATTATAGAAAGATTGAGGAGTGCAAATTGGTTTTGAAAGGCTGATCTCTGTACATCAGACTGGCAAGAAGGATGTTTCCAAGCAGCTGCATGCCAATCCGAAAGCAGAGTTGTGCGCATTCAAAGGCGGCGAGTGGATTCGCGTTGCCGGCGAACTGGTAGAGGATGACCGTGTGGACAAACTGAACTCCAGGAGTTCACACGGTAATTTTTGAAGGTTGATGTATAGTTTGCAACGGAAATAAAAGTAATGGAGCGTGAGAAAAAATGAATTTATCAAAAATACATCATATTGCAATCATCGTATCTGACTACGAAGCCGCAAAGAATTTTTATGTGAACAAGCTGGGCTTCTCTGTCATCAGAGAAAACTATCGCCCAGAGCGTAAGGACTGGAAGCTAGATCTTAGTGTCAATGAACACACAGAGCTGGAGATTTTTGCTGAAGAGAATCCACCGAAGCGTGTGAACCGCCCAGAGGCCTGTGGGCTACGTCATCTTGCGTTCTGCGTAGACAGCGTGGAACAGACGGTGAATGAGCTGGCGGAAGTCGGAATTGAATGTGAGCCGATTCGGGTTGACGATTATACCGGCAAGAAGATGACTTTCTTTCATGACCCGGACGGACTGCCGCTGGAGCTGCACGAATAAGGGATGGATAAAATGATATTTCGTAAAGCAGAAAAAGAAGATTTCGACAAAATAAGATCTCTGTACTGGAACTTGATCGACCAAGACCAGGATGACCCGTCATTTCCGCATTGGAAGAAAGGAGTCCATCCATCTGATGAAATGATACAGAACAACATTGATAGGGAAGAACTGTATGTGTTGGCAGATGGTGATGAAATCGCAGCGTGTGTCATAGCAAATGATGAAAAGGTCGATGGCTATGCAGATGCTCCGTGGCAGATTGACTCGGATGAGGTAATCGTTCTTCATGTTCTGGCAGTTCATCCGTATTATCGTGGAAAAGGACTGGCGCGAAGATTAGTAGAGAATGTAATTGAGCAGGAAAGAAAAGCTGGCAAGAAGGCATTACGACTTGATGTGATTGAGAACAACACAACGGCCGAAAAGTTGTATCAGAAACTAGGTTTTCGATATATCCAGACCAAGACACCTTATTATGATGTGGTCGGGGAGATGACGTTCAAATTGTATGAACTGGTGCTGTGAGCTATGGGAGAAAAAAGAGTGTATAAATCTCGGAAGCCAGGCGGCGGTCGAAAGAAGCTAAAGCCGGAGTATGATGCAGGGAAGAATCTGAAAGAGCAGATGGAAAGTGCTGTGGCGCTTTATAATGCTGAGATGTCCTTGTACCATGGCTGTGACCTATAAAAAATTGTTTCACTTACTGAGTGACAAGGGTATGACTAATGCAGATCTGATGGAAAAAGCAGGCTTTAGTGCCAATATCATTACACGCATCAAGCGTGACAATTATATTTCTCTCGACACTATCGAGAAAATCTGCAAAACTCTTGATTGTGGAGTCGATGATATTTTGGAATTCACTACAGAAATCGAACAATGAACAGCATTGCAGCATATTCGAACAACATTCTTTATTTGATATTATCCGAGGAAGTATTATGAATTTATATAAACGAGACTATATAAAGAGCGTTCCTACCAAACAGGAGATGCAACTGTATGAGGGTATTTTGTGTACTGAAAGAAAAGCTGTCGGAGACAGAGGATTTGGGAAGATAAATCATAGGCGATTGTATCCGGCAGCAGTTCGACACTATAATAGTTTGTTCCCTAACAATCATATTGAGTTGTTTGATTTCCAGAACGAAGGTAATATGGAACAACTAAATGAAGAATTTTGTGCCTTGATTCATGATGCAAATACAAACGAAAGAGACGTTCTTCGCTTTATTAATCATAGACCTGCTTATCATATTATTGCCGGTGTATTTAAGTATTATAATTTTGGCCACCACGATGCATATGTCTTCCCGGAATTTGCTTTAGGTAAGTACATTGCCGATTATTTGTTGATAGGAAAAAGCTCTGGCGGCTATGAGTTTGTATTTGTCGAGCTTGAACACCCTAATGGAAGAACAACCTTGAAATCTGGACACGAGGGAGAAGCCTTTAGAAAAGGTACTTATCAAATTTATGATTGGAAAGCAGAAATCGAAGCACACTTTTCTGCATCGTTTGTAACGATCACCAAGTACAGCAACAAATCCTCACTTCCGAAGGAATTTTCAGAATATGATTCAAGCAGCTTCCACTATGCTGTGGTCGCAGGCTTGCGTGAGGATTACAAGGAAGCTACTTATCGTGATCGTCGAAACAAAGCAACCCAGCAAAACATTCTAACTTTGCATTATGATAATCTGTACGATAAAGCCTGCGAGTTAGAAACAGCTCAATCATTTTAAATAGCAAGTGAACCGCTCATGTTAACGGTTAGGATTAACGTGCTTCTCCCATCTTGACATGGATACCTGTATTTTGAAGAGAAAGGAACAAGCAAGATATGAAACCAGTATTGATGGAAAATGCCTTTGAAGCGTGGGCGGCTGCCATACGCTTTTGTGATGATATAAAGGATGGAAAAGCAACACTCCTGTATCAGAAAAATTTTGTGTCGTCACTTCATAATGCTGTTGAACTTATTATGAAGCAAATGCTGTTGAATGATAATGATCACAGGGTTGCAGAAGTAAGAAAAACAAAAAATGAAGCTGATGCAAAACTCTTACTCGATTATTTCAAGGCAACGGATTTAAATAGTTTTTTTGATACGTTGTCAAATGAAGACCTTTCAAAATTTAACACAATTCAATTTAACGAACTAATTTCATTACATAAGAAGTTATTTGGCAGAAGCCTTGCGCAGGGAGAATCGTTAAAAACAGAACTTGAGCTGTTGCAAAAACTGAGAAATAATGAAACCCACTTTTTGATTCGTCAAGGCAGCTTTTTGTCCGAAGAAGATTTTTGTGTGCTTCATAATTTCATGATTCGCTTTTATAAAATTATGGAAACATGGTGTCCTATTGACAAAGATGATTATGAATTATATATACTTCCTTATTGGGGAGATCCCATTGGAGCCGATAGCATTTACGGATTCAATCGTGAACCTTTACAGAGTTTTTCTTATGAAACTGCTGTAAAAAATTCAAAGTTAGCAAAGAAAATAGCAGAATTACTTAACAGTGACTATCTATATGGTGCTCCTGATTTTTCACCATATACCATTACAAAAGATTTGATAGAACAACACATGGAGTTATCTTCTCAGTTTGATGAAATATGGTCTATGGTGTATATGATGCAATGTTTAGAGATGATTTCTGTAGATGAAATTTTGGATGATGAACAAGGGCGAGTTTATTTTGCAACTAGCGTTGGGATCAGCCTCTAATGAGCCCGCAAGGGTCAGGCACCATGAAATACCTTTTATAGTATTTGCGAAAAGATTGGTCTAAGCGGCTTACATCCTCATTGTCTCCGTCATACTTTCGCCACCAGAGGGGCTGAAAACGATATTGACGTGCACATTGGGGGTCAGACCCTATGAAGTACCTATAAAATGATTAAACGAGCCCTAAAAGTTCTGTAAAGAAAGTATAAAGTTTGCAGATCAATTAATAGGTAATGCTAGAATCAAGCTTTATGTCAGAACAAACAAAACGAGTAAAATATGTTTTGAGAGAGACATAGAGTATAGGAACAAGGTTTTGCTATCAAAGTTCTGCTATTGTTCTGTTATCCTGTCAATGTGTCAAATGTGTGTGAACTTCTATAGTGGTTCTGGTGGATTCCGAATGAAGATAGAAGGATGTCAAGGTCTGTCTCCATGAAGTACAACTAAGAAGGATAAAGTAACGATAAAAGATCTATAAAAGAAGAATAAAATCGGATATAGAGTGGAAAGAGAGAAGGAAAAAGCCACCAGTGAAGGTGGCAGTAGTTTATTTGTAAAGTTGTTCTATAAGATAGTCAATGTCTGTTGAATATAAAGGTTTAATGCCTTGACTATAAAGATCGAGATAACGTTGACATTCATTAACAATTTGTTTGCTGTTCTTATCAATAATGGTTTGAATTAAAGTAGCAAAGCGGTTTCCGTCTGTACGGTAGCGGATAAGGTATTGTTTTGTGACAGGAAACATTTTTATGTAATGTAAACCATGACGGTTTTTGGGTCTTGTCTGTGGACGAGGTGGTAATGCAAAATATTGATTCTTTGGTGCAGAGGCTGGGATGTTTGAGCGAATGGGGATGGCAAAGTCATAATTGGTGTTCCTATATTTCAGACGTATGACTAGTACATAAGGTCGAGTAGATTTTTGAAGTACTTCTGGATCTTCATGGTATTTGAGTAATAGTGAATTATTTATCGTAACAAGTTTCATAACAAGTTGTCCTTTCTAAAAAAGAAGAATCTACTTTTCAGTAGACTCTTCTTACAAGTAAGCGATACTCTACGCTTTGAAGCACCCCGTCGCTTGCGGAAGTTAAACATACACGTTCATCATATTCTAGCCGTGATGACCGGCAAGCTTTTGACTCATTTATAGTATACTCAAAAATCATTCGAAATGCAACATTAAAAAAATTATGAACTTCCGGGGTCTGACCCTATGAAGTAAAGCAGTCAGAGGAGAATATTTTGATAAGATTAATCCATTACAGTAGGAGGAATGGGTATGTTTTCGTTAAATGGAATTGTATATGCCAGTGAAAAGATAGAAAATGTTCAAATAGTATCAGCGAAACCATTGGATGATATGATGATGATTCTTACATTTTCTACAGGTGAGCAGCGCCTTTTTGATGCTACTATTTTAACAGGTCCAGTGTTTACACCGTTGTCTGATGAACATATTTTTAAAAACTGTAAAGTGGTAGATGGGGTTGTTACATGGCTGGATGAAGAAATCGATTGTGCGCCTGAATATATGTACACAAATAGTTATGAGTATCCTTCTTTAAAGTCTGTAATCTGATTAAGAGAAATGTTCTTCCAGTGCCTTCCAGGATCCGACCCCAATGTGCCTCTATTTTATCTATATTTGTTTTCCGGATCCGGAATATAATAAACTTCCTTTCCTGCCTTCCTGAGATTATCTGCAATCTTATCCAGATTAATTCCTGTAAATCTTGGTATTGCTGCCTCCAACAGATAAAGCGGTCTGTTTTGTGGGAATTTTTGTTTTATTTCCTGTGAAATCTGAGTAATGTTTCCCTGACTGAGAACATAGTCATTAAATCTTGTGTTCCATACATTTTTTAGGTTATTGATTGGCAGACGTTTCAGAGAACTGGTGCAGCCGCCTGGGGTAAATAGTAAGATATCGCATTCTTTATTTGCAAAATTCCTGATTTCCTGTATAAAATAAGGTTCCTGAATTTCAAATGATTCGACTGCATGCATATTTCTATTTATATTTACTTTTTCACATAAAGATTCCTCTGAACCCGTACTTTTCAAACTATGGATCTTCTTTTCATTTAACTCATCAATTTCAATATTCCATCTATTAAAAATCAGTTTCAATTCTTCTAATGGTGCAACCAGTCTTTTCACAAGTGGTCCTCTGTACAGAATTTCCACCGGTACTTTACATTGGATTTTCTTTCTTTCTCTTTGAAAATCCCACATTGTCAGAACTTCCATACAGGAAGAATATATAATCACTCCTCTGATTCCTTCTGTATTTGCTGCCTGTTCTACTGCCTGCCATATTTTCTTTCCCTGTTTTCCCAAGCTGTACTCTACAGGAGATATTTGGCAAAGAAATAAACGATCCAGTGTATTGATTCTTTCCGCTGAATCGTACAGACTTATCAGACATGCAGGAGTGCCGGCTGCTACAAGTGCGATTCCCGGGACTTTCAGAATTTTTTCCGGTAGCGTTTCCATTGAACAGGTATCCTCGTCCAATGTTCTCTCAATTTCAAAACCTCTCATAATTTATCCAATTTCCTGCTCAGTTCCATACCAAATTTTTCTATCTCATCTACATTTAATGGAATGGGAAGTGCTTCCTCTGCTTTATTTTGTGATATGCTTACGCTTCTCTCATCTGTCCTGCAAATATCTTCTGAAAGTCTGCAAAACGCTTTCCAATTTTCACTATCTGAAGCTGACATATTCTGAGTATAAATCTCTTTTCTGAAATCAGCCAGCTTCAGTTCTTTACTTTCTCTGATAATTGCTGCTATTCTTCCTTTAACCCGGTTTGTAAACTCCTCTGCTATACATTCTTCTTCCTGCTCGCGAATATGATTAAATACAAAGCCTCCCAGCAGATTCCTTTCATCTGAATAGTTCACAACACCCTTTAATATATTATTCGCAGCATATAAAGACATAAAATCCGCAGAAGATACAATATAAACTCTATCTACATATCTCTGTCTCATTGGCACGGAAAATCCGCCACATACCACATCTCCCAGAACATCATAAATAACTACGTCCCAGTCTTCCTCAAATACTCCCAGGCGTTCCAGTTCTTTCATAGCAGTAATAATTCCCATACCAGCACATCCATTTCCCGCTTCCGGACCACCGGATTCCACACACCAGACACCAGATTCTGATCTATGCACCAGATCCTCTCTCTTCGGACAATCATTTTCTTCAAGTACCTCAAGAACTGTTTTTATCCGTTCTTTACACAAAAGTCTGGTAGAATCTGCCTTAGGATCACATCCTATATGCAGAACCTTTTTCCCCTGCATAGCCAGTAATGCAGATACATTAGAAGCAATTGTTGATTTTCCAATCCCACCTTTACCGTAAAAAGCAACTCTTCTGATTTTCATTGTTCCGCTACCACACAAACCTTTCTTCCAACTTCTGGAATATATACAATTCGGGTTTTTACCTGATAAAGTTCCTCAAGTTTCTTTTCTGTAATAATTTCTTCTGTCTTTCCTACTTTCAATGTTCCATCTCTGCCAAGAATAGCTGTTTTTCCGCCTATCATCATTGCATGATCTGGCATATGGGTTGTCATAATAACCGTATAGTCTTTCTTAGAAAGATTCTTTATCTTATGGACCATACGGAGCTGATTTCCATAATCAAGATGATTGGTCGGTTCATCAAACATAATAATTTCCGGCTGCTGTGCAATAGCACGTCCGATCAGTGCCTGCTGTCGTTCTCCGCCGCTGATCTGTGTATATGCTTTATCAGCAAGCTTTTCAATTCCCAGTTCCCGTATAACTTCATCCACAATCGCATAGTCCTTTCCTGATGGCTTTTCCAGCATTCCCAGATGCGGAGCCCTTCCCATGACTATAAAATCTCTCACTGAATAGTCATATACCGGCGCATGATTCTGCGGTACATAACCAATCAGCTGTGCAGCTTTTTTCAGACTCATGTCATGAATAGAGGCTCCATTTAGAAGAATCTTTCCAGAACAAGGCTCCAAAATATTTGCCAGACAATTTAAAAGCGTTGATTTTCCGGCACCATTGGCACCAAGAATTGTGAGAATTTCTCCCTTTTCCATCTGGAAATTTACATTATGAAAAATAGGTTTCGCATTTTTACTATATCGAAATGATAAATCCTGTACATCTAATATCATGATAATTTCATCCTTTGTCTGGCAAGTATAATAATATAAAATGGTGCACCAATAATTCCTGTCAGAATACTCAGCGGAAGTTCTACACTTGTCAAAGCTCTTGCCAGAGTATCAATGACTACCATAAAAATAGCTCCCATTAAAATACTGGCGGGAATCACTTTCGTATTATCCGGACCTGTAAGCATTCGTGCAAAATGCGGAATCACAAGTCCGATCCATCCAATCGTTCCACTGATACATACTGCAGATGCAGTCAGTAATGTCGCACAGATTATAATAAAGTTTCGAACAATTGTAACTGAAACGCCCAGTGTCTTTGCTTCTCTGTCTCCCAGCGAAAGAATATTAATCCTCCATCTAAGGAGAAAAATAATCACTGATGCTGTAACGATCACCGGTCCTACAGTAAACAAATCTTTCGGCAATACCTTTGTCAGGCTGCCCAACTGCCAGTAAGTAATAGACTGCAGTTCTGTCTCCGGATCTGCAACATATTTGATGATTCCCATTACAGAATCCATGATTCCTTTGACGATAATTCCTGACAATACCAACATTGTCATATTCGTATTTTTTATCAGGTGTGGAATAAATAAAGTAAGTCCAACTGCTAAAATCCCCGCCACAAATGCCATTGCCTGCACACCAAATGAATTTAAATGTAACAAAATTGCCACTGATGCACCTACACATGCGCCAGAAGAAACACCCAGGAGATCCGGTGCAACCAGCGGATTCTTAAATACTCCCTGATAAGCAGCTCCTGATAAGGATAATGCACTGCCAACTAACACTGCTCCTATAATACGTGGAAGGCGTAGTGTAAATACTACGCCTTCTGCCGTGTTACTCCATGTCTTTGTCACATTTACAAATCGGGATGCAAGTATCTTGGTCACTTCCGGAACAGAAACACTGTACTGTCCTGCACACAACGCAATGACAAATGTAGCTGCCAACAGTATGATCAGTCCGGTAATCAGTATTCCATACTCTGCTTTTTTATGTTTTTTGTTATCCTTCAATGTAATTGTCTCTTTTCTGTTTATTTATTTAAATCCAATCTCAAAAGGCTGTCCAACTGCTCATCACTGAGCTCATATCCATAATAATCTTTATAGAAATCGCTGATTTCTGTTCTGATATCATAATCAGAAAAGATTTCCGGCTGTACAATGGATGCTGTCCATTTCATATAAAGTGGTTTTTCAAATGCATTTGGCGGAGCCCAGCGGTATAATCCACATGGAACTTTATAAACCTTATGATTTTTAACAGCACTCACGTTACTCCAATCCTGTCCTTCCAGTTTGTTCTCATAGAAATCTTCCGGAGTTACATCATCGAAATTACTGATAAAAATAATCTCCGGATCATATTCTAGGATTGTTTCCATTGAAGGTTCTGTAATGTCTTCAGGAAGTGTGAAATTCTGTCCACCTTCAAGTGTTGTAATATAAGTATTAATCCCACCTGTATAACAGGTCATCTCATGTACATTCTGAAAATGAAGAACTCTTGGCATTTCATCCTCTGATAAAGCAGCAACCTCATCTGCCTTGCTGTTGAAATAATCCATAGTTTCATCATACCAGTCTGTTGCCTGTTTTGCACGATCCTCGCAGTTTAATGCATCTCCCAGCATAGTAACCAGATTTTTCAGGCCGTCCATATCTTTTGCAGAAGACACAAGTACACATGGAATTCCCAATGCCTTTAACTGCGCTGCCTGGTCAGTCTCTGAATCCCAGTTCAGTACTAAATCCACATCTGCATCTGCAAGAGCTTCTACATTTACTGAAAAGTCATCATTTACCATTGTAGTATCTACATCTTCCAGTTCCGGAGCCAGATCTTTCAAAATAGACATTTCCCATCCTGAATATGCTGCCGGTGGAATAGATACCATATTCTCTGCATTTCCCTGTAATGCATAAACCATATTTGGCAGAACCATTGCTGGAACTGCAATTCTCTTCGGATGTGCAGGCACTTCTACTTCTGCTCCGGTGGCGTCTACAACTGTTCTGGTTTCCTCCTCTCCAGATGTTTTGTCAGCTGCAAATACGCTGATTCCTGTAAGTGAGGAAACAGCTACTGCTGTCGACAGTAACATGGCAAGAAACTTTGATCTTTTTTTCATTCCTTATCTCCTTATCTGTAAAATAAAAAAGCACCCTTTTCATCACAAAAAAGGGCGCAAAAAACTTATCTGCAGCTCACCCTTTTTAATGACTCGTTAAATCGGGGTTCCGGCAAAATATCCAAGTATCCTGGCTTGACTTCTTCACATTCATATACTTCCCGGAAATCCCAGTGTATTTTTATGAATGCTCCATCCTACAGTGGCGGCACCGCTCCGGCATTTGACCGGATTCCATAAAATATTCTGCTTTAATTGTCTGTTCTACTATATCATGCAGATTAATCGATTACAAGAAACATTTCTTACTTTAATTTAATATAATTTCTATTGCCAGCAATCAATTTTTCTGATAGCATAATTCACAGAAAGGAAGTTTTTATCTATGACATTGCAAAATCTGAAATATATGCTGGAAATTTCCAACAGTCATTCATTTTCTAAAGCAGCAAAAAATCTCTTTGTTTCTCAGTCTACACTTTCTGCTGCTGTAAAAGAGCTGGAATCTGATCTGGGTATTACTATTTTTAAACGGACAAATCGTGGCGTTTCCCTTACCTACGATGGAGAAGACTTTATTAAATATGCCAAAGAAATTGTAGAACAGTCTCAGTATCTTGAGCAACGCTACCATGCAAGGAAATCGCTGCCTATGCGTTTTTCAGTATCCTGTCAGCATCTTCCATCTGCAGTGAGGGCCTTTACCAGCTTTTTAGCAGAAATTAACTCTCCAACCTATGATATTGCAATCCGCGAATGCGATACTAATTCAGTTATCCATGACGTAGCAGGAAGAAAAAGTGAACTGGGAGTTGTAGCAATACACGAACCTCATATGCGCAGCATGCAGACTTTGTTTTCTTCTTATGATATTGAATTTCATGAAATCAAAAGTGTCAAAAATTATGTGTTTCTCCGTTTTGGTCATCCACTGGCTTCTCTTCCTGTCCTTTCTATAAAGGATCTGGAAAAATATCCTTTCGTTACTTACGACCAGGAATTGGAAACTTCCCATTTCTCAGAAGAACCGCTGTTTTACAAGCTTTTAAATAAAAATGTCCATGTCAGTGACCGCTGCACAAAGATTGCTCTTGTTCGAAAAACAGACTGTTTCAGTATTGGTCCGGATCTTCCTAACAGTAACGCAGATGCATTTCATAAGGGTATGGGAAATATTATCGCAAAGTCTCTGGAAAATGATATCGGACTGCTTCATATTGGTTACCTGACTATTGCCCAAATACCTTTAAGCAGTCTTGGTCAGTTATATCTGGAATATCTCTCAAAGGATATTGATACTCTGGAAATTCTTGGCACATCCTGTTGCTGATTTCTCAGTTTGTCACTAATCAGATTTGCTCCCAAACACTTCCGGGGTCCACTTCCGCACTTCCGGGGTCTGACCCTGCGAAGTACACAAATTGGAAGAGCGTGGAAAGAATCTTATAAAAGTAGACCGTTATTTTGCATCCAGCAA
>OOAF01001034.1_pt1 | contig 28185 bp, 22 predicted proteins | sample 1671251 | NCBI WGS metagenome assembly OOAF01 (sample SAMN06348137, study PRJEB24527) | human gut metagenome | biome: human gut; feature: ankylosing spondylitis patient; material: feces | host: Homo sapiens | place: China | collected 2015-10 | reverse complement strand
ACCAGACGCTGTGCGCGTTTTTGTGTGGTGAAAGTCAAAAAAACGCTGTAGGGGGCGAATATGATTCGCCCGCAAAGAAACGTGAAATTTTTGCCGCAAACTGAAAAATGGTTTGTAGGGGACGATGCTTGCATCGTCCCAAATGACGGGCTTTACCGGATCGGCACTTAGAATTATGCGGTATTGCCTAAAGTCTCTTCGGTTCCTTCTTTATCAAAGAAGGAATAAAACAACCCCCGTAAAACCAATCAGATGCGCTCCAAAATGGCGTCACCCATGGCGGTGCAGCCAACCTTGGTGCAGCCGTCGGCCATCATGTCGGCGGTGCGCAGGCCGGCATCCAGCACGGCGTTCACGGCGCTTTCAATGGCGTCAGCCTCAGCGGCCATGCCAAAGCTGTAGCGCAGCATCATGGCGGCGGAAAGGATGCAAGCAATCGGGTTGACCACATCCTGCCCGGCAATGTCCGGGGCAGAACCATGGATGGGCTCGTACAGACCGCAGGTGGTGGCACCCAGGGAAGAGGACGGCACCATGCCAATGCTGCCGGTGATCTCGCTGGCTTCGTCGCTCAGAATATCGCCAAACATGTTCTCGGTCGCAATCACGTCAAACTGGCTGGGGTTCTTGCAGATCTGCATGGCGCAGTTGTCTACAAACATCTCGCTGTACTCCACTTCGGGGTACTCGGCCTGCAGGCGATGCATCACGGCACGCCACAGGCGGCTGGTATCCAGCACGTTGGCTTTATCCACACAGGTCAGCTTTTTGCGGCGCTTCATGGCAGTTTCAAAGCCAATGCGGCCAATGCGCTCGATCTCGTGCTCCGAGTAGGGCATGCTGTCAATCGCAACTTTTTCGCCGTTCTGCTCAATGGTTTTGTGCTCGCCAAAATACACGCCACCAATCAGCTCACGCACTACAATAAAGTCGATGCCTTTGTCCACGATCTCTTTCTTCAGCGGGGAAGCATCCGCCAGCTGGGGCCAGATCCTGGCCGGGCGGTTGTTGGCGTACAGGCCCATACCGGCGCGCAGGCGCAGCAGGCCTTTTTCCGGGCGCTTGTCACCGGCCATGCCCTCCCACTTGGGGCCGCCGACGGCGCCAAGCAGAACGGAATCCGAGGCCAGGCACTTGTCCAGCTCGCTCTGGGGCAGGGGATCGCCAAACTTGTCAATGGCTTCGCCGCCCATGTAAGCGCGGGTGTAGGTAAAGGTGTGGCCAAACTTTTCAGCAACTTTGTCCAGCACGCGCACTGCCTGGGTCACGATCTCCGGGCTGGAGCAGTCGCCATAAATCAGGGCAATGTTTTTCTGCATCTTACTTTCCCTCCTGGATGCTTTTCATCAGGCCGCCGGCCTTGATGATCTTCTGGATAAACGGCGGGAACGGCGCAGCCTGGAAGGTCTGGCCGGTGGTTTCATCAGTGATTACGCCGGTGTCAAAGTTGATGGCAACCACATCGCCCTCGTTGATGGCCTCGCTGGCGGCGGGGCATTCCAGAATGGGCAGGCCGATGTTGATGGCGTTGCGGTAGAAGATACGGGCAAAGCTCTTGGCAATCACGCAGTCAATGCCGGCGGCCTTGATGGCAACGGGGGCATGCTCGCGGGAAGAACCGCAGCCGAAGTTTTCGCCGCCAACCATAATGTCACCGGCCTTTACGCGGGTCACAAAGGTCTTGTCAATGTCCTCCATGCAGTGGGCAGCCAGCTCGGCGGGGCTCTGCGTGTTCAGGTAACGGGCGGGAATGATCACATCGGTGTCAATATTGTCACCGTACTTAAAAACAGGTCCTTTTGCGTTCATGCTTCTACCTCCCTGGGGTCAGTGATGTGGCCGGTCAGTGCGCTGGCGGCGGCGGTGGCGGGAGAAGCAAGGTAGACCTCGCTCTTCACATGGCCCATGCGGCCCACAAAGTTGCGGTTTGTGGTGGAAACGCAGCGCTCGCCCTCGGCCAGAATGCCCATGTAGCCGCCCAGACAGGGGCCGCAGGTGGGGGTGGACACGATGCAGCCTGCATCAATAAAGGCAGTGGTCCAGCCGCGCAGGATGCATTCCTTGTAAACGGCCATGGTGGCGGGGATGATGATGCCGCGCACACCCTTGGCAATGTGCTTGCCCTTGAGCACGTTGTAGGCGGCTTCCATGTCCTCCAGACGGCCGTTGGTGCAGCTGCCGATCACAACCTGATCGATCTTGATGTCCTTGCCCTCGCTGGCAAGGTGGGTGTTCTCGGGCAGGTGGGGGTAGCTGACAGTGGGTTCCAGCTTGTCCAGATCGATCTCAATGGTCTTTTCGTACTCGGCATCCGGGTCGGCCTCAAAGAACACCGGCTCACGCTGGCTGCGGCCCTTGAGGTAAGCCTTGGTCACATCGTCTACGGGGAAGATGCCGTTCTTGGCACCGGCCTCGATGGCCATGTTGCAGATGCACAGGCGGTCGTCCATCGTCAGGCTGGCAACGCCCGGGCCGGTGAACTCCATGGATTTGTACAGCGCACCGTCCACACCGATCATGCCGATGATGTGCAGGATCAGGTCCTTGCCGGACACGCGGGGGCCGAACTTGCCCTTGAGCACGAACTTGATGGCAGAGGGCACCTTGAACCATGCCATGCCGGTGGCCATGCCTGCGGCCATATCGGTGGAGCCGACGCCGGTGGAGAAGGCACCCAGTGCACCATAGGTGCAGGTGTGGCTGTCCGCACCGATCACGCAGTCGCCTGCGGTCACGATGCCTTTTTCCGGCAGCAGGGCGTGCTCAATGCCCATCTGGCCCACATCGTAGAAGTTGAGGATATCGTATTTGTTGGCAAACTCGCGGCACTGCTTGGACTGGGTGGCGCTCTTGATGTCCTTGTTGGGCACAAAGTGATCCAGCACGATGGCAATGTGCTCTTTGTCGAACACACCGTCAAAACCGGCCTTTTCAAACTCGTTGATGGCAACCGGGGTGGTGATGTCGTTGCCCAGCACGATGTCCAGCTTTGCATTGATGAGCTGGCCTGCCTTGACCTCGGCAAGACCGGCATGTGCGGCAAGAATTTTCTGCGTCAGGGTCATTCCCATGATGGTACTCTCCTTTTATCTGTTGGTAGAACTCCTTCAGGCACGGCTTGCGCCGTTCCAGCTCCCTCAAGGAGGGAGCCTCTGGCGAAACGGGAAGCTTTTCCGCACTGCCAAGGGCCCCATCTCCGAGGGGGCTGTCTGCGAAGCAGACTGGGGGAGTTCTTTATTTATTATTGATCGCGCTCACCAGTGCCTTGATACCGGCCACGATGATATCGGTGTCGGTGCCGGCACCCCAGGTGACGGTGTTATCGCCCCAGACAAGGCCGACGTAGGAGGCGGCGCGGGAGGTGGAGCCTTCGTCCAGACTGTGCTCGGAGTAGGTCTCGAGGTGGAACTCCATGCCGGTGGCGCTCTGGATAGCGTTTGCCACAGCGTCCAGACGGCCATTGCCCACCGAGGTGACCACCTTGCGCTGACCGTTCAGCTCCAGCGTGACGGTGGCGGTGATGCCGCTCACCTGTGCAAAGTGGGCTTCCAGAACGTTGAGCGGCTTGCAGCGGTTGAGGAAGGCATCCTCGAAGATGTGCAGCACCTCGTTTGCGCTCAGCTCCTTGTGGCTGTGGTCGGAAACGCTCTTGACCTTGTAGCCCAGCGCCTCGCGCATTTTGGGCGGCAGGTTGTAGCCGTAGTTCTGTTCCAGCACAAAGCCGATGCCGCCCTTGCCGCTCTGGCTGTTGATGCGGATAACATCGGCATCGTAGGTGCGGCCGATGTCGTGGGGGTCCACCGGGATGTAGGGGCAGGTCCAGCGGTGCTCGCCGTGCTCCTTGCGGTAGGCCATGCCCTTGGCGATGGCGTCCTGATGGCTGCCGGAGAAGGCAGCGAATACCAGCTGACCGGCGTAGGGGGTGCGCTCGTAAATGTGCATCCGGGTCACCCGCTCGTAGGTGGCGCAGATGTCCGGCATATCGGAGAAGTCCAGCTTGGGGTCCACGCCGTGGCTGTACATGTTCATTGCCAGCGTCACGGCATCCACGTTGCCGGTGCGCTCGCCGTTGCCGAACAGGCAGCACTCCACGCGCTGTGCACCCGCCAGCACGGCCAGCTCTGCGCAGGCCACGCCGGTGCCGCGGTCGTTGTGGGGATGGGTGGAGATGATGACGCTGTCGCGGTATTTCAGGTGCTTGTCGCAGTACTCGATCTGGTTTGCGTAGACGTGCGGCATGCTCATTTCCACGGTAACGGGCAGGTTGATGATCATGGGGCGGTCCGGGGTGGGCTGCATGATGTCCAGCACGGCGTTGCACACATCCACCGCATAGTCCACCTCGGTGCCGGTAAAGCTCTCGGGGCTGTACTCGAACAGGAAGTTGCCCTCATACTCCTCGCTCAGCTGCTTGACCAGCTTTGCGCCGTCGGTGGCGATCTGCTTGATCTCCTCCTTGCTCTTGTGGAACACCTGCTCGCGCTGGGCCACAGAGGTGGAATTGTAGAAGTGGATCACCGCGCGGGGTGCGCCCTTGACGGCCTCGAAGGTCTTGCGGATGATGTGGTCGCGGCACTGGGTCAGCACCTGCACGGTGACATCCTCGGGGATCATGTTCTTCTCGATCAGGGTGCGCAGGAACTCGTACTCGGTGTCGCTGGCGGCAGGGAAGCCCACCTCGATCTCCTTGAAGCCGATCTTGACCAGCATCTGGAAGAACTCCAGCTTTTCCTCAAGGCTCATGGGCACGATCAGGGCCTGATTGCCGTCGCGCAGGTCCACACTGCACCATGCGGGGGCTTTTTCAATGTGATCCTTCTTTACCCAGCTGTCATAGCCTGCGGGTACCGGGTAGTAACCCGGAGCGTACTTGGTTGCGTCCATCATAATGTGCGTCCTCCTAAACGATTTACACTTCTTGCTCCATGCTCTTTGTGAGCGTCCTCGCCCTCTCAGTCTCACATTCGTTCGACAGCTCCCCCAAAGGGGGGAGCCCTTGGCAAAACCGAAAACTTTGCCGTACTGCCAAGGCCTCTCACTTTGGGAGAGGTGGCACGGCGTAAGCCGTGACGGAGAGGGCAAGCCTGCTTCCAAAAGGCAGATATACGAAAAGGCTCTCGTCTTTCAAGGCGAAAACCTTGAGAGACGAGAGCCTGTAAAGTTCAAACTACAGGGCACCCGTGGTACCACTCTCTTTGCTGCGCCTTTGGGCACAGCCGCTTTGCACGATCGGCTTTTTGCGGCGAATCGCTGTCCTTGTAACGGTGGACATCCGTCAGAGCCTACTTGTGTGTTCAGCCCTGCCGCTCAGGGGCCAGTAACCGAAGCCCTCTGCACCCGCCTTGCACCACCCGGCGGCTCTCTGTACGCAGAAGAAATTCGTTTTTTCCCCGTCAACGCATTTGTGCTTTTTTCAAAGTGGACTAAGTTTAGCATGATTCGCGGGCAGTGTCAAGCAATCTGACTCATTCTCAAAATGAAACAATTTCACAAAATAAGGGGCAGAATTTCCCAAAATTGTGCACGGGTCGATTCGATGCATTTTTCGGTCGATTCGTGTCAAACGAATGCCCGGGGGGAGCTACGGGTGTATGATAGGATCAAAGATAGAACAGAGGAGGTACACCCTACATGAAACTACGTACCCGTAAATTCCTTGCCGGGCTGCTGAGCCTTGGCCTGCTGCTGCAGGCGGCAAGCCCCCTCAGCGCACTGGCGGCAGAGGATGCTCCCGTGGCGACGCATACTCTGACCGTTACGGTGGGCAATACTACTTACAACCTGACGGCGAATGGTGGAACTGTCAGCTCTGACGAGACATGGCCTTTAGGTTATCCCGCCGTGTCTTATGACGATGGCTTTGCGTTTGAAGGCGGCTTTAATGGCGATGTAACCCTTAACGGTGGAGAAAACGTCACCATCAAGGGTGAATCTTACGCCGTGAATGGTAGCCTGAATGCAACTGTCAATGATCTGACCGTCACAAAATCCGATTCCGGCACTGATGCTGCGATTCGCGGTGATGCAACGATTACTAGCGCTGGTGATGTGAGAATCAGCGGCAACCTTGACTATAATAACATCAGCTTGGTAAATCAGGCTGTTGAAGGCAAGCTGACTGTGAACAGCGCACAGGATGTGAGCATTGACGGCATCCTCAACGGCGGTGCAGATATCAACTGTCAGACCCTTTCTCTGAATTGCGGAAACGGCTCGACCGTCAGCGGAACCCTGACCGTGCACAATGCGCAAAAAATTCAGGCTACCGCTTTTGCTATTTATGGCGTAATCGGCGACAGGGGTAAAGCAGGCAAGCTGGTACTTGATCACTGCACTGGTGCGGTCACGCTTTGCAATACCTACGGTTATGAGGCAGTTCAGGCAGGCACGGTGGAGGTAAGGAATCTGCCGACTGGTTACGTTGCCCGCTATTATGCAGGCAGCTCCGAGGCCGAGAGCACTGAGACCGAGGACCCGAATGATTGTGCAAGATACTCTTATTTCAGAATCGAGTATGTGAATCCGAGCAACAAGACGCTCACGCTGACGAATGCCAAGGCTTACACGGATGCAGCGTACACCACGGAGCTGATCAATGCAACGAGCGCAAACGGCACTTCTACCTATCATGTGGACGAGGGCAAGACAGTCTACGTCAAGGCTGTTGCACCGGACGAGACCCAACAGTGGATGTTTAAGGGCTGGACTGGCAGCAACAAGACCGACAAAGAAATCAACGTTACTGTGCACGAAAACATGGCCCTGACCGCTAACTGGAAAAAGGTCACTGATCAAGCAACCAACTACGGCATCAAAGTCACGATAGGCAATGGAACCCCCATTGAAGTGACCAGCGAAAACTGCGGGCACATTCTTGGAGTCGGCAACGACAAGCTCACCTATGACCCGGATACCCACACCCTGACCGGTACCGGCAGCTTTGGCAAGATGAAGGTCGAGATCACTGACGATCTCGAGGATAAGGTGGATGTGGTACTGAGCAATACGAACGGTGCTGTGGTAAATGGCAGCCTGACCGTTACCGGCGCACAGGATGTGAAGGTAACGGGCGTATCCTCCACCGCCCTTATCACGGGGGACGCTACTATTACCTGCGCCGGTGACATCCTGATGGATAATACCGGTTCTGGCAATGTGCTGGGTTATGGTGACCACGGCAATCTCGATGTTCAGAGCGCACAGAATGTGACCATCCATGGTGAGGGCCGTACAAGCACCGATGAAGATGGAAACAACTATACCATCTATGGCAGAGCCGAGATTGAGTGCAGCGGTAATGTGGAGATCACCAGCCAGAATGGCGGTGCAGTTTGGGACCCGGTCGTGATCACCAAGGCGGCTAATGTGACGATCACTGCAAACCAGCGCGCTGTCTGGGATTCGCGCAGTTACCTCGATTCGTCCATCAATTGCAGTGGTGAAGTGAAGATCACAAGTAAGAATGCTGCGGCACTCCATGATGGCAAGCTGACGATCACTGGCGCAACAGACGTGACCATTTCTGGTAAGCGAGACGAAGGAGCAACCATTGGCGGTGATGCTGAAATCACCTGCTCTGGTGATGTGGTGCTGGAAAACAAGGGCACTGGCGCTGTAGTGGAGAGCAAACTGGTCTACAAACAGAATCCTGCCAAGGGTTATGAGGTGAAGACCGGCGAGAATGCTGAAAGTGCAACGGTTGCTTATACGGACGAAGAAGGCACAACTTCTTACACTGTGCCGAACACTGAGACGAATCCTGAGACGAATCCTGTACCTTCGTACATCTCCATTACCGCTGTGGGCACTCCTCCTGTCGTGCCCGGCGATGACGACTTTACCGGCGGCGATTCCGGCGCAGGCGGCGCTGTTGCAGCCGTTCTGGTGGGCGGCGCAGCAGTCTGGGGCGGCTACGAGATCACTACCCGGGTGATCCTGCACAACATCCTGCCCGAGGGCGCAGAGATCCCCGCAAACCGCGGCCAGCTGGCACTGCTGGTGTGGAACACCGCAGGCAGACCTGAACCTGTGAACACCCCGGCCTTTGCGGATGTGGCAGATGCCGACACCGCCAAGGCAGCCCAGTGGTGTGTGGAACAGGGCATCATGGATGCCAAGAGCGAGAGCAGCTTCAAGCCGGAAGGCTGGATGCCCAAGTTCAAGACCATTGAAGTGTGGGAAAAGGCATTCCCCAAACAGTAAACCCATGCTGAACCAAAGAGAGCAGCTTCGGCTGCTCTCTTTTTGTATGCAGAGGGGACCTTTGTTAACAAACTGCTAAGTTTTTGGAAAGTTCTGCTCGAATTGCTGTTGCGCCCGGTTTTCCTGTGCTATACTACTTGCATCCGGAACCAAAGGAGGAATTGCCCCATGAAAGAAGTCAAACCTTCCAAAAAGCCGCTGGCGATCTACTACGCCATCGTGCTGGCGGTCCTGCTGCTGCTCAACCTTGTGCTGCTGCCGTGGATGAGCGAGCGTCAGGTGGAGGAAGTGGACTACGGTACCTTTATGACCATGACCGAGGAAAAGAACATCGGCCGTGTGGATATCGAATCCAATCAGATCATTTTTACCGATAAAGAGGAAAAGCAGGTCTACAAGACCGGCCTGATGAACGACCCGGAGCTTACCCAGCGCCTGTATGATGCCGGAGCGCAGTTTTCCAGCGAGATCGTGGAGCAGGGCTCGCCGGTGCTCAATTTCCTGATCTGGTTCCTGCTGCCCATCCTGTTGTTCAGCTTCATCGGCAACCAGATGAACAAAAAGCTGATGGAAAAGGCCGGCGGCGGCCCGGGGTCTATGATGTTCGGCGGCGTGGGCAAGTCCAACGCCAAGGTCTATGTGCAGTCCACCCACGGCATCCGCTTTGCGGATGTGGCCGGTGAGGATGAAGCCAAGGAAAACCTGCAGGAAATCGTGGATTACCTGCACGACCCCGGCAAGTACGAGAGCATTGGCGCATCCATGCCCAAGGGCATCCTGCTGGTGGGCCCTCCGGGCACCGGCAAGACCATGCTGGCTAAGGCCGTGGCAGGCGAATCCAATGTGCCCTTCTTCTCCATTTCCGGCTCTGAATTCGTGGAGATGTTCGTGGGCATGGGCGCATCCAAGGTGCGCGACCTGTTCCGGCAGGCCAAGGAAAAGGCCCCCTGCATTGTGTTCATCGATGAGATCGATGCCATCGGTCAGAAGCGCAACAGCGGCAATCTCGGTGGCAACGACGAGCGTGAGCAGACTTTGAACCAGCTGCTCACCGAGATGGACGGCTTTGAGGGCAACACCGGCGTCATCATTCTGGCGGCCACCAACCGCCCGGATTCTCTGGACCCGGCCCTGACACGTCCCGGACGTTTTGACCGCCGTGTTCCGGTGGAGCTGCCCGACCTCAAGGGCCGCGAAGAGATTTTGAAAGTGCACGCCAAAAAGGTGGCACTGGCCCCGGGCATCGACTTCAACACCGTGGCCCGCATGGCTTCCGGTGCATCCGGTGCGGAACTTGCCAACATCGTCAACGAAGCAGCTCTGCGCGCTGTGCGTGCAGGCCGCAAGAGCGTGACGCAGGCCGATCTGGAGGAGAGCATCGAGGTGGTCATTGCAGGCTACCAGAAGAAGAATTCTATCCTCACCGACAAGGAAAAGTGCATCGTGGCCTACCACGAGATCGGCCATGCACTGGTGGCGGCCAAGCAATCCAACTCTGCCCCTGTGCAGAAGATCACCATTATCCCCCGCACCTCCGGCGCACTGGGCTACACCATGCAGGTGGACGAGGGCAACCACTACCTGATGAGCAAGGAAGAGCTGGAAAACAAGATCGCCACCCTTACCGGCGGACGCGCCGCCGAGGAAGTGGTGTTCCAATCCATCACCACCGGTGCATCCAACGATATTGAGCAGGCCACCAAGCTTGCCCGCGCCATGCTCACCCGCTACGGCATGAGCAAGGACTTTGACATGGTGGCGTTGGAGACCGTGAACAACCAGTATCTGGGCGGCGACACCTCGCTGGCCTGCTCGGCCCAGACCCAGCGCGAGATCGACCAGAAGGTGGTGGGGCTGGTCAAGGCCCAGCACGAAAAGGCTGTCCAGATTTTGACCGACAACCGCGCCAAGCTGGACGAGCTGGCACAGTATCTGTACCAGAAGGAGACCATCACCGGCGAGGAGTTCATGGAGATCCTGAACCGGGAACCGGCACAGGCCCAGTGACCCCGGCGGCAGAGCTTCCAAAAAAATTTTTATAGCCTGCTGCAATAATCCCGCCGCCGCATCCGTTTATAAGACAGATGCGGCGGTTTTGTATTACACCGCATGGCAGACCATGGTTTTCCACAAAACAAAAATGTGCGGTGCAAAACCGCCGTCAACGGAGGTATTCCAAATGAAACTGAACCATAAATTTGTCCGTACCGTCACCACCACCGCAGCAGTGCTGGGTGCTGCCGCCATGCTGAGCGTGGGCGCATTTGCCGCAGAGGCAGACATCAACGACCCTGCTGCCGCAGGCTATCTGCCTCCGCAGGAGCAGATGGTGCAGGGGGATATCGCCCTGCACAGCGCCGATGTGGCGATCGGCGAAAAGGACCCCACCTACGGCGGCTACGGCGCACCGGAGGGAAACCCCATTCAGGGCAACATCATGCTGATCTCCGGCGATGAGCTGGCCGCCCCGTCCGCAGATGCAGCGGCGAAAAAGAGCGAGGCACGTTACACCGTCAAGGGCCTGTTCGGCAGAGAAGTGCTGTACACTGCCCGCCAGAAGGACAGCGTGCTGACGCTGGATGTGCCCGCCGGTTCTGCTACCTTCCGCACCACCGTGCAGGACATGCAGACCCTGCTGAACGAGGGCGTGAGCACGCTGGTGGTCCAGACCGAGAAGGGCTCCACCACCCTGAACCTGTCTCTGCTGGTGGAGGGCCAGAAGGGCACCGACCGCGTGGTGCTGCGCCGACTGGGCGAAAACACCTTCCTCACCGTGGGCCTGCGCTGCCGCCGCGATTTGATCGTGGGGCGCTGACCGCTTGACAGATGAACCCTCTCAGTCTCGCATACGCTCGACAGCTCCCCCGAAAGGGGGAGCTTTTTTGCGCCTTCCGTCAGATGCGAAAGCTCGCCCTTCGGGAGAGCTGGCATCACACAGCGATGACTGAGAGGGTTTCTACGCCTGAGAGCGCAAGGCTGCATACGGTTGTTAAGTTTTTGAAAATTTGCGCAGATGTCTTTGCAAAGTCTGCCGGGAGATGTTATAGTTAAATTGAAACAGTATGTATTCCCGATAGAAAGGAAAAAACGCCATGGAGCATTTTGTGGAGTTTGAGGACGTTTGCAAATATTATCAGACCGGCAGTGTGAAGATCGCCGCCGCAGACCACCTGAATTTTTATGTGGACAAAGGCGAGTTCTGCATCATCGTGGGGCCTTCCGGCGCAGGTAAGACCACCCTGCTGAACATCCTCGGCGGCATGGACAGCTGCGACGAGGGCAACGTCTGGCTGGACGGCCAGAACGTGAGCCACTTTACCGCCAGAGAGCTGACCACCTACCGCCGGTACGATGTGGGCTTTGTGTTCCAGTTCTACAACCTTGTGCAGAACCTGACCGCACTGGAGAACGTGGAGCTGGCCAGCGAGATCTGCCGCGACCCGCTGGACCCCAAAGAGACCCTGCGCAGTGTGGGTCTGGGAGAGCGGCTGAACAACTTCCCGGCCCAGCTTTCCGGCGGCGAGCAGCAGCGGGTGTCCATTGCCCGCGCACTGGCCAAAAACCCCAAGCTGCTGCTCTGCGACGAGCCCACCGGTGCACTGGATTACAAGACCGGCAAGCAGGTGCTGGCCCTTTTGCAGGATACTTGCCGCCGCACCGGCCGCACGGTGATCGTTATTACCCACAACACCGCCCTGACGGCGATGGCAGACCGCATCATTCAGGTGCGCAGCGGTAAGATCGTCTCCAATCAGGTCAACGAGCACCCTGTGCCGGTGCAGGAGATTGAGTGGTGAGAGCTGTGCTGAAAAGTTATCGTAAAAACATCCTGCGGGAAATGAAGGACAACCTGAGCCGCATGGTCTCGCTGTTCGGTATCGTAGCGCTGGGCGTGATGATGCTGACCGGCCTGATGAGTTTTGCGCCCAGCATGCGCATCGCCGGGCAGAAATACTACGTGCAGCAGAACGTGTTCGACCTGCGGGTGCTGTCCACACTGGGCCTTTCAAAGGAGGACATTGCCGTCCTTGCCGCCGTGGACGGCGTGGAGGCTGTGCAGCCGGTGAAATATCAGGACGTGGAGGCCCAGTGGCAGGGTCAGAGCGAGACGGCGGTGGTGCGCCTGCAGCAGCTGCCCGCCGACCCCGGGGCCGACACGGCAGAAAATATGAACCGTCTGGTGCTGCTCTCGGGCCGGATGCCTGAGGCTCCGGACGAGTGCGTGGTGCATGTGATGGGCTACGGCGACCCGGTGGAACCGGGCACGGTGCTCACCCTGCCGGAGGACACCGAATATGTGAGCCGGAAGCAATTCACGGTAGTGGGCACCGTGCAGGACCCGCAGCATTTTTCCACGGACAAGGAGAGCAGCACCGCCGGTGACGGCCAGCTGGATGATATTGTGTTCCTGCCGGAGGGCAGCCTGACCACGGATTATTATACAGTGTGCTATCTCAAAGTAAAAAATGCCGGCCTGTATGATAATTACTCGGACGAGTATCAGGCGACAGTGGATGACACAGCCGCAAGGGTAAAGGCCATCAGCGGGGCACAGTGCACAGCCCGGCGGGCGGAGCTGATCGAGGATGCCAGTGCAGAGCTGGCCGATGCCCGGGCCGAGTACAACGACAAAAAAGCCGAAGCAGACCGTCAGTTTGCGGAGGCAGAACAGCAGCTGGCCGATGCACAGGCACAGCTGGACAGCGCCAAAGCCCAGCTGGACGCGGGCGAAGCGGAGCTTGCCGCCAACAAAAAGGCCCTGCCGGATACCATGCAGGGCGGTGCGGACGAGCTGGTGAGCGGCGAGGAACAACTGCTGGAATTTGAGGATCAGCTGCAGCAGATCGAGATGCTGGTGAACCTGAAAAAGGTGGCCGACCCGCTGCTGGGCTATGCCGAAACGGCTCTGCACAACGCGCAGAAGGCGCTGGACGAGGCCGAGCCCGCCGATGAGGAATACACCGACCTGCGGGATGCCCTGCAGAAGGCGCAGGATGCTTACGACAACATCAGCGGTCAGCTGAACGGCTATCAGACCCAGTTGGACGAGGGCAAGCGCCAGATGTATGCACAGGGGCTGATCTCTTCGCCCAGCCTTTCCAACGAGCAGCTGGTGACCGAAGCCAAAGCCGCATTGCGCCAGATGAAGGTAAAGCTTCTGCAGGGTCAGCTGCAGCTCACCACCGGCACGGCCACAGCCTACACCCAGTTCGATGCGGCTCGCACCCGGCTGGACGAGGGCTGGCAGGAATACAGGGACGGCGTGCAGCAGCTGGCCGATTCCCGCGCGGAGTACGAGAGCCGGAAGGCCGATGCCGAACAGCAGCTGGCCGACGGCCTTGCCCAGCTGAACGATGCCGAGGAACAGGTGAGCCAGATCAAGAGCGGTGAGTGGTATGTGCTGGACCGCGGCTCCACCATGAGCTTTGTCACCTTTGAGCAGTATGCCGACCGCATGGATGCCATTGCACGGGTGTTCCCGGTGTTCTTCTTCCTGGTGGCGGCGCTGGTGGCCACCACCACTATGACCCGCATGGTGGACGAGAACCGCCTGCAGCTGGGTACCCTGAAAGCGCTGGGCTACTCCAACGCAAAGATCGCAGGCAAGTATCTGTTCTATGCCCTCAGCGCCAGCGTGCTGGGCAGCATCGTGGGCATGGTCATCGGTTTTGTGGTGTTCCCGCTCATCATCTGGTATGCCTACCAGATGATCTTCAGCATGTCCACCTTTACGCTGCACTTTTACCCCGGCATGGCGGCAGCCAGTGTGGCCATCAGCGCGGCCGTCATCGGTTTTGCTACATGGAACGCCTGCCGTGCCAGCCTGAAGGAAAAGACTGCAGCTTTGCTGCTGCCCCGGGCCCCGGTGGCAGGCAAGCGCATCTTTTTGGAGTACATCACCCCGCTGTGGCAGCACATGAGCTTCTCCCAAAAGACCACAGCCCGCAACCTGTTCCGCTACAAAAAGCGCTTCTTCATGACAGTGCTGGGCGTGGCAGGCTGCACGGCGCTGCTGCTGATCGGTTTTGGCATTCAGGATTCCATCCTGCCCATCGTGGACAAGCAGTCCGGGCAGCTGACCCACAACGATCTCACCATCTCGCTCAGCGATGAAAAGGCGCTGACCATGGAGCAGGGCCTTGCCGACACGCTGGACAGCAGCAGTGCGGTCCACAGCTGGGGCGCGTTCTACACAAAGTCCACCACCCTTTATAATGAAGAGGGCGGGAGCGCCGATGTCAGCATCGTAGGCGCGGAGGACGATGCCCGGATGACCGAATACTTCACCTTCCGCACCCGGGTGGGCCACGACCCCATTCCCTTTGAAGAGGACAGCGTGATCCTGACCGAAAAAACGGCCCTGAATCTGGGGCTGAGCGTGGGCGATACGTTCTATGTGGAGGCAGCAGACGGGAGCCGCGTGCCGCTGGTGCTGACCGGCATTACTGAGAACTACATGTTCACCCGGCTGTATCTCTCCAATGCGCAGCTGCAGGCCCTGCTGGGCAGCACGCCGGAGTGGAACACCGTCTACGGCCTGACCGGCTGTACCACCGAGGCGGAGTACAACACCCTGCGCACAAAGCTGCTGGGCTGCAACTATGTGAGCAGCGTCAGCTTCACCGAGGACACCACCTCCATGTTCGGCAGCCTGATCGGCAGCCTGAACTACGTGGTGGTGCTGATCATCGTGTGCGCGGCGGCGCTGGCGGCGGTGGTGCTGTACAACCTGATCAGCGTCAACCTTGCCGAGCGCAAAAAGGAGCTTGCCACTATCAAGGTGCTGGGCTTCTATGACAAAGAAGTGTACCGCTACATCTTCCGCGAGATCGAGCTTTTGTCCCTCATCGGCTCCGGCGTGGGCCTGTTGCTGGGCGTGCCGCTGCACCGGTTCATTATCCTGACCGTGGAAATGGATCAGCTCATGTTCATCCGCACCATTGCACCCCGCAGCTATCTGCTGGCAGTGGCATTGACGATGCTGTTCACCTTTGTGGTGTGCTTTGCCATGCGGCGGCATGTGCGGCATATCAGCATGGTGGAAAGCATGAAAGCCCCGGAGTGACAGCATGACAGCGGCAAAGAACCGGTAAATTCATAAAAGCTTCATATAAATAACATGCTTTCGCAGAAATTCTCTGGTATGATAATGCTACCGACAGGCGGGGCCGCAACAGCCTGAACGGGTAACATGATTCCTCCTTTACCAAACCAAATACCGCAAAACAAAACACCGCGCCTTGTCTGATCCGCAGCAGACAGGGCGCGGTGTCTTGTTTAAACCGTTAAGTTTTCAGCATCTGCGGCAATGGCATCGGCCTGCTGCTGGGTGAGCACGCGGCACTTGACCATCCGCTTGAGCACCACCTGCATCCGCTTGAAGGCAAGCTCCGGGCTGCTGGCGTAGACCGAGGGCGCGTTGGGCATACCCGCCAGATAGATCGCTTCGGCATCGGTCAGCTGGGCCGGTTCCTTGCCAAAGTAGCCCTCGGCAGCTTCTGCAATGCCATAATACCCGCTGCCAAAATAGATGGTGTTGGCGTACATCTCAAAGATCTGCTGCTTGGAGTAGGTCTTTTCAATATCAAAAGCAGCAAGCATCTCGGCAGCCTTGCGGGCCAGATGCTTGTCCTGCGTGAACAGCTCGTTCTTGGCAAGCTGCTGGGTCAGGGTGCTGCCACCCTCGGCCAGCGAGTGGGTGCGCAGGTCGGCTAGCAGGGCGCGGGCGATGGCCCCCGGGTCGATGCCCTTGTGGGTCATAAAATGCTCGTCCTCGGTGCAGATGACTGCGTTAATATAGATCTGCGGCAGCGCATCGTAGGAAGTATAGCTCCCGCGGGCACAGATGGCGTCGTACATGGAAGCCACTGGGTAACTGCTGGCGGCACTGCGGTACAGCTGTCTGCCCTGATAAAAGAACCAGCCGCCTGCCAGCAGCCCGCCAAGCAGCAGGATGCAAAGAACAACGAGCAGGCTCTGCTTTAAAAAATGAAAGAAACGATGCAGCATCGAAAAAACTCCTTTGACGATAAAAAAGAACGCTACCATAATAAACGGTTTGCCGGCCTTTTGCAAGAACAATTTCAGTATAGCAGCAAATTTTTAAGGTTTTATCAATGGAAAAATAAAAATTTTCGAAGAAGCAGAAGTGTTACTCCTGTTGGAACTGCACAACGGGATGCTGCAAATGCGGGCTGCGCATCGTGCAGAAAACTCAATTTGAAAAAAACTGGAATTAACCTATTGACAAACTAGGTAAGAGGGAATATAATGCAAACAACAAATCCACAAACCTAGTGGGAAAAAGAAAGCAAAGGTTTTGCTTCCCGGTACAGAGCAGATAGAGGTGCCGGTTTGTAGATGAGAGGGAAAGAGTTTTACGGGAAAGGAGGGCACGGATATGAAGCTGATTTGGAACGACCTGCTGCATGCAAACTTCCGCTGTGGGCGAATGTGCGGTGACCGGGCAGAACATCTGGCTGTGAACTGTACGATGCCCTCTTGCTGTGCACGAATGTGTACCCGAATGTGACGTTGACAGAATAGCTTTGAATTGTGTTTGCCCGGTGCGCTTTTGTATCACGCATCGGTTTTTTTGTATCAGAAAATTATACTATAAGTACAAATAAAGAGGTAAAATACTATGTCTAACTATAAATTTGAGACCCTGCAGCTTCACGTTGGCCAGGAGCAGGCCGATCCCGCTACCGATTCCCGTGCTGTGCCTATCTACCAGACCACTTCCTATGTCTTCCGCAACAGCCAGCACGCCGCTGACCGCTTTGGTCTGGCCGACGCCGGCAACATCTATGGCCGTCTGACCAACTCCACCCAGGATGTGTTCGAGAAGCGCATTGCCGCTCTGGAAGGCGGCGTGGCTGCTCTGGCTACTGCTTCCGGTGCAGCTGCCATCACCTACACCATCGAGGCACTGGCTCAGGCCGGCGACCACATCGTGGCTCAGAAGACCATCTACGGCGGCAGCTACAACCTGCTGGAGCACACCCTGACCCAGTTCGGTGTCACCACTACCTTTGTCAATGCACACGATCTGGCTGAGGTGGAAAATGCCATCCAGCCCAACACCAAGGCCGTCTATCTGGAAACTCTGGGCAACCCCAACAGCGATATCCCCGATATCGATGCCATTGCAGCCATCGCGCACAAGCACGGCCTGCCGCTGGTCATCGATAATACCTTCGGCACCCCGTACCTGATCCGTCCCATTGAGCACGGCGCAGATATCGTTGTCCATTCCGCCACCAAGTTCATCGGCGGCCACGGCACCACGCTGGGCGGCATCATTGTGGAAAGCGGCAAGTTCGACTGGAAGGCAAGCGGTAAGTTCGGCAACATTGCTGACCCCAACCCCAGCTACCACGGCGTTTCCTTTGCCGATGCAGCAGGCCCCGCAGCTTTTGTCACCTACATCCGTGCGATCCTGCTGCGTGATACCGGTGCCACCATTTCGCCGTTCAACGCCTTCCTGCTGCTGCAGGGCACCGAGACCCTGAGCCTGCGCATCGAGCGCCATGTGGAGAACACCAAGAAGGTGGTCGAGTTTCTGGCAAACCACCCGCAGGTGGAGAAGGTCAACCACCCCTCCCTGCCGGATCACCCGGATCACGCCCTGTACGAGAAGTACTTCCCCAATGGCGGTGCTTCCATCTTTACCTTCAACATCAAAGGCGGCCGCGAGGAAGCGTTCAAGTTTATCGATAACCTGAAGGTCTTCTCCCTGCTGGCAAACGTTGCTGATGTGAAGAGTCTGGTCATCCACCCGGCTTCCACCACCCACAGCCAGCTGAACGACGAAGAGCTGGCCGAGCAGCAGATCTATCAGAACACCATCCGCCTGTCCATCGGCACTGAGCACATCGACGATATCATTGCTGATCTGGAAGCAGGTTTCGCAGCCGTCCGCGGCGAGTAAATCTTATCCCCTTAAAACCTCCGACAGAATGTGTATGCCTTGTTTTTTCTCCTGATCTCTTCCAAAAATTCCTTATATCCTAAACACAGCAAAAGGGTCCCGGAATTTTCTCCGGGACCCTTTTGTTGTTTGCGGCAAAATGCCGTCAGCCTTTCACGCCGCCCAAAGCAACACCGCGGACGATGAACTTGGAAAGCAGCAGGTACACGATGATGACGGGCAGAATGGCGATAGCCACCATCATGTAAACCTTGCCCATATCAAACTTGAGGAAGTCTGCACTGCGCAGCTGTGCAATCAGGATGGGCAGGGTCTTTTTGTCGGCGCTGTCCAGCACCAGAGCGGGAATGAAGTAGTTGTTCCAGCTGGCCACGAAGGAGAAAATGGCCTGCACTGCCAGAGCGGGCTTCATAATGGGCAGCACGATCTTGTTGAAGGTGTAGAACTCGCCTGCACCGTCGATGCGGGCAGCCTCTACGATCTCCATGGGAAGGGAAGCGTCCAGATACTGCTTCATGAAGAAGAACACGGTGGGCGCTGCAATGCTGGGCAGGATCAGCGGGATAAAGCTGTTCTTCAGGCCCATCTTGGTGATGAGCTGCAAAAAGCCCAGAGCGGACACCTGCGTGGGCATGGTCATAATCAGCAGGATAATGGCGAACGCGGCCTTTTTGAATTTGAAGTTATAGGCGTAGATGCCGTAGGCCGTCAGGGCCGAGAAGTACACGCTGAGCGCCGCCGAGCAGGCGGAGACGATCAGGCTGTTGCGGATGCCGGAGACGACAGGGATGTTGGCATCGGCCAGCACGTTTTGGAAGTTGGTGATGAGCGATTTGCCCGGCAGCAGCGAGAAGCCTTTCTGGATCTCGAAGTGGGTGCGGGTGGAGTTGATCACCAGCACATAAAAGAAGAACAGGCACAAAAAGCTGATGAGCACCAGAACCAGATAACACCATGCGCGGCGTGCAGCCAGTGTTGCTTTTTCCGATTGATTTCTAGGAGTGTGTGCCATAATCATTTCCCTCCTTTTGCTGCCTTTTTAGCGGCGTTCAGTTCTTTGCGCTGGGCGCGGGTCAGGCCGTCATCCTCCTTGGTAAGGGAGAAGTAGACCACAACGCACAGCACTGCGCACACGAGGAACAGCACCACGGATACAGCACCGGCCATGCCGTAGTTCTTGCTGAACAGGTGGTTGTTCAGGTACATGATCATGGTGGTGGAGGTGCGGTCCGGGCCGCCCTTGCCGTTGGTCAAAATCTGCGGCACATCGAACATCTGCAGGCCGCCGATCATGGAGGTGATCATGACGTAAACAAGGATGGGACGGATCAGCGGAATGGTAATCTTCCAGAACATCTGGTTCGGGGTGCAGCCGTCCAGTTCAGCCGCCTCGTACAGGGTGGGGTCTACACCCATGATCGCAGCCATCAGCATGATGGTGGTGTTGCCGAACCACATCAGGAAGTTCATCAGGCCGATCAGCCCGCGATTGCCCCACACGGTGTTCAAAAAGCTGATGGGTGCATCGATCCAGCCCATGCTCTGCAGCACGGCGTTCACCGGGCCGTTGTCCGAGAACAGCGCGAAGAACAGCATTGCAAAGGCGGAGGCCATGATCAGGTTGGGCATGTAGATGACCGTCTTGAAGAAGGTCTGGCCCTTCAGCTTCAGGCGCAGATCGGTGAACCATGCTGCCAGCAACAGGGAAATGGCGATCTGCGGGATAAAGCCGATGATCCACAGAATCAGCGTGTTGCCAAAGTACTTGGGCAGATCGGTTGCGAACAGGGTAATGTAGTTTTTCAGGCCTACAAAGTTCGGGCCAATGATCTTCAGGCCGCTGCGGTAATATTCAAAAAAGCTGTAGTAAATGGTGGATGCTAGAGGGATCAGCTGGAATACCGCGAAGATGATGAAGAACGGCGCAATGAAGATGTAGCCCCATTTCGCGTAGCTGATCGACCCTTTCTTTTTCTTTTCTCCCATAAGGATCGCCTCCTGATAAATTTGCGGAAAGAACAGGGGCGGGCGGGAACAGCGTCCGGCCCGCCCCTGCGTATTCACTTTTCCGTTTTAGGGTCGGCTGCTATTATGCGGGCCACACCACGTCGGTCAGCTCAGGATACTTCTCCTTGATAGAGGTCTCGAAGTTTGCCTTTGCGGTATCTTCGTCCACGTTGCCGGTGAAGTAATCCTTGAACGCATTCTGGAAGCTCTCATTCAGGCCCTGATCGTACGGACCGGCGTTGGACATATCGATCTTGGTTGCAGCCTCTGCAAACAGAGCGATGTGGTTCTGGCCGCCCAGGAAAGCGGAACTGTAATCGCTGTTTGCGATCTCGTTCATAGCCTTCTCGTTGTTGGTGTAGTCCTGTGTATCCATGGTGATCTGCTTCATGATGGCTTCATCGCAGGTCAGCTTCTGCATAACATCCTTAATGGTCTCGATGTTGTCGCTGCCGGCTGCGCCGCAGATCCAGGTGCCGCCCCAGTAGTAGGGCTGAGGGCCTTCGCACACAGCGTAATCGCCGTAGATACCGTTGCCAACTTCTTCCTTGCCGCCCTCAGCGACAGGAGTCTCCAGCGAGTTGCCCAGCAGGGTGAAGTTGATGCCCCAAGTGGAGTAGAAGAAGCCGAACACCTTACCGGTGGGACCCTGATCGGCTGCCCACTGGCTGTCCCACAGGCTGGACTTGTTGTTATAGCCCTTATCGGTGTACTCCTTGGTCTGATCGACCCACTTCATAATGTTCTCATCAACGGTAACGGTAGTGCCGGTGACCCACGGAGCTGCCACGTTGTTGGAGAAGGTGCGGTATGCATCATCAAAGCCGGACAGCATCTTGTAGCCCTTGGCGGCTGCCTGTGTAGCTACATCATTGAACTTATCCCAGTCGGACAGGTAGGTCTGCACTTCGGCGGGATCATCGGTGCCCAGAACATCCTTGGCAATGCTGCGGCGGTATGCAAACAGACCGGGAGTTGCCTGCCAGGTGGTGCCGCGCTGGCTGCCGTCCACAGTAACGATGTCCTTGGTGTACTGGTACTGGCCAGCCAGATCGTCGTCGGTCAGGCCGATGTCTGCCTTGACATCCAGAACGTAATCGGAATCCACATACTTCAGAGCATAGTCAGCCTCGATCAGGAAGATGTCGATCTTGTCGTCATCAGCAGCGCTGTCCTGACTCAGCAGGGCTTCGTCCAGCTTGTTCTGATAGTTGTTGTTCTCGTTGGCATTGATGGTCCACTTCACAACGGTGCCATCCTTCAGGGTGGTGGTGGACTTGTCGGCTGCGATCTCGGAAACTTCCGGATAGTAGTCGTTGAAGCGGCTCTGGAACTCATCATTCCAGCACCAGATGTTCAGCACCTTGCCGCCTGCTGCGGGAGCAGCGGAAGCAGCAGAGGAAGCCGGAGCAGAAGAAGCGGTGCTGGTGGAAGCGGAAGAACCGCCGCAGGCAGCCAAAGCTGCACCAATGGTCACGGCACCGGAAGCGAGCAGGAAATTACGGCGAGAGATCTTTTTCATAAGGGTAAACCTCCTTCATGGTTTTCCATTATTTGCAAAAGTTTTCTTCATAAAAGGTTCCGTAGCAAGAGCCTTTGGAGACATATTAAAGAATGCTGACCGACCCGCCGTCCAGCAATTTGCCGGAAACGCGGATCTGTTCGGGCAGGGTCACTCTTGGATGCTCGATCAGCTCAATGAGCTTGTCGGCAGCCGTGCGGCCCAGCGCGGCGGTGTTCTGCTGGTAAGTCACCAGCTGAGGCTTGACCACCCGCGAGAGGTAGATGCCGTCGTAGCCCATCACCGAAACATCCTCCGGGATCGAAAGCCCCTTTTCGCTGATGGCGTTGTAGCCGCCCAGCGCGGAGAAATCGTCCGGGAAGATGATGCAGGTGGGCGGCTGCGGAAGCTCCAGCAGCGTTTTGGTCTCGGCGGCACAGCGGTCGGCATCATGGTAGATACCCTCCCGCACATAAGCTTCCGGGATCTTCAGGCCCAGCTCTTCGCAGGCCTGATAGAAACCTGCAACGCGGTTCTCGGTAACGGCGGTCTTTTCGCCGTGGATAAAGGCGATGCGGCGGTGGCCGCAGGCCCATGCCTGCCGCACCAGTGCCTTCAGGCCGGAAACGTTATCCGAGAGGATCGCCATGCGGTTATTGAACACATGATCGATCGTGACCACCGGCACCTCGCTGTTCACCAGCTCCACCACCTGCGGCTCGTAGAAGTTCACGCAGGCGATCACCACACCGTCCACATTGCGGTAGCGGCAGTGCTCAAGGTAGCTCATGCTCTTGCCGCTGATATTGTGGTTGATAAAGGTGATGTCGTAGCCGTGTTTCTCGGCTTCCACCTTGAAGCTGTCCAGCACGGCGGAAAAGTATTCGTGGGTCAGGCCGCTCTGCCGTTCATCTACGAACAGAACGCCCAGATTGTAAGTACGGTTTGTTTTCAAGGAACGGGCGGCGGCGTTTGGCATGTAGCCCATACGGTGCGCTGCGGCCCGCACCCGTTCTCGTGTGGCAGGCGAGATATCCGGCTGGTCGTTCAGCGCCTTGCTGACCGTTGCCACCGATACGCCGCATTCCTTTGCCAGATCTTTCAGGGACGGCATCGCTCGTTTGCCTCCTTCCGAAGAACGTTTTACGGGGGATGTTTACCATCAAGTCCTTAATCGTTTTCGCAATCTCATAATAGCGTATTCTGTATGAAAAATCAAGCTCAAAAGAATAACTTTCATTGCTTTTGACTCAATTTTGGCGTTTTGTTCGTTTCTGAAGAACCGAAATTGTGCATCTTGGATGGGTTTCGTTACATTTCGGTTAAAATCAAAAGATTTTCGTTGCGGTTTCGTTACGATTTTCGCCGTATATAATATTACCTATAAATTGTGTTTCAGCGGTTTCGCTTACAGGAAGCACAAAAAGTGTGCTTGAAATAAATTTTCTGAAAATCATGAAAACATACGTATTTATGAAAGATACTTTCAGAATTTTTTTAGAAAATCCTCTTGCTTTTTTGGCCTGCTTGGGCTATGCTAGAAGCAAAGAGAATGCTTTGATCGTCTGCCTTAATCGTTTTCGCAAAAGCGATGCCGCCGGGGCTACCGGCAGCTGATAAGGAGGAAGCATTTATGAAATTCGGCCATTTTGATGACGCACGCAAAGAATATGTCATCACCACCCCGCGCACGCCCCTGCCCTGGATCAACTACCTTGGCAGCGAGGATTTCTTCAGTCTTGTCTCCAACACGGCGGGCGGCTACAGCTTTTACCGCGACGCCCGGATGCGCCGCCTGACCCGCTACCGCTACAACAGCTCCCCGCTGGATATGGACGGCCACCACATTTACATCAAGGATGGCGATACCGTCTGGAACCCCGGCTGGCAGCCCACCAAGACAGAGCTGGACAGCTACGCCTGCCGCCACGGTCTGGGCTATACCATTCTGGAGGGTGAGAAGAACGGTGTTTCCGCTGCGCAGGAGCTGTTCGTGCCCACCGGCGATGCCTGTGAGCTGGACCGCCTGACTTTGAAAAATAAGACGGATGCCATAAAAGAGCTGGATGTGTTCAGCTATGTGGAGTTCTGCCTGTGGGATGCCATTGACGACAGCTCCAACTTCCAGCGCAACTTCTCCACCGGCGAAGTGGAGGTGGAGCCGGCCATCATCTACCATAAGACGGAATACCGTGAGCGCCGCAATCACTATGCAGTATTCTGGAGCAATACGCCCGTCACCAGTTTTGACACCGCCCGCGATGCCTTCTGCGGTGTGTATGGCGGCCCTGCAGACCCGCAGGCCGTCCGCGCCGGGCACTGCTCCGGCAGCATTGCCCACGGCTGGGCACCGGTGGGCGCGCTGCACATCCATGTCACCCTTGCACCGGGTGAGGAAAAGAAGATCCTCTTCGGTCTGGGCTACATCGAGAACCCACAGGAAGAAAAGTTCACGGCTCCCGGTGTCATCAACAAGGAGCGTGCCCATGCCATGATCGCACGCTATGCCACCGATGCACAGGTGGACGCGGCCCGCAAGGCGCTGGCCGACCACTGGGAAGCTCTGCTCTCCACCTACCATCTGGAATCCGGCGAGGAAAAGCTGGACCGTATGGTAAACATCTGGCACCAGTATCAGTGTATGGTCACCTTCAATATGAGCCGCTCGGCCAGCTACTTTGAAAGCGGGACCGGCCGCGGCATGGGCTTCCGCGACAGCTGTCAGGATCTGCTGGGCTTTGTACATATCATCCCGTCCCGCGCACGGGAGCGCATTTTGGATATCGCCGCCACCCAGTTTGAGGATGGCAGCGCCTACCACCAGTACCAGCCCCTGACCAAGAAAGGCAACCGCGATATCGGCACCGGCTTCAACGATGACCCGTTGTGGCTCATTGCCGGCACTGCCGCCTATCTGCGCGAGACCGGCGACTGGTCTATTCTGGACGAGCAGGTGCCCTTTGATAATGATGCCAGCAAGGCACAGAGCCTGATGGAGCATCTGCGCCGCAGCTTCAACTTTACCGTCACCCACCTTGGCCCCCACGGCCTGCCGCTCATTGGCCGCGCCGACTGGAACGACTGCCTGAACCTGAACTGTTTCTCGGAGCACCCGGGCGAGAGCTTCCAGATCACCGGTCCCAGCGAAGGCCCTGTGGCCGAAAGCGTGTTCATTGCGGGCATGTTCGTCAAGTACGGCCACGAGTACGCCGAACTGTGCGACCACTTGAACCTTGCCGATGAAGCCGCTGCGGCCCGCAAGGCCGTGGACGGCGTGGAACAGGCGGCCCTGACCTCTGGCTGGGACGGCGCATGGTTCCGCCGCGCCTACGATGCTTTTGGCAAGCCTGTTGGCAGCAAGGAGTGCACCGAGGGCCAGATCTTCATTGAGCCGCAGGGCATGTGCGTCATGGCTGGCATTGGCAAGGAGACCGGTCAGGCCGCGCAGGCATTGAAGAGCGTAGAGGAACGGCTGGATACCAAGTACGGTGTGGTTCTGCACCAACCTGCATACACCAGTTATCAGCTCAATCTGGGCGAAATTTCCAGCTATCCTCCGGGATACAAGGAGAACGCCGGTATCTTCTGCCACAACAACCCGTGGATCAGCTGTGCCGAAGCCGTTCTGGGCCACGGCGACCGGGCCTTTGAGGTGTACCGTAAGACATGCCCGGCCTACATCGAGGATATTTCTGAGATCCACCGCACCGAACCCTATGTCTACAGCCAGATGGTGGCCGGTAAGGATGCCCCCACCTTTGGCGAAGCAAAGAACAGCTGGCTGACCGGCACTGCCGCATGGACCTTCTTCAATGTGAGCCAGTATATCCTTGGCATCCAGCCCACGCTGGACGGCCTGAAGGTAGACCCCTGTATCCCACACACGCTGGGCGGCTTCACCGTTACCCGCCGCTACCGGGGCGCAACCTATCACATTGCAGTGGATAATACCGCTGCAGTCCAGTACGGTGTGAAGAGCGTCGCTGTGGATGGCAAGCCCATTGAGGGCAGCCTGCTGCCGCTGGCACCGGAAGGCGCTGTGGTAGAGGTGCAGGTGACCATGGGATAACCTTTACTGCATTTTCATAATTTTTCCTTCGTGCGGTTCTGAAAGAACAGCGGCCTCCGCATTACGATCCTGCTTGGCATCATATTTGCCTTGCAGGACTTCATCTGCAAGCTGCCGACCAATCTCGTGGGCCTGCTCCGGCGTGGTTTCGCCCGGATGTCGGTGGTGTCGATAGGATATCGCCGCAAGAAGAAGTCTCTTCATTCCAATGAACAGGATCGTCCCCGTCTCATTCTTCACAAAAAGAGCCCTTGCATTTATTGGTAAAAATCACCTTGCCTCTTTCCCTTGTATGGAAAGGCTGCAAAAACAGACTTTCCAGCGTAATTTTACTCTTTACTTTATTGTACCACGGTAGGTTGGCGGGCTTCAAAGGGCATCTTCCACAAAGTTTGCCTCGTGCAATCTGCGCAGAATGCCCAGTGTAATTCTTGTGCAAAACTGCCTTTGCAAATTCCCGGCAGGCGGGCTATAATAATTTCGTACAACGAGTAGCACTCATGCGTAAAACCGGTTGCATGAGGGCTGCTCGTTGTTTTTTTTTGCCCCAAAATGGAAAGGTAAGGTGAATCCCATGGAAAGTTCCAATCAATTCCTTGGCACGGAGCGCATCGGCAAGCTGATGCAAAAGTATGCGATCCCGTGCATTATTTCGCTGCTGCTGGGTGCGCTGTACAACATCGTGGACCAGATCTTTATTGCAAACGCCAGCTATCTTGGCTCCTACGGCAACGCCGCCAACACCGTTGGGTTCCCCCTGACGGTGGTGGCTCTGGCCATCGCCGTGATGATCGGTGACGGCTGCTGCGCCTTCGTCAGCATCAGCCTCGGGCAGAACGAAGTCCCAAAGGCAAAGCGGAGCGTCGGCAACGCGGTAGTGATGTGTCTGGTCAGCAGCATTATGTTGGCGGCGCTCTATCTGATTTTTGAGGATACCCTTTATCGCAAATTCCACCGAACTTGTCGGGGCGAGGCCCCTTCATCTGCTGTCGCAGACCGCGCTGCCGCTTAAAAGCCCCACTGGGGCTTTTATTGCTGCGCTGCGCTTCGCAAACGCGGTTCCACCCCAAACCCTGCTCAGATTTCGCACCGCTGGTGCGAAAGAATGGCGTGTTGTGCTTTACATAACTTCACCGAGGAGCTAGCAAGACGACAGGAGGTTCAATGAACAAAACGAATGTCAAAGCGAATCCAAGCACGACCCACCGCCACGACACGCCGAACAACAAACCAAATAGAGAGCAGAATGTTCTTCTTTCACACACCCATTAAATAATTTTCATGAATCTGCTTGACGAATATTACGGTTAGTGATATATTTATTACAGTAACCGTAACAAGGAGGCAAACCATGCGCGATAATGCAAAAGGTGGTGCGCTTACAGAAGTCACCTTTTATATTTTGCTTTCTCTTTATACGCCAAAACACGGATACGCTGTTATGCAGTTTATTGAAGAAAAAACATACGGACGGCTTTCCCTAGGCGCAGGCACTTTATATGGAGCATTAAACTCTTTGCAGGACAAGAAGTGGATTGAACCTTATGGCGATAGTGAGGGAAGAAAAAAAGAATACCACATTACAGCACAGGGAAAAGAAATTGCAGAAAAAGAGCTTGCAAGACTAAACGAACTTGTAAGCATTGCAAGTGAAATTATTGGAGGTGCAGTATGAGTAAAAAATGTTATCGCTTCTTTGGTGGATTGCTAAATGCACAGGCAAAATGGTTAAACAAAATGTCCAAAAAAGGCTATCGACTTGTCCGGACAGGGAGGGTGCTCTATGAATTTGAAGAATGCAGTCCTGATGAAGTGACCTATTGTGTAGAGTTTATCGGAGAAAAATCAAAAGAGAATGCAACGGACTACGCTGATTTTTTGGAGGATATGGGCTACAAGATATTTTTCAAAAATATCAATCTAAACTATTCTGTCGGAAAAGTTCGATTGCGTCCATGGGCGGAAATGGGCGGTTGTATTGCAACAAACGCAACAACTTTTAACAGGGAACTATTGATTGTAGAAAAATCAAACGACGGAAAGCCTTTTGAACTTCATACTTCTTATGCCGATAAAGAAAAATACTACCGCAATTTGCGTAACCCATGGCTATTCCTGCTGCTCCTATTTGCACTGTTTGCCATTATCAAGCATTCTATTGTCTTGGGTATTTTTTCATTGGTTTCTGCAATTCCCAGCATTCTATACCAGCTCCAAATTATAAATGTCCGACAAAAAGCCAAAACGTGGGAACAATAAATAATAATCAAGAGGGTGACAACAAAAGCTGTCGCCCTCTTGATTATTATTTATAGAAATACCAAAAAGATTGCTCCGCAGCCTTTGAGGAGCAGCACCGTGCAGAGCTGACAGGGTACCGGGCGGCAGCAGCCTATTTTAAGACAAACAACATTATAAAGCTGCCCAGCCCGAAAAAGCTGGAAGCCGAGTATGCGCAGCTGGCATCCGAAA
>OOAF01001030.1_pt1 | contig 28333 bp, 20 predicted proteins | sample 1671251 | NCBI WGS metagenome assembly OOAF01 (sample SAMN06348137, study PRJEB24527) | human gut metagenome | biome: human gut; feature: ankylosing spondylitis patient; material: feces | host: Homo sapiens | place: China | collected 2015-10 | reverse complement strand
TACAATTAACAACATCGAATTAAACCGCCTTAAAAAACCAGAGCAGAAACTATCCTTATACAAACTGATATGCAGTGAATTTAATGTCAGCGAAGAATGGCTACTGAATGGTACCGGCGATATGTTTACCAGTAACGAATCTGAATACAGTACTATGATCGATCAGATCATGCATGGGGAAAATGAATTTGCCAAAAACATTTTTAAAACATTTGCACTGTTCGATGTGAAAGACTGGGAAGCTTTAGAGCGGATGATTTCAAAATATAATTCCGTTACAGATCCGAAACCAGACGTTTCTTTATATGACAGCGTGCCGGATACACCGGAAGAATTGGAAAAACTGTTTCCACCAATTGAAAAAGATGTCAAACGCGGTGTTGGGTAATCCCTGAACGGGACACCCAGCAATCCCGCTTACTTATTTACAATTACAAATATTGTACCGGTAAAGTTAAGATTATAATACATGGTTTTACTGCATCTATAATAGATTGCATATATTTTGCGGTTATTGTGATATATGTATTTTATTTTCATGTCCCACGACCTTTCTTCTTGCGGAAAAGCTGGGTGTATCTTTATTATATCAACGGCATTTGTCTTGCTTCTACTGGTACGTTGGAAATGATCAAAAATTTTTCGATAAAATAATAAGACACCCCGGTTGTATCAAAATACTTCCGGGGTGCACTAAAATATGCAGGTGATCACATGAAAAAGAAAGAATTATGTCCGGCAGTGATCCGGGTCGCATTATATATCCGCGTTTCCGGAGAAGAACAGAAAATCAAAGGACTTTCACTGGAAGCCCAGCAGGAACGGTTAGAAACATATGCAAAAGAACACGGCTGGATCATCACCGGCACATATATAGATGCCGCTAAAACAGCCCGCAAAAATCTGCACAAAAGAACAGAATTCCAGCGCATGATGGAATCCGTCAAACGCAACGAAGTAGATATCCTGCTCTTTGCCAGGCTCGACCGCTGGTTCCGGTCTGTTGCAGATTATTACAAAGTTATGGAGATCTTACAGGCCCACAACTGCAACTGGAAAACAACGGATGAAGAATATGATACAACCACTGCAAACGGCCGGCTTTATATTAACGTAAAATTATCCATCGCCCAAAATGAAGCAGATATTGACGGAGAGCGAATTGATGTTGTATTCGACAGCAAAATTGCACATGGTACCGTTGTATCCGGCAGCTGTCCTTACGGCTTTCGTGTAAACAACGAAAAAAGACTGGAAATCATCCCAGACGATGCCGCTATTGTACAAGATGCATTCTGCTATTTTGAATCCTCCGTATCACAACGCGCTACGACAAAATATATCCGTGAAAAATACGGCATCAACTGGTGCTACGCTACTTTCCACCGGATGTTAACGGAAGAATTATATACCGGTGTATATAACCGCGGCGGCAGATACAATGCGAACTTCTGTCCATCCATCATCAACCGCGATCAATTCGACCGGGTACAGGCTCTTTTAAAAAAGAACGTTCACACTGCTCCATCCGGCCGCATATACCTTTTTACTTCTATTCTTGTCTGCGACGAATGCAGCCATAAATTAAACGGCTATCTTTCCCAGGGTATCGTTTATTACCGCTGTGCACAGCACATGCAGCGTGGCAGATGTATACATAATCATTCTATCCGCGAAGATTATGTGGAACAATGGTTATTCGATCACTTAAGCGAAGAATTTAACCGCGTCAAGCTCGACTGGGAAATACAGGCTGCGAAAAGAAAACGTTCTTCCTCCTCGAAAGGCAAAGCAGTCTTAAAACGAAAGTTAAATAAACTGAAGGAATTATATGTAAATGATCTGATCGACATTGAAGAGTATCGAAAAGACTATGAGATATACACCTCTGCCCTGAAGCAGATGCCAAACGACAAAGAAATGGAACAGCCGCCAAATTTTAAAGCTGTGGAACGGTTACTGCAGTCTGATTTTAAAAATTTATACAACACTTTAACCCGTGAAGAAAAAAGAACGTTGTGGAGATCCGCTATTAAGGAAATCCGGATTGACAACGATTACAATATAACAGGTATTATTTTTGAATAGTGTTGTACTATTTATATAGTACCCGTCGGCTCATCACAGAGCAGGATATCCGGATTTTTCACAATGGCACGCCCAATAGATCGGAAGAGCGTCGTGAATGGAAACTCTCTGCTGCTGTCCGCCGGAAAGCTGGTTCGGCAGTTTATGCCTGTGTTCATAAAGTCCCAGCGTATGTAATAAATCGTCAATATCGAGCGGACTGTCTGATAAATATGCACCGACCTCAATATTTTCCTTGACATTTAAATTTGCGATCAGGTTATACATCTGAAACACATAACCTAAATGCTTTCTGCGGTACTGTGTCAGCTTCTTCTCTCCGAGTTCTTCTAACTTATCGCCGTTGATGGAAATATAACCGGAGTCCGCACTATCGATTCCACCGATAATATTGAGAAGCGTCGACTTTCCGGAACCGGATGGTCCAAGCAGCACACAAAATTCTCCTTTTGCCACGGAAAAATTCATTCCCCGAAGTACTTCCTGTCGGGTTTCCCCGCTTCCAAACCCTTTTTTCAGATCAACAATTTCCAAAAATTTTCTTTCTTCTTCTGACATATGCTCCCCTTTCCCATTACAGAATTGTTCTTATATCCTTATCTATTCTGAATGGTATTAAAGTCTTTCCTTACTTTTGTTAGCATTATCTAACTTTTGTTTGTATTATATCACAGCTTTTCCAGATTACAAGCAAAAAGACGATTCCTTTGGTCAGAATCGTCTTTTTGCCTTATATAATGTCTTTACTTACTATTATGTCTTTACTGTCTCTTTGACTGTAAATATTGTTCTATTTCTGAAACTGGCTTTCCTGTCACTTCTATGATTTTCTCTATTGGGAAACCGAACTTGATCATATTGTGAATCATTCTCGCTTCTGCGATCTCAATCCCATCACTTTTACCAGCTTCATATTCTGCCTTTCGGAGCTTCTTTTCTTCCCACTCTTTATCATACTCTAATATACTCACCATCTTTACCTCCGAACGATTCTTCCGAAGAAATTCCACTAAAATTCCTTCTTTGATGCATTCCGTGATCGCCCTTTCAACTGCATCATTCAGATTCAGCTCTGATGCATATTTTCGGACTCTCGCAACATAAATGGCATATTCCTTCAATGTCTGGCACTGTTCCATCAGTTCTTTGTTGTGTCCTTCGTTCACATTTAACATCAGAACTTTTAACTCTAAATCCGGCTCTCCAGCCAGATGCTCATATGCTGATGAAAGTTTCAGTTCCATACTGTCTTCTACGTCATCGGTTCCATTGTAAAACACCATAAACTTCGGTGCCGGAATCTTCTGCAGCTTTGACGAATACAGTGACTTATCGTTCACAAACTGCTGATACTCGATTCCTATGTAAATCAGATCCCGCAATGGTATATTGGGATTGATCGTCGACTGATGCTCATAGAGATAAATATTCGTCTCTAACATAAATGCCAGATCATTTTTCATTCCCATATAGATCGCATTTTCCAACGTGACAATCTTAAGGGCTTCCGCATTCTGATAATGACTTCCGGTCACTGCGTTGTACAGGGATAAGAGATTTTCTTTCTCTGAAAACAGCATGCGGAATACAGTGTCTTTGTACTGACGGTTGGCTGTCGGTATCTTTTCTGATACCTGCTCGCTCTTCTTCATATTCAGTTCCTCCTGTGTGCAAAAGCATAGATTTCTGAAATGTTTTTTGAAATTTAGACGGATGTATACATCCTGATAGTCGTGCAGACAGAATTGCCGGATTCATAATTATGGCATCGGATAGATGTCTGCATCGTAGAAATATGCTTTGATTTATTTTACCATACGTCATTCTTAGTATGCAACCAATTTGAAATTTCTTGTGCAGGTTGTACAAAAACAAAGTTACTGTTCACAGGTTACCCTGCGGACTGTAACTTCGCAGCCCCATGTAAAGTTTTGCTTCGCAAAAGGGGCTGCTCACCCCCACATCACGTTCATACGCACCTGAACAGCAAAGTGTTCAGGTGCCGAGTGAACAGTAACAAAACAAGCGGCTATTTTTAAAGAAAGACAGTGTCCGGCTGAATATCAATCCGGACACTGTCTTCCCTGTCATTTTCTGACAGTTACACACTTTAAATTTTTCTATTTACTGACCTTAACTTTTTTCACGGATGAATATTTTCCATACACTTTTTTGCCCGTGGAATCCATTTTATAAGCCCGGATGCGCACATAGTATATCTTTCCTTTTTTCAGTTTACTTATGGTATAGGATGTCTTCGCCGTATTTTTCTTTGTGACCGCCTTTTTGAATTTTTTATCCGTACTGTAAGAAATCTCGTAACCTTTTGCGCCGGATACTTTCTTATATTTCAGTAAGATCTGTTTACTCTTGCTGTTTTTCGCAGACGTAAGAGAAGCCTTCGCCACTTTTACTTTTGTCCACTTTGCATACAAAATGTAATCGGATTTTGCGCTGCTGCTGATACTTGTGATCTTCTTTTTAAATTTTGCATCCGTATACCAGCCTGCAAATGCGTATCCTTTGCGTGACGGATTTTTCAGCGTTACTTTCTTTCCATAATAAGTTGACGGATTCGAGGCATTGTTTTTACCTTTATTCAGTTTGTAGGTAATTTTATATGGTACTGTAACCGTACAGGATGCCTGATAACTACTGTTTTCAGACGAAGTCACCGTGATCTTCGTTCTGCCCGGTGCCTTTGCTGTCACACTGCCGTTGGCATCCACGGTGGCAATCTTTGTATTTGCCGATTTCCAGACTACCTTTTTGTTGGACGCATAAGACGGTGATACAGTCACATTTAAGGTGAGTTTCTCTCCTCTTTTTACCTCTGCTGATGTCCTGTCTAAAGTTATTCCTGTTACTTTCGCCTTTCCGGTGACAGTCACATAGCAGACTGCATATTCATCACTGCCATCCGTTGCTGCCGCCCGGATTTTTGCTTCGCCCTCCGATCTTGCAGTGACAAGTCCGCTTGCAGAAACCTCTGCCACTTTCGTATCAGAAGAAGTATATTTGAGTTTTTTATTTGTGGCATCCGAAGGTGAAATATATGGTTTCAACTGATAGGTTTCACCAGCTTTTAATTCAATCTCATCCTCATCAAATTCGATCCAGTCTATCAGCTGCGGTACGGTTATCTTACAGGCAGCTTTTACATTTCCAGCCGTTACCGTAATGACTGCTGTTCCAACACCACAGATCTCCACATATCCGGTATCCGAAACAGTGGCAACCTCTTCGTTGGAACTTGTCCATACCACTGCATCTGTGAAATTCAAAGGTGCAATCGTCGCTGTCAGCTGGAAATCGTCATAGCGCTCCGCCGTTTTTTCTGTAATATCCAGACTGACTGAGGTTGCATGAATATCCTGTGTGACGTACTTGATTCCTTTTCCGCTCGCATAGGTCTCGGCATAACAGTCGGACGGACCGTACATCGTCATTTTCTTTGGATAAGAAAATGCATTTGATGCGATCGAAGTTGTGTTGCGCGGAACTGTAATCTGCGTCAGCTTCGTGCAATTGACAAAGGCACTGTCACCGATTGTGGTCACATTGTAAGGGATCACAATGGATGGCAGAACTGTACAGCCGTAGAACGTCTGACTCTCAATCTTCTTTAACTTGCTGCCTAATGTAATGTCGGTCAGGGCTTCACAGCCATAAAATGCAGAACTTCCAATAGACGAAACGGTATCCGGTACCACTGCCTTTTTCATGGCTTTACAGTTTTTAAATGCGTTGCTTTCTATTTTTTCTACCCCGGATGGAAGTATTGCTTCCGGCAGGGATTCACAGCCAGAGAATGCGGAGTTCCCGATCATGGTCAGGGTGGATGGGAAATTGATGGTGGTTAACTTTTTGCAGCCGGAAAAAGTGCTTGATGGTATTTCTTTAATGATATTTGACAAATGCACCTCTGTCAGACTGGTGCAGTTATCAAATGCATATACTCCAATACTTTCAAGATTTCCCGATAATTTTGCTGTTTTTAGTGAACTGCAATATTCAAACGCAGATCTCTGAATCTCTGTTACATTATCTGGAACAGTAATCTCTTTCAGATTAATACAGCCTCCAAATGCTCCACTCTCAATTACCGTTACGGTATCTGGTATTGTTATCTGCTCGATTCCTGTACAGCCTGCAAATAACCCTTCCGCTATCTCTGTTGTTCCTTCCTCAAAAGTTACCGTTTTTAAATTTGCACAGTTATCAAATGCTCCTCCATCAATGCCAGCACTATTCACGGAATACCGACATTCTTCCAAACTTTTTGGTATCTCTATCTCATTTAACTTATTATCATTTCCAAATACTTGCCAACCCATCGTTTTTAAATTCTTTGACAATGTTACACTTGACAATTCTGTGCATTCTGCAAACGCATTTCCTTCAATATCGGTTACATTATCTGGTATTACTATTTTTTTCAATGAAGTACATGAATAAAACATCCATTGCCTAATCATTGTAAACTTCTCATTCACCGGCAAATACGCACTCGCCAGTTTACTGCACTTCTGAAATGCACATCTGCCTGTCTTCTCCACGCTGTCCGGTATCACAACACCAAGCAGTGACGTACATCCGTAAAACGCACTGTCTCCAATGCTTTTTACACTATCCGGTATGCTGACCGATACCATACTTGTATTATTTTTAAATGCCTCATCCCCGATTGCTGTTACTGTATCCGGTATCTCCACAAATGCCTGCCAGCCATTATATTTTTTCAGCACACCATTTTCAATGACGAAATTAACGGAATCATCATAAAACATTCCATCCCCGTCACCATAGATCTGGGCATAATTAGATGCACGGTACAGGGAAATTCCATTTTCACTGGAGCTGTCACTGGTGCCATAATATGATGCCCAGGTACTCCATTTTATCGTCCACTGATGGATCACGCATGCCGGTTCTGAGGCACTTAACCTTGCATTACAGTCATATACTGTGACACCGTTATCATCCGCACTGACAAACACCATCGTATGCTGTCCGCCGTTACCACTGCCACATGCCTGTATAATATCGCCAAGTTTTCCCTGCTGTAACAGATTTTTTGCACTGTCTGTTGTCACACTGCTTCCCGAAATCTGTCCCACCAGATCTACATTTTCTTCACTCTGGTATTTATACTTTGCGTTTCCATAATAACGGTTTGGCATATTACAGCCGAACAACTGATAAAATACCATTCTTGCAAATCCAAAACACTGAATCGCTCCACCCCAGTCACCGTTCCAGGTCTGCCCCACATTCGGTTTGTACTGGCTCTGAATGGCTGCAAACTTTGCTTTGATACTGGCTGTGCTGTCATAATTTTCGTCAATGACATTTCCATTATTATCTCTGATCGTTGCAGAATCGTCTTTGATCGTCAATGTGCCATCCTTCACTGCCTTTGTGGCATTGGAAAGACAGCTGTTAATGTAAAGTTCATAATTTACTTCCGAACCCATGCTGCTTTCCCAGCAGTCCATCTTCGAATATAACCTTTTATCCCTGCTTTTTACCAGATTTTTCGATTTTGAAAGCAGCATTTTCGTGCATGCTGCATTAAAATTAACTGCTGCCTCAAGATAACGCATATCATCTGTTGTTCCTTTTCCAGTGTAAAACAAATGCTGGTAATGTGCGACTGCCCGGTTCGAATCCATCCAGTACTGATATAACAATGATGAATAGACGATATCCGAAACAGATGGATTGTAATGTTCATACACAGAAGCGATCATCCCAGCCGCTTTATTCACGATTCCCCATGGCAGGTTGCTATAATCAAACACGCCTGAGACAATACTTCCGGCTGCTTTTTTTGCCTCTTTCTGTAAGACACTGAGCACTTTATCCGACATATAATGATCTACAATATACTGCGCCGGGTTTTCTACAATTTCATTGCGCAATGTGATCAGTTCATTATAAATAGACGGATCTTTGACATGTTCATGAATGATCATTAGATCGTCGATAGCCTGAACTTCGATCTCCTGTATTTCGATCATACCGCTGACCATCAGGAAAATTTCATTTGTATCATTTGTGAATTTCATGAACAGATCCATATTTTCATATAGACCGTCCACCATTTCCCCGATTTTTTCATCTGACATTAATTTGTTTTTATTATTCTCCACCAGAGTTTTCCGATATGCCTCTTTATCCTTGTCTTTCAAAAAATCGTATACTTTATTGACAATCTTTAAGTTTTTCTCTACCTCTCCCGCTGTTTTGGTAAGGTTCTGATTTGCCTGCAAATATTCATATACAACCTTCCTTGCAGCCTGTTTTTCAAAACTTTCATAAGTATTATCGCCAAGATTGCATTTTGACCAGAATTCACTCCACAAAACGCTGCTGCCTGTCTTTATGCTATACATAAATGACGCAACTGTCTCATCGGTAGCAGAGACACTGTTGATTGCCTCTAAAGACATATCTCCACATTTTGCAATAATATCATCATACGCTTTATTGTTCAGATATGACGGCGCTAACATATAAAGCTGCTCTTCTGTAATATTGTAAGAGCTGGATGCAGAAAAAACTGATATTTCATCAATGATCTCCTGCTCGATCTGCTCCTGTTCTTCTGCGGTGAGTTCAATGCTTTCTGTCTCTTCCGTAACGACCTCAGTTTCCTCCGACACCTCAGATTCCTCGATCCCCTCGGTCTCTTCGATCAACTCCGTTTCAACTGACTCTTCGGTTTGCTCCGATTCAGCTATTTCCGTCTCTTCCGTAATCTCTGTCTGTTCCTGATTTTCCCATTCCTCTTTTTCTTCCGTCAGCCTCTCAGAATTCTGCGTTTTTTCCTCTGACCTGCCTGTTTCCGTCTCAATGTGTTCTGACCCAGCTGATTTTTCATCTTCCTGATCACTCTCATTCTCCTGCTCTCCAGTCTGGATTTTGACGGAATTATTTTCACTCGGGCTGTTTTCTTCCTGTGTCTGCTGACCTTTCGCCGCTACATCTGCAAGCAGCATTTCCGGTGCCGCTGTAAATGTCATACAGGCACAAAGCAGCCATGCTATCATTCGTTTTTTCATAACTTTCTCCTTTCACAGATATCTCATTCCTTGCAATACGACCAAACGGTCTTATTATGAATTAAATTATAGCATTTTGATTATAATTTGTCTATTAAGTTAGAGGAGACACTCACGTGAAGTTTCAAAGAATTCAGGACTTAAGAATAGACAATGATCTTACTATAAAAGAAATCTCTGCCATGCTTGATCTGCACCGGGATGTTTATTCCCGTTACGAAAAAGGTATTCGTGATTTTCCAATCGACATTCTCATAAAGTTAGCAGATATTTATCACTGCTCAATTGATTATCTGGTTGGACGGGTTGATACGAAGTAATATAATACACAAAATGCCTACTCCGCAGACATTGATCACTATATATAAAGAAAAGACGATTCCACTCAGAATCGTCTTTTCTTTATAATATATGCTTATTTTTTCCCACGCAGCAGCTTAATGATCTTCCCCTCATACACCACCGTCACCACAGCAATCAGCGCCACCGTCACCAGACTATACCCTTTATTGATCTGCACCCCGGCAGCATCACAGATACTGGTAAATAAAAGACTGAGCACGAAGATCAGCTTGACTGCGCGCACCATATGAATCGTATATTTTCTTATTTTCCCACTACATATTTCTTTCGGCAGGTTATTTACCCTTTCCGGATAACGTGCAAGCAGCGTCAGTCCAACATATACAAGGATCAGGATTGCCGCATTTAAAATAATTCCGGTAAATGATACTCCATATACGATTCCATAATAAATCTGCAGTCCCAGATAAATCATTGCAGCTACGATTCCCACTGCCTCAAGCAGGAAATCCATATTTGTCATTTCTTCTTTTTTCAAATTTATCCCCTTCCTGTGCTGTTCTTCATCTTCTATTCTGTTATTTCTAAATACATTCCAAATGCCGCTTTCCATTCCGCCGTCAGATGTTCGAAACTCCATGCCGCATTTGCAGGGCTTGTGGATGGCAGTTTGCCAACAGGCGGCATTCCCTCTTTACTACAGTATTTTACAAAAAGCTGATACGCTTTTCCACCATTTGCAAAGATTCCCTGAATATCTGCCCCCGATAAGATTACATTCATGTCGTTCGGCACAACATTTTTGATGGAGCTGTCGGAAGATCCAACGATATCACAGGAATCGATCACATCCCACACTGCTATGCGATGTCTTAGCAGAAGATCCTTCTTTTCATCAATCGTCTGTGGCAGCGGTTCCTTAAAAATTCCTGCAATCACCTTCCAGAACCGGTTCTGCGGATGCCCGTAATAGAACTGGTTTTCCCGCGACTTTACAGACGGAAAGGAACCCAGGATCAATATCCTGGATTCCTCATTGTATACAGGTAAAAACGTATGTTTTACATGTGTATATTCCATTTTATACCCGCTTTCTATTCATAATTTTTGACATTGGAGCTGTCTACTTTTTCAAATGGTACCCAGACATATAAACCATCTTCCGTAGCACCCTCTAAGGTCGTCACATCTTTTCCGGTTGCAAGTGCGATTGCTGCATAAACAGCACTCTCACCCTGTCCAACTGCGGACTGGTATACGGTAAAGTCCATCTTTCCATCTTCAATCGCTTTGCATCCGTCTGCAGTTGCATCGATTCCAAGTACCGTCACATCACTGATTCCTGCTGCATCACAGGCATCAATGATACCAAGTGCCATAGAGTCGTTGTTGCAGACAGCAACGTCACACTTCTGTCCTGTCTTTAAAAATATATTGAACATCTCTTTCGCACGGTCCTGCTCCCAGTCGGCGTTATCTTCAAAGACATAATTGATCTTTTTCCCTGATGCATTTAAAGTATCCTTTAATGACTCAGATCTTCCTTTTGTCGCGGAATGTTTTTTCGGTCCTTTTAACAACACCACATTAATCTCATCCGCAGAAGCAAATTTATCTAGAATATACTCTGCCTGATACTGTCCTGCCACATATTCATCCGATCCAACATAAATATATTTCCCAGCCTGAAGTCTCGACTCATCCGGGCAGCTGTTAAAAAATACGATTGGTATATCACCTGCAAGCGCTTCTAATTCGAATGCCGTATCAGCATCAACCGGTCCGCATAAAATCACATCATAATTCTCACTGACTGCCTTTTTGATATGTTCCACCTGATTTTCAATGGAATTGTCCGCATCTAGCACATCCAACTGTACCCCACACTCTTCCGCAGTCTGCTGCGCCTGCGCCACAAGTACATTTCGGAAGGTATCCGCCTGTGATAACGACAGCAGCATTTTTAAACCTTTTCCATCAGCTGCGCCTGTCTGTGTATTTCCACCACATCCGGCAAGGCATCCTACGAGCAATGCCAGACACATGATAGTACTTATTAATTTCTTCATCGCACGATCTCCTCTCTATATCCGGAACTGTTTTACCTGATCTGCAAGCTGATCTGCAGAAACAGCAAGGTTATCTGCTTCCTGTTCTACCTGGTCACTGTTCTTTGAAATATTCTTTGCCTGCTGTAACATGGATTCTGATGTTGCAAGGATCTCATCGGAACTTGCCGCCTGCTCTTCCGAAATAGCTGCAACATTCGTAGCAACCTGATCTACCTGATTGATCTTATCAACCACATTGCCGATCAGTGCGCTTGTCTCCTGGATATTCTTAAAGATCGTATCAAATGTATCAACTGCCGTATGGATCAGCTCTGCACTGCCGGAAATATCCTGTGCACTGTTTCCTGCCTGTCTGACGGCATCTTCTACCAGATTATTGATCTCAGTAATCAGCTCTGTGATATGTGCTACCGAATCCGCACTGTTCTTTGCAAGTGTACCAATCTCAGTTGCAACAACTGCAAATCCTCTTCCTGCTTCGCCTGCGCGTGCAGCCTCAATCGATGCATTTAAAGATAACAGGTTCGTCTCGTCAGCAATATCACCAATCAGTTTGATGATCTGCACGATCTCGCCGGAAGCTGTTCCTACCTTATTAACGGCTTCCTCTAAATTATGGATGGAGACTTCAATATCAGAAAGTGCCTCGCCGACACGCTCCATATCTTTTCTGCCTTTTTCAGAAACAGCAACTGTCTCCTGCATCTTGCTTTCAACCATATCACTGTCGCTCTTGGTATCTGCTGCCACACCTGCAAGCTGTGTTGCATTTTCCGCGATCTCATTTACAGATACAGACAACTGATCAACCGTCGCGTTCAACTCACTCATGGACTGTGACTGGATTCCCGCTGCCGAACTCATCTCACCGGAAACACCCTTACTTGAGTCAGCCTGATTCTTCAACTTGCCGGAAACACTTCCCATCTCGGAGATCATCTGTTTCATGGAATCAATAAACTTCTCCACACTTTGGCTCATGACTGCAATCTCATCATTGCCTTTTGTCTTAATAGAAACCGTGAAATCACCGGAAGTCATCGCTGTGATCACTCTTGTCATTTCCTTGACAGGTTTGATTACAACATGAGTTACACGTTCGATCAGTACACAGAGCAATGCAATACAGACCACACTGATTACGATCATAATATTACGAAGCTGTGTCAGATCAGAAAGTACAATGCTGGTAGGAATGTAAGATACTAAAAGCCAGTTTGTTCCTTCTACTTCCTGAAATACCGTCATATTTCCATCAAGTGTAGCAAAATTATAGTCTTTCTCTGCAGCTTTCTCTGCCGTAAGCTGGTAAAAATGACTCTGTCCTTCTGCCCCGAGTGTCTGGGAAATAAGAGATGAATCACGGTTTGCCAGGATCACACCGCTGGTTTTATCAACCAGAAATGCTTCCGCATCATTCATTTCAATAAAAGAGTTTACGATAATTGCAATACGGTCTAATGTCATATCTGCTGAAATAACACGCACTTTATCAGATCCGTCATTTAAAATACCGGAGGCACTGATCACATTCACGCCATCTGCATTCTGGTAAGCTGAACCGACTGCCATATTCACCCTGGTAAGTCCTTCTTTATACCAGGTACTGTTTGTTACATCTGATTCCTTTTTTGTTGATTCTGATGCCGTTATGAGCTGTCCTGTGGAATCTGCCACATAAAGTCCCTCCGGATAATTACTGTTATAGCCATAATAACCATCCAGTATTGTCTTTAACTCTTCATCACTCGGCTTCAAATCCTCAATGATCGTCTTCGCCATCTGAAATGAAGCAAGGTTTTCATTCAGCCATGCTTCTATCTGGGATGCCTGGTTCTCTACCGAAGACTGCAGTAAATTCTGGGAATATTTTTTGATCGTCCCTGCAGATATCTGATAAGCAGCCACAACAAGTACCACAACGATCGCAATTACGACTGGTATGATCACCCCAAGTAACTTTGCCTTAATCGACACCGTTTTTTGTTTTTTCATAAGCTGTCCTCTCTTTTTTACATAAAATTTACAACATAAATTATAAAATCTTCGTCGTTTTTCGTCAATATGTATCACAAACCGTTTTCGCTAAAATTTATATTGTATACATGTATTTTTCAAGAAATCGTATGATCTTTTCTTGAAAATGAGACCTGCTGTGCTATAATAAATTAGTGTGCCATTTTCTTTTTCATACATATATCAGGCACACGGGATTGGTATCATGCCGCTGCATGCGGTTTATACCAGAGAGGAGAACCTTAGATGGAACATTTAATCATTCCAAAAGATTATCATTCAGAATTAAATCTGCACGATACACAGATTGCAATCAAAACAGTAAAAGATTTTTTCCAGAACCTGCTTGCACTTCGTCTGAATCTGTCCCGCGTTTCAGCACCGCTTTTTGTTGATCCGTTATCCGGTCTCAATGACAACTTAAACGGTATTGAACGTCCGGTTACTTTCGATATCAAAGAGCAGAACGGGAAAGAGGCAGAGGTTGTACAGTCTCTCGCAAAATGGAAACGCTACGCATTAAAGAAATACGGTTTCGACTACGGTGAAGGTCTGTATACCGATATGAATGCGATCCGCAGAGATGAAGACACGGATAACATTCACTCTATCTTTGTAGACCAGTGGGACTGGGAAAAAATCATCCATAAAGAGGATCGTAATATCGAGACATTAAAAGAAACAGTTAACACTGTTTATAACTGCCTGCGCAAGACAGAAAAATATATGGCGATCCAGTACGATTATATAGAAGAGATTCTTCCACATGATATCTTCTTTATCACGACTCAGGAATTGGAAGAAATGTTCCCTGACAATACACCAAAGGAACGTGAATATTATATTACAAAAACCAAGGGTGCCGTATGTATCATGAAGATCGGCGATACTTTGGAAAACGGAGAGCCTCACGACGGACGTGCTCCGGATTACGATGACTGGTCCTTAAACGCAGATATCGTTGTTTACTATCCGGTACTTGACATCGCACTTGAGATTTCTTCCATGGGTATCCGGGTTGACAAGAAAGCGCTTCTCTCCCAGCTCAAAAAAGCAGGCTGTGAGGAGCGTGCAAAACTTCCTTTCCAGAAAGCGATCATCAACGAAGAGCTTCCTTATACAATCGGTGGTGGAATCGGACAGTCCCGTATCTGTATGTTCTTCCTTCGCAAGGCACATATTGGAGAGGTACAGTCTTCCCTGTGGCCGGAAGCTATCGCAAAAGAATGTGAAAAGAACGGTATTCAGCTTTTGTAACAGGAACGGGCATATGCTCCGCAGATATCCTGTCATCAACACTGATGCCTGATAAAAAACAGGTATGTTTCAAATGTCAGCAATGAGCTTTCCCTGCTCCCTGCTGACAAAAACATACCTGTTTTTTTCACCTTTCTGTTTTTTCAGTTCTGTGCGATTTCCACAATTTTCCGGTCTTTTCAATCCCGTATGATTTCCACAATCTTCCGGTCTTTTCAATCCCGTCTGGTTCTCACTATCTCCCGTTTTTTTCTCCTGCTATGATTCCGTAATATTCCGGTCTTCTGTCCCGGAAAAGTCCCCATTCCAGTCGTTTTGCCCGAAGTTCATCCAGTTCATAGGTCTGGCTCAGGATTTCTTCTTTATCTCTGGAAGCACTTAAGATCACCTCTCCTGTTTCATCCGTCAGAAATGAGGAACCATAAAATTCCAGTGCCGACTCCTGTCCGCCATTTTCCGCACATGGCTGCACTACTTCCCTGCCGATCCGGTTTGCGGCAATGACAGGCATCAGATTCGCAGCCGCATGTCCCTGCATGCAGCGTCTCCAGTGCGGCATACTGTCACATTCTAAAATCGGTTCCGAGCCGATCGCTGTCGGGTAAAACAATAATTCTGCACCGAGCAGCGCCATCGCGCGCGCTGTCTCCGGGAACCACTGATCCCAGCAGATTCCAATACCGATGCAACCGTATTTTGTATCAAACACTTTAAATCCGGTATCTCCCGGTGTAAAATAAAATTTTTCCTGATAATAATGATCATCCGGGATGTGGGTTTTCCGATACACACCGAGGATCGTTCCATCTCCATCAATGCATGCGATCGAATTATAGAGGTTATTGACATCACGCTCATAAAAGCTGATTGGAAGCACCACGCCCAATTCTTTTGCAAGACGTACTCCCATTGCCACAGCTTCACTCTCCTCCACAGTTCTTGCATAGCTGTAAAAATCATATCTGCGCTGCTGGCAGAAATATTCCCGCTCAAAAAGTTCCGGCAGTAAAATGATATTTGCGCCTTCCGCGGCAGCTTTGCGGATCATTTGTTCTGCTTTTTGTAAGTTTTTCTTGTGCTCCAGGTCGCATTTCATCTGAATTGCGGCTGCTTTTATCTGTCTCATGCGTGTATCCTTTCTGTTCTTTTTATTTTTGCACAGTGAATTAATTCTCCTATACGGAAGGTTGTACAATAAATTCCCTATAAGGGAATTTGCTGTGTAATACAGTGGATGTTTCCACCGCCTGTCAATATGTCTCTTGCGTACACCGGTATGATTTTTCTGTCCGGGCAGAGTTTTGCCATAATCTGCTGTGCACGCAGGTCGCTTTCTTCGTTTTCTCCGCCAAATACAGGCATGACTACCGCATTGTTGGAAAAATAAAAGTTTACATAGGAGGCGGCGAGCCGTTCTCCGACTTCCCTGACATCTTCACCTTCCTCAAATTCGTATCCTTCGAGTTCTTCTTTGGTGATACAGACCGGAATATCCGGAATTGGAAGTTTGTGGATGATCAGCTTTCTGGCCTTTGCGTCCCGCACCGAACTTAGATACTCAAAACTCGCTTTCGACATCGCATACTGCGGATCATTCTGGTTATTGGTCCATGCAAGCACAACTTCACCTGGTCTTAGAAATGCACAGACATTATCCACATGCTCGTTGGTCTCATCCTGATAGATCCCGCGTGGCAGCCATAAAACTTTCTCCACGCCAAGGTAACACTTTAACTGTTCTTCAATCTGCTCCTTTGTAAGCGATGGGTTTCTCCCCGCACTGAGCAGACAGGACTCCGTGACAAGCAATGTTCCCTCTCCGTCGCTGTGGATAGAACCGCCCTCTAACACAAACGGTTCGGCATCATAACAGTCAAACTCGAATTTTCTGCAGAAATTCCATGCAAACGCATTGTCTTTTTCATAAGAAGCATATAGTCCATCCACTTCACCGCCCCAGGCATTAAAAGACCAGTTTACACCGCGCACCTGTGAGTTTTTTACATCATCACCTGTCTGCGCCGTACCATTTCCTGCTGCTGTCAGGTCTGAAATCTTTCCATCCGTTCTGTTTACCAGAAAGGTCGGCGCAACATCCCGCGCCCAGGAATCATCGGTCTCCATCTCAAAGACAACCACCGGATGTAAGTTTTCTTCTTTTTTCAGACTTTCCGCAAATGCTTTTGCATGGTCAATCCCCTTTTTTCCGGCAGCGACATACACTGTCTCACTCGCGGCGATTGCACGGATCACAGCTGAAAACGCTGTTTCTGCTTCCTTCGCGCCATTTCTCCAGGAACCGGGACGCTCCGGCCAGATCATGATACATCCCTGATGCTGCTCAAACTCACCCGGCATGAAAAATCCGTCCTGTACCGGTGTTGTATCTTTTATCATCTTAGGACAGTCTGCCTTTGAAATCTTCATAACCAAACTCCTTTATCATCTCGACATCTCCATCTTCCCGTAAGACTGCAATTCCGGGCAGCGGCATCCCGTTAAATGTATTGTTTTTGACCATGGAATAAATTGCCATATCCTCAAAGACCAGACGGTCTCCCACCTGTTTTTTCTGTGCAAAGCTGTAATCACCGATCACATCCCCGGCAAGGCAGGTCATGGAAGAAAGCCGGTAGGTATGCGGCTTTTCGCCCGGCAGATAACCGTCTTTTAGCGGCGGTCTATATGGCATTTCAAGCACATCCGGCATGTGGCATGCCGCCGATGCATCCAGAATCAGGATATCCATTCCATTGTGTACGATATCCATAACCTCCGTGACAAGATAGCCCGCATTTAATGCGATCGCCTCACCCGGTTCCAGGTAGACCCGGACATTATATTTTCGCCTGATCTCACAGATTAACTTCTTTAGTTCATCCAACTGATAGTCTGCTCTTGTAATATGATGACCGCCGCCTAAGTTCAGCCATTTTACCTGTTTTAAATAACTGCCAAACTTCTCCTCAAACGCATGCCAGGTCGTGATCAGATCATCCACATTCTGCTCGCAGAGTGTATGAAAATGTAATCCTTCGATTCCCTCCGGCAGTTGATCCGGAAATTCACTTTTAACCACACCAAGCCTTGATCCCGGTCCGCATGGATCATAGATCTCATGCCCTTCCTGTGTGGAGCACTCCGGGTTCACGCGGATCCCGGCACTTGCAGTGCACTCCTGCTGCAAAAAATAGTGCTGATACTTTTCATACTGCGCAAAGGAATTAAAAATAACGTGATCGCAGATCTGCACCAGTTCTTCCATATCTTTTTCCTTATAAGCCGGTGCAAATACATGATTTTCCTTTCCCATCTCCTCTTTTCCAAGGCGCGCCTCAAAGATTCCGCTCGCCGTCGTTCCGCTGATATACTGCCCGATCAGCGGATACAGTGAAAACATGGAAAATGCCTTCTGTGCCAGAAGCACATGGCAGCCGGTTTCCTGTTCCAAATTCTGCAATATTTTTAAATTTTGTTTTAGCTTCTTTTCATCTACCACATAACACGGGGTAGGAATCTCCTGCCATTTCATGATAATTCTCCATTTCTGCAAAAATCCGCTGCGCAAAAGCTGACAAATTTAAAATTTTATCCAACCCGTTTCACACATATTCTTATTTTATGCCACCGTCTGCGGATTTTCGTCCACAACCCATGGCAGACCATACTGGTTTAACATATCCATAAACGGATCCGGATCAAACTCTTCAATATTGAATACACCGTCTTTGTCCCAGACTTTATCGACAACTAACGCTGCACCGATCATAGCCGGAACACCTGTTGTATAAGAAATTGCCTGGGAACCGACTTCTTTGTAACATTCCTGATGATCACAGACATTATAGATATAAATCGTCTTTTCTTTTCCGTCTTTTTTTCCCGTAAAGATACAGCCGATATTTGTTTTTCCAACCGTGCGCGGTCCTAAAGATGCCGGATCCGGAAGCAGTGCTTTTAAGAACTGGATTGGTACGATCTCCCTGCCCTCATACTCGATCGGTGATGTTGAGAGCATTCCGACATTTTCTAAACATTTCATATGTGTCAGATAGCTCTGTCCAAAGGTCATAAAGAAACGGATCCGCTTTACTCCAGGTACATTTTTTGCAAGGGACTCAATTTCCTCATGATGAAGCAGATACATGTCTTTCTCGCCAACCTGTGGGAAATTATATTCTCTTTTAATTTCCATTGGTTTTGTTTCTACCCAGTGACCATTCTCCCAGTAAGAACCGTTTGCGGAAACCTCACGCAGGTTGATCTCCGGGTTAAAATTGGTTGCAAACGGATAACCGTGGTCGCCGCCGTTACAGTCTAAGATATCGATCGTCTCGATCTCATCGAAATAATGTTTCAGGGCATAAGCGGTAAATACACTGGTCACTCCCGGATCAAACCCGCTTCCAAGCAATGCCGTAATTCCTGCCTCTTTGAATTTTTCACGGTATGCCCACTGCCAGGAATAGTCAAAATATGCTGTAAATCCCTCTTCTTTACAGCGTTTTTCATAGATGGCACGCCATTCTTTGTCATCCGTATCCTCCGGCTCATAATTTGCGGTATCGATATAGTCTACTTTGCATGCAAGACAGGCATCCATAATTGTTAAATCCTGATATGGCAAAGCAACATTTAACACAGCATCCGGCTGATATTTTTTGATCAGGGCGATCAGTTCCTCCGTATTGTCCGCATCCACCTGTGCTGTTGTGATGACAGTGTCCGTTGTTTTTTCCAGTTTCTCTTTTAAGGCGTCACATTTCGATTTTGTTCTGCTCGCAATGCAGATCTCCGTAAAAGTTTTGCTGTTCTGGCAGCATTTGTGAATCGCAACTCCTGCAACTCCGCCACATCCGATAATTAATAATCTTCCCATTTTAATCTCCTTTCCTGCGCTGTCTTTTTGCGCATCTCAAGTTTGTGCCGGGGCACAAATCTTGCGTGTGAAAAAATAAATTTTAATTTAATTTTTATTATTTCTTACGTCCTTCTTCTTCCTCTAACATATCCTCCACATATCGAGGCAGCATAAATGCTCCCTTGTGCAGATTGGTGGTATAATACCAGGTTTTTATCTTCCGCTCTTTCCAGCGCTTTGCATCCAGATCATCGAGCGGATGATATTTCTTTGACGCAAACCCGAACAGCCAGTAGCCGGAAGAACACGTCGGTATATGTGCCTGATACACGCGGCTGATTGGAAAGCTATGACTCGCTTTCCGGTGCATACCGCGGCAGGATTCCTCATCTTCATCGTAAAACGGACTTCCATGCTGATATACCATGATTCCGTCATCTTTTAAGGCACGGAAGCAGTTTCCGTAAAATTCCTTGGTAAACAGTCCTGCAGTATGTCCAAGCGGATCAATCGCATCGTTGATGATCAGATCATACTCGTCATGTTTCATCCGCAAAAATTTCAATCCATCCTCATAGTACACCGTCACGCGTTCATCCGATAACCCGCATGCATTGTCCGGAAAAAATTCCTTGCAGACCTCGACAAATACACGGTCCGGCTCCACGACATCGATCTGCTCTATCTCATCGTAATAGCCAAGCTCTCGTGCCACGCCGCCGTCACCGCCGCCGATGACTAACACCTTTTTCACATGCGGATGCACCGCCATCGGAACATGCACGATCATCTCATCATAGACAAACTCATCTTTTTCCGAAAAAACAATACTACCGTCGGAACTTAAAAAACGCCCAAACTCATCCGAATCAAACACATCGATCCGCTGAAACTCGGTCTGTAAACCAAATAACTGTTTCTGCACCTTGACCGACACCTTGACTTTTTCCGTGTGGTAATCCGAAAACCAAAGTTCCATGATCTTCCCCCTTCTTTTGAAAAAATCTTCTTTTCACAGGAATTTTTATTTTTGCTGATCTATGCTGTTATTTCTTTGCAAGCACATTCAGATTTTCAACTTCCGGATCCTCCGTTCCCTGCATGGAGCATCCCTTTTCTTTTGCATAAACAATGTACTCAATGATCTCCGGCGTGATCATCTCACCCGGCGCTAAAATCGGAATTCCAGGCGGATAGCACATGACAAATTCACCGCAGATCCTTCCCGCTGTCTGACGAACCGGCATGGATTCCTTTTGCGAATAAAATGCCACCTGCGGCGACACTAAAACCTTCGGATTAATATATTCCGTATTCAGCATTTTTGCCGGATCTTTCGAATACAGCCGTTTGATGTCTGCAAGTGCACCCACAAGCCGCTCAATATCCTGTATCCGGTCACCGATGGAAATATAGGCAAGAATATTTGCGATATCTCCAAGCTCGATCTGAATATCATATTCATCCCGCAGCAGATCATAGACCTCAATGCCTGCAAGCCCGATATCTCTCGTATATACAGACAGTTTTGTCACATCAAAATCATAGACACTGCCACCGTTTACCATATCTTTGCCATACGCATAAAATCCACCGATAGAATTGATCTCATCCCTCGCGTACTCCGCCATCTGTGCCACTTTCGCAAAAGATTCCTTTCCTCGCAGGGCAAGGTTTCTCCGCGAAATATCAAGGCTCGACATCAGAAGATAAGATGCACTCGTCGTCTGCGTCAGATTGATGATCTGGCTGACATATTCCCAGTTCACACCCTTTCCGGTCAGAAGAAGAGAGCTCTGCGTCAGGCTTCCCCCCGACTTGTGCATGGAGACAGACGCCATATCCGCCCCGGCATCCATGGCACATACCGGAAGATTTTCCCCAAAATACAGATGCGTTCCGTGTGCCTCATCCACCAGCACCAGCATATGATGTTCATGCGCCACTCTCACGATAGACCGCAGATCCGAACAGATTCCATAGTAAGTCGGATTGTTGACTAAAACTGCTACTGCATCCGGGTTCTCTAAAATCGCACGTTCCACCTCTGACACCTGCATTCCCAGTGAAATGCCAAGTTTCACATCGACCTCCGGATTGACGTAAACCGGAATCGCTCCACAGAGCACCAGTGCATTAATCACACTCTTGTGCACATTTCGCGGCAAAATGATCTTATCCCCTGCCTTACAGCAGGAAAGCACCATTCCCTGAACGGAGGAAGTGGTTCCGCCAACCATAAAAAATGCATGTTCCGCGCGAAATGCCTCCGCGGCAAGCTCCTCCGCTTCCTTGATCACCGAAACCGGATGACAGAGATTGTCAAGCGGCTTCATGGAATTGACATCCAGACTCACACATTTTTCTCCCAACAGCTCTACCAGCTCCGGATTTCCCCTTCCTCTCTTATGTCCCGGCACATCAAACGGCACCACTCTTCGTTTTTTTAACTTTTCCAGTGCCTCATAAACCGGCGCACGCATCTGCTGCTCTTTGTCCATGACTAAAAAAATCCCCCTTGGCTTCCATAAAAATCTGCATGCTCTGCTTTTCATCAAATGTTTTTCCCTGACATTGCCGTCAGGCTGAAAACGCAAAAAAAGAACAGGCATCCATCACCTGTTCTTCTATCGTCGTTATCGTCATAGTCATACTTTATGTAATCTATCTACATTTTGCAAAAACTATTTTCTCCAGAGTCCGCGTTGGCATCTTTGCCAGCAAATATTTGCGTATACTACTCTTATTGACCGTTTCACAAGTGATATTGGATTCCGGGTATCATCCCCGTAATCAACTTATAAAATTTGAGCTTCTAACTCAATCAATAACGCGGCTTACACCGCAATCGGCAGTTGCCCCGCCTGTCCGTATGGGCTTAACCAATCTCTTGGTGGGCAAACAATAGATCCTTTTCCATCTATTGTAACGAATATTTGCATGAAAACAATTTTCGCATTCATGTGATTTGAAGTATAGCATACACACATGGCAAATGCAATAACGTATTCTGTAAAATTCTGGTATTTTCTTTTTTATTTCGTTTTAGGATATTTTTATTTTCTATTCAGGTTTGAAGCGATCTTACCGCGTCCACTCCCGGACCATCTGTATCTCCCGTCTGTACCCCTCATCATCGTTCGGTGTCTCTAAGATAAACGGTCTTCCTTCTAAAAGCGGGTGCAATGCAACGCGCCGCATCGCCTCTGCACCGATCTTTCCCTCACCGATCTTCGCATGACGGTCCTTGTGGGAGCCACAGTCGTTCATGCTGTCATTAAAGTGAACTGCCTTCAGCCGGTCGAGCCCGATCACACGGTCAAACTCATTTAACACACCGTCAAGGTCGTTTACAATGTCATAACCGCCATCCCACACATGGCAGGTATCGAGGCAGACTCCCATTTTATCGTTTAATTCCACACGGTCTAAGATTTCTCTTAACTCCTCAAACGTTCTTCCAACCTCAGTTCCTTTTCCCGCCATCGTCTCAAGTAAAACGGTCGTTGTCTGCTCCGGTTTCAAGGCTTCATTTAATGCTTCCGCAATCAATGCGATCCCTTTTTCCGCCCCTTGTCCCACATGGGAACCCGGATGAAAATTATAATAATTGTACGGTGTATACTCCATGCGTTTTAAGTCATCAAGCAGCATTTCCTTTGAAAAAGAACGGACATCCTCTTTTGCAGCGCAGAGGTTCATCGTATATGGCGCATGCGCAACAATCTTTCCAAATTCGTGCTCCTTCGCAAAATTTAAAAACTTTTCCACATCTTTTTCATCGATTTCTTTTGCCTTACCGCCACGCGGATTTCTTGTAAAAAAAGCAAAGGTATTGGCATCTAACGCCAGCGCTGCCTTTCCCATCGCCGCATATCCTTTGGATGCGGATAAATGATTTCCTATTAACATATCAATCCTCATTTCTGCACTGCGCTTCGCGCACCTTAATTTTGTGCACAATAATACTCCTGTCTGTATACGCGAATACTCTTTTATTCTGCCCGGTTCTTCTCCACGATCGTGCCCGCTCTGTATGCCGCGAGCAGCTCCTCAAGATCACGGATCGACTCTTTTAAACTTTTTCCGATATCTGTATCAGCAACCGTTTTTCTCCGCACGACCTGCTGCACCAGAACCGTATGGGATACGATATCGCTTCCGTCCTGCACCGCTTTTTCTACCGATTCAAACGGTTCATGCGCCGCAAGCACCAGACCATAAGAATTATAAATCAGCGTATATCCGGCAATCCCCGTCTTCGGCTGATATGCCTTGGAAAAACCGCCGTCAATGATCAGAAGCTTTCCGTTACATTTGACCGGGGACTCTCCTTTTTTTGCCTCCACCGGAATATGACCGTTGATAATGTGCGCCTCCGCACCTTCAAGCCCGAATTCCTCTAAAATCCGGTTGACCACTTCCTCTTTTTCAAGCAGCCTGTAATAAGGATTTTTCGGCTCCTGATGTGTTTTTTTATCTGCAATAAAATAACGCTCAAACGTCGTCATCTTTGCCTTTCCAAACACCGGGGAATTCTGGTTTTCCCAGATAAACCATAAAATGTCCTGTCCCTTTTTCTTCTCCTTCGGGTCGATCGCATAATAGCCTTTTCGCGCGTAGCCCTCAAGCACATCATAAAGCTCTTTTCCGGCATATTCTTTTCCAAAAACGTTAACTCTGGTAAACGTGCCATCCTCATTCAGCGGCACGCAGCCATGGTAGAGAAGGTTTCCATTATATACTTTGTAAAGACTTCCCTGTGTATACAAAAAACGCACATGACGCTGCAGTTTTTCACAGTTCACAAATGCAGTCACAAGACGCTCCATCACATCCGCCTCATCTTCTGAGAGACGATATGGATCTTCCCAGTCGATTGTCGGAAAACTGACATCCTTGAGCGGATACTCGGTTTCCTCCACACACACGGTCCCCTTTTCGATGTTGATCTTATCGAGAAGAAGTCTTTTCTCCATCTCAAATTCCGGGTGTTCTTTGATCAGCTGACCTTCCAGTTTAAACTGCATGATCGTGATCGCCTTATGCATTTTTTCATCTAAAAATGCATCGTGCACATCATATTCATCTTCCCGGTAATCCAGCTTAAAACAGTCACAGGAATCCTTATCATACCACTTCATCGCAAATCTTGCCAGCGGCACCAGATTAATCCCGTAACCGTCCTCTAACAGATCAAGGTTTCCATATTTTGCAGAAATGCGGATCACATTACAGATGCATGCCGCACTGCCCGACGCCGCTCCCATCCAGTACACATCGTGATTGCCCCACTGGATGTCCACAGAGTGATGCTCCATCAGTGTGTCCATGATCAGATTCGGATATGGTCCCCTGTCAAAAATATCCCCGACCACATGCAGATGATCCACAACAAGCCGGCGGATCAGATTACAGAACGCGATCACAAGCTCCGCCGCCCTTCCGGTGCGGATGACCGACCGGATAATTTCATTATAATATGCCTCCTGATCGGATATCTCCTGTCTGCCGGTCAAAAGTTCCTCAATCACATAGGCAAAGTCTTTTGGAAGTGCTTTCCGCACTTTTGACCTTGTATACTTGGAAGATGCATTTTTACAGATGCGGATCAGGCGGTATAAGGTGACTTTGTACCAGTCCTCCAAATTATCTTCCGTCTTTAACACCTGTTCCAACTTCTGTTCCGGGTAATAGATCAGCGTGGCGATCGCTTTTTTCTCCGCCGCGCTGATTGCATTGCCAAATTCATCCTCTATTTTCCGCTTGATGGCACCGGATCCATTTTTTAGCACATGTAAAAACTGATCGTACTCCCCGTGCACATCTGTGATAAAATGTTCTGTTGCTTTTGGCAGGCTAAGAATCGCCTGTAAATTGATAATCTCTGTCGCCGCTGTGGCAATGGTCGGATACTGATTTGATAAACTTTTTAAATAACGCAGGTCGGTCTGCCCCATAGTATTCCTCATTTCTTTTTCACGTTCATTTGCTGCTTTTTTATCTTAACATAGGAAATGAGCGGGGGCAACCAACGTTAATTTATTGTCAATGCTCTACGCGATCGTAGCCTTGATCACATCCCCCATATCATAGAATCCCTCCGGTTTTCCGGACAGGAATTTTGCCGCCTGCACAGCGCCCTTTGCAAATACACTTCTGGAATATGCAGTGTGTTTAAATTCGATCACCTCGTCAAGTCCTGCAAAGATCACCTCATGTTCTCCTACGATGCTGCCACCGCGCACTGCAGAGATACCGATCTCTGTTTTTTCTCTCTTTTTGCGCTCTTTGCTGCGGTCATAAGTATAGGTATATGCATTGTCAAGTGCCTCATTCATGGAATCGGCAAGTGCAAGTGCCGTACCGCTCGGCGCATCCAGTTTCTGGTTGTGGTGTTTTTCGACGATCTCCATATCAAAACCGGCCGGTGCTAAAATGGTTGCAGCCTGTTTTAACAGCTCCATTAACATATTGATTCCAAGCGACATGTTGGCAGATTTTAATACGGCAACTTTTTTCGATGCCTCGTCCACCTTTTTTAACTGCTCCTCAGAAAGTCCTGTCGTGCAGAGTACTACCGGGATCTGCTTGTCCACACTATATACCAAAAGATCATCCACTGCTTTTGCGTTGGAAAAATCAATGATCACATCCGCTGCCACATCACAGACAGAAATATTTGGAAATACCGGGTAATCGTTTTTGATGCCATCGTAGAGGTCAATTCCTGCCACGATCTCAATATCTGCATCTTCCTTGCAGATTCCTGTGATCACCTGTCCCATTTTTCCGTTGCATCCACTCATAATTGCTCTTATCATGTTGTTTTTCCTCTCTTTTCTTTATTTAAAGCAACACCGGAAACGCTGCAAACCAACATTTCCGGTGTTTTTTCAAATCTGGCTTTCCGTGTTCCACTGCCCCTTACGCCAGCTTGATCCCATAATTCTTCATTGCTTCCGCAAGTTTTGCAGCATTGGCATCTGTCATCTCTGTGAGCGGGGAACGAAGCGGTCCTGCCTCCATGCCCATCAGATTCAGCGCTTTCTTAACAGGGATCGGGTTCACTTCGGAGAACAGCGCCTCAATGAGCGGCTGTGCCTTTAGCTGGATCTCCATTGCTTTTTTCGTATCTCCGTCAAAGAATGCCATACACATATCATGTACATCCTTCGGTGCCACGTTTGACCATACGGAGATCACACCGATTGCTCCGATCGACATTAACGGTACTACGATTCCATCCTCGCCGGAATACAGATCAAGCTTTCCATCCGTTAAATACATGGTCTTTGCTGCCTGTGCAACATTTCCGGTTGCCTCTTTGATCGCAACGATGTTTTCAACATCATGGTACAGTTTTGCAGCTGTCTCCGGAAGGATATTGCATCCGGTACGGCTTGGAACATTGTACATGATAATAGGAAGTTTTACAGAATTTGCAATCTCTGTGTAGTAGCGGATCAGACCTCCCTGTGTTGCTTTGTTATAATATGGAGTTACGCAGAGCAGTCCATCCACGCCGGCTTTTTCCGCTTCTTCCGAAAGGTGGATTGCCTCTCTTGTACAGTTTGAACCGGTTCCTGCAACGACCGGAATACGGTGTTTTGCAAATTTAACAGCAGCTTTGATCACCTCTGCATGCTCTTCTGTCGTCAGCGTAGAGCTCTCACCTGTTGTACCTGCGATAATGATACAGTCCGTTCCCTGATTGATCTGATACTCGATCATCTGCTCTAATCTGTCATAATTTATTTCCTCATTGTTTTTCATTGGTGTTACGATTGCCACACCGGCTCCTTTAAAAATAGACATATTAATAATCCTCCTGGTTCCTGTATTATGATACGTTAGGATACACTGCTTTGTGCACACGGTATTTTATTTATTCATAGGACGTAATTTCCCTATGAATTAAAAAAACCGACTCTGATGAGCCGGTTCGTAAATTCTAATCATATGTATTACTCAGTATATGTCGAATCCGATAGCGCCCCATCTTTCTGCCATTTCAGCTTAAGATGACAGTCATAAGGTTCTTTACCTTATGCCCAGGAACATATCCGCAGCAAATATACTCCTTCGGCGTTCTTTCCTTTTATCCTCCATCCTCTGCTTCTGCCACATCCGGAAAACTACTCTTAAAGCACGCAACCTCTATCAAGCAATATGTATCTTTTAGCAATCATAGCACCATCTATTTCTACTGTCAATCCAATTCCTCTAAAAAATCAATTTTGCTGACGGATACTTCGTATGCAACCCTTTTTTCCGTCTGCGTCTCCGATAATTTTTTGACATATTCGCGGCTCTGGATCCTGCCCCAGATCTGCACATGTCCGCCCACATCAAAACCGGAGGCAAATCTTGCATTTCGTCCCCAGCAGATGCACGGAATGTAATCTGATTTTCCATAAGAGCGGTTCACAGCGATCAGAAGATCTGCGATCTCTCTTCCAAGCGGTGTTTTCCGGTAAATTGGCTCCTTACATACATAGCCGTCTAAAAAGATCTGGTTGCTCTTTACCTCATCGTCAATCTCGTCTAAAAATTCCAGTTCTCTCACAAAAACGGAAAGTACAAGCCGGTTTTTCTTTTCCTCGTGCCGGTTGAATGAGCGGAACTGTCCTGTCACGTAAATATTCTGTCCGACCATGTCCTCATTG